>Ga0307515_10002740_pt1 | contig 37704 bp, 39 predicted proteins | sample 17_EM_MG_FD_194513 | JGI IMG/M metagenome (GOLD analysis project Ga0307515, IMG submission 194513) | Populus trichocarpa ectomycorrhiza microbial communities from riparian zone in the Pacific Northwest, United States - 17_EM | ecosystem: Host-associated > Plants > Roots > Unclassified | place... | reverse complement strand
TCTCCAAACTCGCTCGATCACGGCCTCCAAGTGCAGCTCTCAGTTCACTCGATCACGGCCTCCAAGTGCAGCTCTCAGTTCACTCGATCACGGCCTCCAAGTGCATCTCCAAACTTGCTCGATCACGGCCTCCAAGTGCATCTGTCAGTTCATTCGATCTCGGCCGCCAAGTGCATCTCCAAACCAGCTCGATCATGGCCTCCAAGTATATAGTTAAGGAGCGATGGTGGGTGTACGGAGATACAGGGGTAACGGAGGTGTAATGAGCGACGCGGAGTATATATTCGGGAGATCCCGGGGTAGATAGACAGCATCTCATTTTCATCTCATCTTGTCATACAACGAAAATATACACTATATCTTTCCCAACTTTTGGTCTCACTCGCTCTTTCCGAGATTTCGTGGATCCACACAATTGCGTGGATCCTCACGGCCGTGTAGTATCATATCTTCTCACCTTCTTCCTACGCTTCTCGAGCATAATTTAGAAGGAACGTGAGGAGAGATTTTCGCAGCGTCACCAATTGCATTGCAATCTCGATGCAATCGTGTACCCAATGAACCCATTCCGACGTATGGTCACAGTTGTCCACAATGCCAGAGTGTTTGTTTAAAATAGGAGACCGACAGAGCGAGAAGAAACGGCGATTGGAGGGCGAGATGCAACGCGACGCGTTGTATTGACGCCGGGCGCGGAGTAAACTGCCACCGGGGTGTCTCTGACGGCTCTGACGGAGCGCGTCCACTCTGACGGAGCCATTCCGCCCGGACGGAAATGTTTTTTGCTGATGTATAGTGGCTTTGGCAGCCTGAGACATTGTGTCCGCATGTGCTGGAATCAGTTAAAGATCGATTCAACTGGCAGCTTCATTCTGTGAAAGCTAGAGATGTCAATGGTCGGTTTGGAACTGGATATACCACAATTCAATGATATTCTAGCTGCTAGTGTTAGGAACGGGTCCAGGTAACCTGCCAGCAGTCCGGGTTTGGACTGGAAACACTGTTTGGCTTGGTGCAAGACCAGTTCAAAAACCCAACCCGCTACATAGTATTGGTCCAAACCCGGAACCCTACCTGTCAACCCGCGGGTTGTGCCGGTTTTGGCTAGACCGATAAGGTAAACTCTCCGGTTCTGCATTTTGGGTGGTTCTATTTATGGTTGCATTCAGATATCCTACTGATAACAGTAAAATATTAATGATGGTATGTCGTTGTTCTTTTTGGATGTACTGGCCGCCTTTGAAATCAAAAAATGGAGAGACATGCTCCCTTCCCCATCATGGAAATGAGTGTCAACAGAGTGTCAATGATTTTTGGTCGTGCATCTTGCGTAATCTGTGTGGCCATCGCTTACAGATAGTCATAACTAAGGTATTGGCCTCCTCGATAGGCAAAAGAAGATGCGACACACTCCCTGTTCCATCTTGAAAATCAGCATCAACTGAGCGTCAACGATTTAAGGTCTCACATCTTGGGTAATCTAAGTGGCGCATGATTGCAGACCTCTATTAAGGAAGCATTGCCAGCCTCTCTAGGCAGAATATCAAGCGATGTTCCCGCGACAGCCTTCTGGACATTAACAACTTATATCATTTACATTCATGCAACTAAGAGTTCACGACTGTTGTAGCCTAGAATAACTGTCGAAACATCATATATGGGCAATGACCGACGCATCGCGCTTTGATTGCCCATGATGAATGGCCAATAATTGTTGACGCTCTGTTGAAGCCCATTTTCATGATGGGACACGGAGCATGTTGCAATCTTTTGTCCCTATAAGGGTGGCCAATAAATTGATTATGTATAGAAACAACCAAATCGCTTTTGAATTTCGTGACTTACAAAACCATCAATGGTTGACGCTCTGTTGACGCTAAATTTTCGAATGGGGAAGGGAGCATGTGGCTCGCTCTTTTACCTATGAAGCCAGCCAATACCGCATTTATGAATGGCTGCAGCTGATCATCTCCGAGATGAACAATGATGCAAGACCAAAAATCCTTGACATTTATTTTGCTATGGGCATATCCACAATATGTTCTCATTTTATTTGGCCTAATATATCATTAGTGGGGTGTTGGCTGCCTTTGTACCATCTTCATGTCGTTTCTCCTTCATCACTACATTGTTCTTTAATAATACATATAAATATATCCTTTAAAATATACTTTAAAGTGTCCACTAATTGTAGATAATAATACACTCAAAAAGCCCGTTCCATTCTGTCAATGCTCATCTTCACTGTCAGGTTCACTCAATAGGCTGCTGTCGTCTGCAAAATGGATGTCAGCTGTATTACCACGCGGCAGATAGTGTACAAACCAGTGGACATTCCTTCATCAGTCAGCAAATCTGGAATACACTCATTATCCCGCTTGCGATCCTTGGCACATGCATCAATATTGAGAAATGGACCACTGGGAAGAGGAGTATATATATACACATATCCGGGTGGCACACCTTCGATTTCGAATAAGTGGGCTCCCTCATTGTCACCGGGTGGCGCAGGTGGCATTCTGGGTGGATGTAGCGTCGGTTCGGGTGTCGGCTGGCTGAGTCGCTCTGGTGGTGGTGCACCCATGCCTTTGCACCTCCAGCATGTCTGGGAATACTGTGCAGTGCTAGTTTGGCAAGGAAGGCAGCCATCCGTTTGATTATCCCGATGCATAGCCAGGTGTCTTTCCATTGGAGCCTTCACATAATTATTCCCAGCAAACTCAACTCCATACTTCTCCTTTTCTCGGACTTCAGCCCAAGGAGTGTTGATTAGGAAATGGGTTTGCTGTATCGCGGCCTGCGAAAACCCTCCTTTGGCCATTTTGGCCATATTTAAGGAAAGGTGCATGTCAGACTGTTTGACCTGTACCTAACCTCCTTGCCTTGCCATAGTTGCGGACATGTTCAAAACCTGCAAGAAATTAGTTGCTGCATCTACAGATCAGATTCGACTATTACCTCTACCATTTTCATTTCTGTAGCGTCCTCTAAGGTGGTTAAAGCCTGTTTGGTCCACTCTTGGGGATTCTTATCACTAACTTTTTCCACCAAAATCCCAGAGCTGAAAACATCATGATGTTCGATTTCGCAGACTGTGTGGAACAATGCCTTGGTCGACCATGGAGGTTTCCCATTACGGGCGGCAATATATTCGCCTCACAGCTCTCTACGTACACCAGCTATATGTTATATCATTGGTTGATGGCTGTCTACCTCGATATAACAATACTCACATCCCATCGTGTGCTCCGTCTTATGCTTGCTGCTTGCGGTCTTACGGTCAGTTCATAATTGTGAGTCCAGGGTCATATTTTCAGTGGCTGTATTCGCAGCGTCACGGTGAACTGAGTGGTGTCCATGTTGTAGTTGGGTTTCAGCAGGTGGCGTATTGGATGAAGCGCCTGTCGTTCTGCTCGATTCTGTTCCACTCTCACCATGCTGAGGTGTTTGTGGAGCCATGATTTGCTGCTGTGGAAGTGAAGAGATGATGATAACGAGAAGAAGTGGGAAGTCCTGCGGAATCCAGAGTTAGGTTCAAGTCAAAATGGAATGCGTAACAGCCAACTTGCATGTTCCACACAAGATGAATCCTGCTGCGTTTAGCTGCCAGTTGTACGGGTTTCCAAGCGCCCTGTGATTTGCACCAAGTTGTTCCAATGTTGTGTGTTTGTTTAGAGTGATAAATCACGGTGAACGACTGCTGAAAACTTGTGTTTGTGAGATATACACAGTACATCCTTCGACGGAAACGACGTCAGCTGATGTTTTTCTCAAGTAATCCCCGAGATCTTACATGAAACAGACACTAAACATTATGTAATGATGTATGGTTATCATTGCTATTCGCAATTGAGTGACGGTCAAAACGCAGATTTTGCTTTGTTCAAGTCGATTAAGCATACTAAGTTTGACATAAAGACGTAGCTTGCCTCTATGTGGTCCATATCTTGCAACATCCAACATCTTGCCCACCAACAAAATCAACACAAAATACAATGGTCAATGCTCCAACAATGATCATTTCGCCGCCTCCGGCCGGCAAACACGGCAAATAGTCAAAGTGCTCCACATGACGACCTCATCAAGCAAATGAGGGCAACAGTGGCTCGGAAGCAGAAAAGGTCCGAGCTCTTGGAGCATTGTGCAGCTTGCGATCCAAAGAGAAGCTTGCGGCAGGGAAACAACGAGAAACACACTTTTTAAGCAATAAAGAGACAGAGAAATGGATCGAGGATTATGTGGAAAGAGAGACCACTGTGGCAACAAAGTGTCTTGAAGATGCAGAGACAGCAATTAAGCAGGAGCACAAAGATATGAGAAATATTGAAATGGCAGGATTAACAACCACAAGGCCTGAAACAACATTTGAGGAGATGTTGAACACCATTGGAGATAATCTGAGTGATCTTGCAAGTTCCGACAATGGGGAGGATGGGGAAGATGAGGATGATGATAAAGAAGATACTGAGCTGGGCAAGCTTAGCGAAGATGACGAACCCAGCTGGGTGATAGGCAAAATCTCTCAAATGGTATAGCATCGCATGGAGCGTTTTCGGCAGGAGCAGATGAAGCTTGACGAATTGCCGCAACCAGGATGGGGAAACGCAGCCGACTACTTCTGTGAGAGAGATTTGAAGTACGGAATGAATGAATTGAAGGTTCCGGCTGTCGTTGAACCTAAAAGGTAAGATGATGCAACCTGTTCTGCACCGATGACTGATGGTGAGCCTATGGAGACTCTTGATAGCATCCCCAGAAAATGGCAAATGCCGCAAGTAACTTCTCAACCACGGAGTAGTTGCATGAGGCTGCGATCACGGAAACCCCATACTCACAAACAGATTCTGTCTCTCCCGCACGGCCCAATGGCCGAGTCGTCTACGATTCAGATATCAAAGCATGTTGAACCTGTAAGCTTTAACCCCTGCATATAGCGTCCCAAAGTAATAACCATATAGAAATTGGATTCCGGCAAGGACATGGTGATGGCTCATGTGTTGCCGGAGGAATGAATGGGGAAATTGACATGTATGACAATATTTCACTTCGAAAAGCAATACATGTAATGATTTTGCTTTTGGTCAGCTTTTACATGATTTCAGTAACCAAATTTTAACACAGGATAATTTGTCTGGGAGTGTGCAAGGGTCGGATAGGCCATGCAATTGTTCTAAAATTCACATTGCATTGTCTGGCGATCAATGAATGTGATATCGTCCTGCCAGTTACTGTGAAGTCAGATAATTATAACTAAATTAGAGATGAAACTAACTAACAAAATTTGAGTCAGCGATGACATATGGGTCATAGATGGCTATGTCAAAGTGCAACACAAACCCAGATGAATGACGACCATCATGCTGCATTCGATCATGCATCCCTCTGCATAACTCTCTGCACTGACCTGGTGCACATGGTCGAGATTTTGAAAATTGCTTATGGTTGGTCATGGAAATCGCTGAGAATGAGCTGGATGAGGAAAGGTGAGGAAGTCGGGCTAAAAATATCCACAACTGTTGAACCTATCTACATGCGGTGATTTGCTGGCCGAAAGCGCTGGATCACGATAGGCCAACGTCATTTGTCACTCCGATAATGTGTCAAGTGGTGGATCAGAAATTGCAAGGCTTCAAAGCTTTTGGATACAAATTGTTGTTCAGTGAGACGATTGATTGGCTGCCAATAACAACGGTATGAATTTTTGCATACAATTGTTGAGCATGCACTGACTGTTAGTATGTCATTAACTGGAGTGTCAACGGAGCATCAACAATTTTTGTTCTTACATTTTCGGCCAACAAATGGCTGCATAGTCAGATGCTTCCAAAGTGATAGCATTGGTCGAGGGTATAGGTAAAAATGATACTGACACGCTCGTTGACCCATCCTGGAAATGAGTGTTAATGACGCATCCATGATGTTTGGCCTTGTGTGTCTGATAATCAAAACGGGACTTCGTCACTATGATACATATTCAAAGTATTGGCCGCCTCTAAGGCCAATAATGCTTGTGACAACATCGCTAGTATCTCCTAAAAATGAGCGTCAACAGAGTGTCAACAGAGCATCAACAGAGCGTCAACAGATCGTCAACAGAGCATCAACAGAGCGTCAACAGATCGTCAACAGAGCGTCAACAGAGCGTCAACAGAGCGTCAACAGAGCGTCAACAGAGCGTCAACAGAGGGTCAACAGAGCGTCAACAGAGCGTCAACAGAGCGTCAACAAAGCGTCAATAGAGCGTCAACAGAGCGTCAACAGAGCGTCAACAGAGGGTCAACAGAGCTTCAACAGAGCGTCAACAGAGCGTCAACACAGCGTCAATAGAGCGTCAACAGAGCGTCAACAGAGCGTCAACAGAGCGTCGACAGAGCGTCAACAGAGCGTCGACAGAGCGTCAACAGAGCGTCGACAGAGCGTCAACAGAGCATCAATGATTTTTGATCTTACATCATGGACACTCAATCCGCTGTGCATCAGCGTTAACCCATAATCGATGTATCGGCCACCTTTATAGGCAAAAATGCTAGTGATGATATCACTACCACCTCCTAGAGATCAGCGTCAACAGAGTGTCAACGATATTTGTTGTTGCATCTTGAACACTGTAAGGGCTATTGAACGGCGTTATCCCATAATCAACTTATCGGCTGCCTTTATGCGTATAACCGCTTGTGTCAATATTGCTACCACCTTCTGAAAATGAGCATCAACGGAGTATCAACGATGGTTAGTCTTGCATCAGGGACACTCAAAGCGCTGTGCATCGGCATTAATCAATAATCAATGTATTAGCCGCCTTTATGGGCAAAAATGCCAGTAACAATCTCGCTACCACCTCCTAACAATGAGCGTCAACAGAGAGTCAAGCATTGTTGATCTTCCATCATGAACACCCAAAGTGCTGAGCATCAGTGTTAACCCATAATCAATGCATCGGCCGCATCTATGGGCAAAAATGCTACTGAAGATATCACTACCACCTCCTGAAAATGAGCGTCAATGGAGCATCAACAATGTTTGGTATTGCATCTTGAACACTCTAAGGGCTATGGAACGTCGGTGTCCCATACTCAACATATTGACTCCCTTTACGGGCAAAAATGCTAGTGATGATATCGTGTCCGCCTTCTAGAATTGAGCACCCATGGAGCGTCAACAATTCTTCTGGGGGCTCAATCAGCTACACAGCAACGGACTGTATTGCATTGTTCCTGAATAGGGTCTTACGCGATCAGCCATTTCAATATGTCATCTTATACAACTTCTCAATTATGCATGCAATGTCTCACAGATCGGACTATTTTTTGCTTCTAGCTCTAGAGTCAATATTCAAGAACCCGCATTCTACTTTACTATAACATAACTTTTGGCAGTCTCTCAGGTCAGATTACACACCTATCAAACTCCTACCACGATGTCGCATTAATAATCTTTCAATATCTCATTGCTAGAGGTTGTGATTTCTTCCAAAAATCAATGTGTCTTTAATCGGGATTTGAGTGACCTTACTTTGCAATTCATCCTCGAGGCTTGGTGGGCTGCAATCAATATAGGCTCGAAACGTCCAATTGGTTGGAATGATTCTAGACTCGATTTTTCGAGGCGATTATATTTGCACTGCAGAATTGAGGACAGCGGCAGCCCTGGCATTATATATATCGTTTGTAATCAACTTCTACACCATTCATCACAACATGGGACCAGCTCAATGGGTAAATAATTGCCAGCAAAAGCTCACATCGCAAAGTTATACAAATTGACACAGTCAGAAGTGACTGAATTGACTAGTTCAATGGTCGATGAAACCGCTTTGGCTGTCCTGAGGAGACAAGGATGTCAAGGAATTACAATAGTTAGTTAACAATGGAAATTTATATTCCACATTCAAGTTTGATCCATATTACGAGAATTGACTGACAAAACTTTCCAAACTGGCAGCGATGGAGTATGAGACTTCCGAATTTAACCAAGAAACCTGGAATAACTACCTCATGTTAGGATTTGTTTCGCCTCGTATTGCAATAAACATTATGCCAGATCCTGAGCAACAACTGGCTTTTGAAGCATTACGAAGTGACCTGCTGCTCTCGTCCGCCACCACCCTTAGCACCAAACGCCGGAGGGAATACTCATTGATCGTGGACGCAAATTATGAAGCAATTCCCATCACGGAATGAAGTTTGTTTAGCTTTGGACGGGTGGACATCAATCAACAAATTAGCCATAACATCAGTCATTGCTTGCTATATGGATTGAAATTCAGCATTGGGAGATGTACAACTTGCTTTCGATGAGGTTGAGCGCCTATTGTTTTCCTTTTTCGAAAGCTTATTAAGGATGATAGGTGCAGGGTCAACATACTGGAGCAAGGCTAACCGTACATTTGAAGGACATTGCTGATCGTTTTGAGCTTACCGACAGCCATTTGCTTGGAATTACGACTGATAATGGTTTCTCAAATCACTCGATGACTCATGAGCTGCAATCAACCCTTGAGGCCTCCAGAATCGAGTGGCCTACATTGGGGAACCACATACCATGCATGGCGCACATGATACACCTGGCTGTATGTGCATTCATGAGCAGTCTAGGTGCGAAAGGCCGCACCACGTCGTGGGGAGCCCATGAGCACAGTCAGCAATTGGGAGAGAATGAAAGCATAGACATTGGGAAGAGTCAAAGACTTCGAAAAGAAGGCAATGCTAGAATCGACAAGGTGTAGGCCATGAGACCAGGTTTAGCAAAGAGAATTGAGAAAGTACATATTTCAAGATATTTGCAAAGTCCCGAAACTGACCTTCTTAGAGCAGAGACTGTTTGGGGTATTGATTACGCTGACACCTGGTCGTCGAAATGAGTTCATAGACTGACACAAAGCCAAAGTCCGCATCGCAGCACTACCTATTATGGATGTGAAGACGCGTTAGAATTCGACAATGGAGTGGTTTGAGTGAGCCTTCCGATTACTCGAGTTCACCCGCGAGTGGCTCCAGAATCCAAAATACAGTGAGTACCAGCCACTCTTCACAACACAGGATGAATGGACCATTGTCCAGTACATCATGGAAGTTGTGAGGCCGTTCCAATACTGGACCCTTTGGATGTCGAAGAGGCATACGGTCACATTGCATCACAGCATCGCAGTCTTAAATGACATGTTCGATCAGATGGATGGCGTTATGTGAGCTTTGGCTGAGAAGAAGACTCCATGGATGGAAGACTTGTACTTCGCCATGAAGTTAGCGCAACAGAAACTGTCCAAATTGTATGCTGTAGTCACTCCAACAATGGGTATGCTTCTCGTTTCAGCACATATCCTCGATCCTGTCTGCAAGTTGCGATCATTCAGAACGTGGGACAAGCGAATGGATATTAATCGTGAGAACGAGCCTTCTTATACCACCCAATACCAACCAGTACTTCTGAAGTATGTGGAAAATGGATACTGTGCCAAACGTAGACGTGTGCCGGTCATTAAACCCGAAAGCGTACCGAGCAACAATGTATTCCCCTCCGCAACGGCCTCAGGATCCGGTCAATCTTCCTTTGATCAAAATGATTTGTCCACTGACGATGAACAATACTTAATGCCTAACAATATCGCTGAAACGACACCCGGACAAAGCAATCACGCTGCACCCTTAGTGACAGCCGCCAGGCTCTATTCGATTAGACCGCCTGAATCACCAAAGAACTGGGGGAGAGTAAATCCAAATCTCAATGATTACCACTCCGACCCAATGGAAATTAGCAGTACATTTTGGTGACCAGATATCACCGACTAGTGGCGCCAAAAAGATGAAACCCACTCAAAGTATGAGGATATCTCTGATGTGTAGCGCGACATATTCTGTATCATACCACATCGTGTCGGGATGGGTGCCTCTTTTTCACTTGGGCAAGATGTCATCGGATGGAGGCAGTCAAACACCAATCACGAGACTCTTCATGAAAAATTTGTTGTAAGGCAGTTTGCTGGGGCCAATAATGGGATATTGGCAGGCGATGACCCAGTGTTGGATACAACAAATACAGAAACCGACTCAGAAATGAAGCGAGAGGCAGAGGGAAGATCATTGCACTGAATGGCCAAGGTCCACGACTTGATGGAGATGTGGCAGGGCGGCCATAACCTATGTGCTACACAGAAGGAATCTCACATTCAAAACAAGCCAATGACAGCTGTAGGATACAATTAGGATACAGAATAGTTCATCAGAGCATTCTTGTTACTCTTTCAACATGATGGTGCGGCTGCATTCAAGTTGTCGGAAAGATCACCTTTGCCACCAGCTTTGTCTGCAAAGGACCTCCCTAGAGAACAAACTCAAATATTGAATGTCGGCCGAATATGAAAAATTGACCGTCATCCAGTCGAAACAGATGAGCATAGCGCACCTGAAAGGATTTCGGAAACCGAAAATTGGCTAAACAAGAATTGCGACTTGGAGAATCCAAATGACAGCAGAGACGATTGGGCGGCAGACCTTGAATCTGAAATCAAGCGAGACAATGGCATCAATGGTCTGGATAGCCCACAGCAGCGGGATGTGAGTGCCGCACCATACATTGCCAGATTGATTCGGCCAACACGGACGTCAAAGAGACAGGGTGCACATATGTGTGTGACGGTTAATACATTGGAAACGAGAAGGAATGAGGGAATGAAGAAAAAGTAGGAAAGAATGCGTCAATATGTTTCACCAGCTTCTTTATGTAGCTTGTCCAAGAGTTTCATTTAGGGATATATTATGGGCATATGATGAGCAGTCACTTGTAAATATCAATTCATAAACAGATGTAGAGCAGGTGCAATGACTCTTTCAGTAAGATATATTAATTTTGATCGTATGAGACTGAACAGTGCAAGCATATTACTGGGCTCGGCTTTGCCACATCGCCGAGTCTCTATCTGGTAGAAGAACAACTAATAAGTTGAAAACATTATGAAAACAATTATCGATGGCAGCAGATGTTGAATGGACAATACATCGAAATGAGCGTGAACCGAGTGTCAATGATTTTGGTAATGTAAGTATGGTAATGGAATAGTGATTTGGTCGCTGTTAGGCATAACCGATGTATTTGCAGCTGATATAGGCAAGAGAGACAGCAATACTGTCACTGCCCAATTCTGAGAACGAGTGTCAGCGGAGCGTCGATGATTTTTGGACTTGTAAGTATGGTTGTTGAAGAGTGATTTGGTCGTTGTTAGGCACAACCGACGTATTGGCTTCGTTTATAGGCAATAGAGTTAGCAACACAGTCGCTGTCCCATTCGGAGAATGAGTGTCCACGGAGCGTCAACGAGTTTTGGTCCTGTAACCATTGAAATTGCATCGTGATTTGGTCGCTGTTAACCAATACCGACATATTGCCAGCTTTTATAGGCAAAAGAGACAGCAACACGGTCACTGCCCCATTGTGAGAATGAGTGTCAACAGAGCATCAAAGATTTTTGCTCTTGTATGAATGGTAGTTGAATAGTGATTTGGTCACTGTTAGGCATAACCGACGTATTGGCAGCTTGTATAGGCCAAAGAGACAGCAACATGGTCACTGCCCAATTCTGTGAATGAACATCAAGGGAGCGTCAATGATTTTTAGCTTGTCATGTTGGGTAATCTAAGTTCTGATTGGTTGCAGACATCCATTGATGAGATATTGGCAGCCTTTAGGGGCAGAAACAGCAGCTACACGCTCCCTGCCGCATCCTGAAAATGAGCATCCACAGAGCGTCAACGATTTGTTGTCTTGCATATGTAGTAATCAAGGTATTGCGTGGATATTCGAGCACATCAATGAACTATTCACCATCCTCATAAACAAAAATATGATATATCAAAGGAAAAACACGGATTCAAAAATAATCGATTGCGCAACCTGCCAAACATGCAAACACACATTATCGGCTGTTGAATACGCGATTTTGATAAGCCACTATCATCAAACTGCAAAAGCAGGATTGTTATGTGAATCTATAGATGGACCCGCCGGGCAACTAGCTGACAACCAACCCGATTCAGGTGGGTTGGTAGATTTCCATCGCACCGTACCCAGGGTGATGGTTCGGGTGAATTAACAACCGGGACAGCCAATTTGGTGACGGTTTGGTTTGGATCCAGACCCAGATCCGAAATGATGGTCCAGAACTGTTGCTGACACTTCTAGCCTCCAATGATTTTCTAAACTCTTCCATACATTGAAATGCAACTGATGGCAGGAAAAACGGAATGTTGAAATAAAAAGAATACTTGCATTGGATAGCATTCCAATTCATGTCTGCTCCAAGATGACCGGAAATGTACTACAGAAACAGTCTCTTGTGGAGTGGTACTGGCCGCAGTGAGACAGAAGCAGCCCCTGATGATATGGTAATGTGAGTAGTGAGGGCATTATGTTGATTCTCATGATCATTTAGACAACCAAATCACTCCAATCTATTAATCAAAGCACAAGACTACCCACCGAAATGATGTTACCGGAAGATGATTGTTTCCTAAATAGAAAGTATTGAAGTCTGCAAAGGTCAACCTAGATAAACAGCGAGTGATAAAATCCCATCACTTATGAGAATGAATAATTTTGAAAGTCCTCACTGTCATGGAGAATCTCGAGTTTGGGGTTGAAATGCTTATTACAATCAGACATATTCAATTTCAATTGCACCTGAATAGGGCCTGGCAAGCAGCAACCGAACAGTCAGATGCTGATCAATATAGGGCAAAGGAGCAAATCGAGCATACCAGGGATTTTTTGTTATTGGTACAATTCAAGCTTTTTGAGAACTTATTACCACATAATGAGTAACAACTAAATATTGCAGGATGCCAGGAGTAAGCCAACAGAATCCAAAAGCATATTTACCATGTGACCTGCTCAAATCATAACTGTTACCGATGAGAATATTTACAGAGTGGCAAGTAGGACCTCTGACACCCATGTGGTATTGTAAGTTACTGTATCTGATGCTAACACTGAAGCTATATCCCGCAGTGTTGCTGCTGCTGGTTGCATCACCCATCTGCTGGAGTGAGAAACTAAAGCTGTAACCTTGCATGGACAGAAGCTGTAGATCAAGGAATTCTCCATCTGCTTGACTGAATTAGAAGTATCATGTAAGCAAATCAGCAGTTAGATAATCCCAAAACCAACTGAACTGTGTTATATCAATTTCGGATAACCAATGATGCATCTTGTAGGCCATATATCAGAGTCATGGTACTGAATAGATTCTGGTGACAAATGTCCCACTGATATATCATAATTGCTATATATCAGCATTGTGATAAAGCTATATTATTCCTGCATCAAAGTCAATTATCTTCAACTGATTCTAATATATAATAACTGGAGTTCTGCTTCTGACTTCATGCAGGTGACATTGTCATCTCTTGCCCTTTATAGCTGGTATGTTACTGACTCTGCAAACTTTTTCAACCTACTGTCCACTACCACTCTCTGGCAAAATACATGTAGAACTCATCAGCAAGAGATTATTTTCCATCCTCTATCAATACAGGTACATCATTTGAGAGAAATACATAACTGTACAGTGTGCAGAAAAATCAAATTAATATCACTCACAGATACATCAGTATATTTTGGAATCCCCAACTTGGGATAGCAATTACACACACAAATTGTAATGTATTGAGAACATGATGTTGTTGATTGCTGCTTAGCTATGGTCTGAAGATACTTCTAAACAGTGTATTTATTGCACTCCAGGATGAGCTGTTGTACTTCTGTTGAGTGTCTGGCACTTTGTTCCAAGGTACAGTATATCAATACCAAACTGGAGAACAAGCCTAAATCTCCTAACATCTGCGTTCTATATATGTAAAGTGAACAGAATGACCTTGATGGCACCTGTCAAGAACAGGTGTCTTCATTTGCATTCTTATATCTGACCTGGACTCCACCGATTAAGATCCTCCAATTATGGGTGTAACAGCTAGCCCAAAAACTGATATGAACCTTTTCTTAATGGTGTAAGATGACTCCAAGAATGGAATTATATCCTCAACTTGAGGAATTTATGGTGGTTAATCCATCAAAGTAAAAAGATCCAGATGATTGGGCTGATTGTATTGACAGGGTCTTTCAGATTTTCATCCAGTTTGATAAGTGTTATATGCCAACTGTTGAAGCAATAGTTGCACATACAGATTGATGCGACGGAATGCTATATCAGACCGAATTGATATGGAATAGCTTGTAAATGGAGTATGATAATCGAGATGCCAACTCCGATGTCTGAAAATTATATGGCCTGACACTAAGCACAGAGATGAGATAGTTGATTGAATTGAATTGTTCTGGATAGATATTATGCAGATCTATCCCAGAGTGTATGGGTCCAGGGTCAAGGCGCACCTGCATTGTTTTTGAAATGAACCCAACACTGCTGATGGCTTCAAAAGATGTGCAATCCAATGTCTTCTTTTTGAGCCTTTCGGAAGATGAATATAAACTGTTCAGAATATTCTTGTGTTCGGTGATATATCTTTACGCATATTAAGGCACATCAAAAAGTAATCCCAGTGCACCTGAGAGTACATTGTGTTAACATCATTCCTTCTTGATTCATCTCGAAGCACCCAGAGGCTCAGTGTGTTGGTGAGGTTGTCACTTGCAACTTTCAAACTATTTTACATTTTACTGGTACTCTGCTGTATCTATTACAACATCCAAATCAAATATACAAGGTAATTACAATTGGCAGTTAAGATGCATGAAAGAGGGAGAGAGAATCTCGGTGTATACTCTGCAATACAAGATTTGAAAAATCACACTACTTTTTTGTATCAACAAGGTATTCATGTAAATATGTAAGCACAAAAAATAAAACTAGGATATAAATGATATTGTCTACTAAAATCATAATGGATATCTATATAAGGTTTCCAAAACATATATATCACCCTCCCTTAATTAATCTTGCAGATTTCTGAAGCCTAGCACACTCCATCTGCTTGTATTGGATATGTTGATTGAAAATAGCCTTACCTGTTATACTCAATCTGATGTACAAAAATAAGTGATATTAAACTGCATTTACCATTTTCATATGTATAGAATCAACTGATGGATATACAGTGGATTTGGTGTGTGTACTCAGCAATAAACTTTAAACACATTCAATTCAGTGATAGGAGATGCAGCAAGAAATAAAACTAATTTGGCACATTGAAATGTAAAGATATCAGTATGCCAAACAAGCAATCATCAATTCCACCTGGAGTACAGCAATCTACTCTCTCTAGTGAAACAGTTGCTATTCCCAGAATGTTATCTGTAAACATGCCAAGTGATTTGAGATAAAATGCACTCTCAGAATATATGAGGTGTAAAGTACAATTGGAAATATACTAGAGAGATAATAAGAATGCAAGTATGTTTTACATATGCAAAATGAAAGCAAAAATTGGTATCAAAATTATATGGAATAAGATACAAAATGGAAATATTTTGCCAATATATGAGAGTTACAAAACATATCTGACCATATTTTCAGTGTGTGCTAAATAGTAATACAAATAGTAATGCAAAAAACCTATAATTGCCAACTATATAATTATCACAAAGTTATCATGATAAATACTACCACTGGAATGGAAATATATCCTATCATTGGCAGCAGTCACCTGACTGCCCAACAAAAGAATTTAAAACAGACAAACAAGTCATCCAAAAGTGAATTTAATAGACACTCAAACAGTAACCTAAATAACAGTACCATATGGCTGTAGGGATATATCACTGATGGTGTATAGTGGTTCAAAGTATGTAGACAAACTGCATATAAGTATAGATTGGAAGCAATTAGCAGGAAGAGATCATCACATAAATGAAGACTAGTTAGCAAATCAAATTGAATCAATAGGATTAATTATACACAGAAAGATTAAATCGAGATAGAAAGAATAACAATATAATACCCTGCTTGAATGATAGATACCAGTTAATAGACAATTGACTATTAACACCAAACAGTGAATTGAAAGTTTTGCAAATAGTACTTTAACAAATTAAACAATAGCCTTCATCAAGACTACCTTCTTACAATGTTAACATAATAGCTCAGAGTATAAGATACTAAATTGATTCACATGCAGAAACATTAAATGTGGGATTAATTTGAATATATTTACTGCTCTCCTCTATTTACAGTTCAATTCAGAGGAATTTCAACAAATTACCAATTAACAATTGTATTGTATTGATTTTGCCACTTGCAAGTAAATATTGAGTTTCTAGCAACTCTACGTTTAACATAGTATTGTAAATATAGTACTAATTGGATGTAAGCCATGTGCATGACTCAATTGTATATATTAAACAGTGGTTGTTTGCTTTATTATCTTTCCATTCCATATCTACTTACATTTCAATTTGTTGAGTCCAGATAGTCACAGTCCAAAGCAAGAATCAAAGTAACTATATAGTTGTTGTAATTCAATATATGCAAGATAACATATATAAGATTTAGTTGCTATATCCTGAGCATGAAATCTTTTGTAATAATAATATCTATACAGTATCATCCAATATTATTATCTGTGTTTGCAATCATATCAATCTACATTCTAATATAACAGGTCATATCCATATATACAGCCCCACAGATGATCAATTCTAATTATAGTTTATTAACATAATAATGAGCAAAAAATGTTCTTAATTCTTAATAATTTTCAATTCTGAAGAATTTAATTTTTGTTAATTGCACTATAATATACTACAGCGTATTGGGTATCATTTAATACTTAGACTAAATAACAATATTTTATCCAGATGTAAGGGTGTATAAGCTCATGCTCAGCTGTATACAGATATGATCAATGGCATACAGTTGAAAATGGACCCTAGTGAAGTCAAGGGTGGGAGAAAGTGGTCCGACATTGATTACGAAGTTAGGTCTCCATAGCGATGTTAATATATGGTTGCCAGTTACCTGGCACTCGACACCTCATACGACCACCTGGTCACCATAACCACTAATACTTGACAACACAGTTACATTCTCCCCACCTTTGGAGCAGAAATCTTGGGCTGCTACAATGATGTAGAACAAATGAAGCAACCTGCATAAACAGTCTGACAATCACAGACATGCCACGACATATCAGTACTGTCCATGGTGATCTTCTGGCAGACCTGGTCCAGAGGGAAGCACCACCTTAAAGCTGCTGGGTTCTAGAGGTGGTAAAACTCATGCTAACACCATTTAGAGTGGATAGGTATCCTCAGAAAGGAAAGCATTGAATGAAGAAAATTCTCAATTAACCTAAACCTGAATATCTCCATTTGCATCAATTCCTCTACAGCCAAGATCCCACTTTCTTCAACTCGGCTGATTACTCTAGTAGTCTGGGTGGAACTGGGGGATTGGTTCATGAGCATTTTCGAGGTTTTCTAATGGCTCCCAGCTGTTGCATATCAGAATATACATGTCCTATTAAACAAGGGAGTATCTCTTTTGATATTACCACTAAGAGTCAAGGATCAATTAGACCTCTCATGCTGTGATAAGATTGACAATTACTAGGTGTGGTTCCGGGAATTGTGATTCTACCCCCAGCGGTGTGTAATGATTAATATCCAACGCATTGAAGACATTATTATTCAGCATTGTTCTCAGCGAGTCAAGTTTCTGAGCATTCATGCTGGTATTGGTACTTACCATATACCATCCAGTGAGCTTGGATTCAGGTTTCTGTAATGGTCTAGTGATTTGGAATTGTTGAGTTGAGAGCGACATATTGTTCTAGACCTCCAATTTAATGTCCCTCCCACCAGCATATTGTGGTTGCTGTACCACAACCTCCAACATGTTCTCCTGCACAAGCCGGTGAGTCTCATCCATTCCAGATTCCATTGCATCTGCCAGTATTTTTGACCTTATGTTGGAGGGAGCTTTCAGTGGCTTCAATGATGTTTGTGGGTGGTAGTGGTAGTTGGCCAAGAATGGCATCATCTGCATTGAGTGATGAATGGAATTGTTGTAAGCAAACCCTGCTGAAAGTAACAGCTCAACCAAGTTATGCTGCTCATAGTTGCAGAAGGCCGGTCAGTACAGCTCCATGACCTTGTTTTGCCATTTCACCTGGTCATCAGTCTGCAGATGGAAAGCAGTCGACTGTCTGTGATTAATGCTTCAGTATAAGCAAAGTGGTTTCCAGAATCTGCTGGTAAAGTCCATTCTGCGATCAGTAACAATAGTGTCTGATGCAATGAGTTCCCCGATCACATGTTCGAAAGACATTTGTGCCAACTCTAGTGAGTCAATAATGTTCCTTTGGAGCACATCAATTGCCACTTTAGATAATCTATCAATGACGACTAAGATTCACCTATACCCGGAGGTGATTGACTTTGGGAGGTTGGTGACAATGGCAATGGTAACTCCTTCTCAATGTTTTGACAGTGGTGGTAGCAGCATCTCTGTGCCAGGGTGGGTGTGTCAAGTTGCCGTGATTTGGTGGCATTGTTCACATCCAGTGAGGAATTTTATCATGGTGGCATCCATCTCAGGCAAGTAGAAATCCCAGGATTACAATTCAAAAGTTTAGAGAGCTTCAAAGGGGCCAGATTCAGTCTTATGGTAGAAATGGCTTATTACTATGTGGCAAACCAAATCATCCATCGGTACATATATTCTTCCTTCATATGTGTGAGCTACTGTGGGCACTTTCCATGTGTTACTGAAGCCTCCCTCTTGTTCATTGGATCTTGGCAGGTTGTGGTAATTGAAGACTGGAGGGGCGACGATCGTGTGTTTCACATCAGCAGGCAATGAGTCTGTAGGCTGGGCTCTTGTGAGTTCCAGAAGCAGGTCATTGTACTGCTCGATGGTAGTTATTGCTGAAGTTGCCATTTGCCGCAATGCTTGTCTCTCATAAACTATCTCATAGTGAGGACTTCTTGATGGTCTATTGGCGATGTTCTTCTTCCCATCTAAGTGATCAATGATAAAATTGTAACGGAATAAAACTTCTGCCCACATATTCAGTCTTCGGGAAAACACTTCGGAGGTTTCGAAGTACTTGAGAATCATACAGTCACACTCAATCAGGAACATCTGATCGCCACCCTTGAGATAGTGTCTGTAATGCTGAATGGCTTGTACAATCGCCAAAAGCTCAAGATCGGACTTGCTATAGTTCTGTTTGGGAGGGGAGCATAATTGGGAGTAGAAATCGACCAGCCGAAGAATCGCAAATCTGTCATATTGATTGAGGATGCTGGTGATTGTGATGCCACCCTCATTGGTCTGTGGAAAGAATTGTTGTTACAGGGTAAAGCATCGGAGGATCTGTGCAACAGAAGAGCCCTTTTTGATCATCTCAAATGCAAGTTTGGCATCCCAAGTACATTCCCATTTCTGTGAGTCTTATTTCATTAGTTGGCTTGATATGGAAACCATCACCTGAGCATAGATTGAGATGACACTCAGGAAGAAGTTTGTGAAACCGAGGAGCACTTGCACATCCCAAGTTGATTGCTGAGTGTGCTGAATCACAATCATTGATATGAAGTCAAATACCATGTCAATCCCTCCTCACTGGATGACAAATCAACGAAAGCTGACTTCCCAAACTCCAAAATGGCACCTTCAAGCCATGCAATTGAGTCCAACTTCTTGTACACCCTACGGCATTTTTTAGACATGTTTGTCGTGCTTGTTCTCATTGGTTGACTATATGAGTGTATTATCAAGATAACACATGATACAGTCACCAAGATAAGGCCATAGACAATTGACAATTTAAGCCTGGAATGCAAGCCATGCATTTCTGAACCTGAAGGGTATAACTCAGTATTCAAACTGACCATAGCAGGTTTCCAATGCAGTCTTGAACTAGTTGCCTTTGTTGATCTATATAAGGTTGTAGGCTATCTGGTGGTCCATGATTGAGATGATCTGGGCTTAGTATACTCGATCGAGTTGCTCTGAGATCCGATAAAGAGGTTGTCTATGTTACCCATGTCCTGGTTGGGAGCTCCATACTCGACACACAACCATAGTCCACCATAGTTCGTCTTTGCATGCAGAATCAGTGCTGCAGCTGAGGATGATGCTCACTGAATCCATGCGTTTGCCAGATTCATTTCAATGTAGGCCTTGAGCATCTTAAATTGGAACTCTGAATGGTTGTAGATCCACCCATAGGGAAGTTTCTAGTCAGGTTCCAGATCAATCGCATGGTCAATTGGCCTGGGTGGCAGGAGTGTCTCAGCCTTTTCTTTGGTGGAGACCTCCACAGAAAATTGATATTGAGCTGGAATGTAACCCCCATGATCAGTCTTTACCATTGCCAAGATAAGTATGTCTGATCTTATTCCCAATCACTTTGGCTGCATTACCGCATGCTTTCTCAGAGTGGAGATGGGCAGGGGTCCCGGAATTGTTCAATCTGCAGGTTCGTTACAACAGGACCAAGCCATATTCACCAGTTTCTCTCTCTGTGTGTCAGTGAACTAGTAGCAGTCATCCAAGCACCCTCATTTGATTACTCTTCTGTCGCAACTACCGCAGCTGCTTCTGCTCACGTATTCAGCATCCTAGGGCTTCTCTCACCTTTAGTAGTACCTTCCAGCGATGCCCCCAACAACCCTTGACATTCTCAAAGTTGAACTGTGAATGCCTCTACCACTTGCACACTAGGTAAGAGATGATTGACTGCAGTGACCCTAAGTAGTTATACATTTGGGGAAAACTGATGATTTTTATATCTCTCACCGTGTTGCGGTATATGAATAGTGCAATCTGCTTCAGGAATCTTCACTCATTGCAGGCCATGTGGTGTTCATACAGCAGTCAATCAGCCATTGCTGCAGTTGATTTGCGGGATTCTTAGCTTCAACCGTTGCGATCCACAGACTAGGTCATAAGGTTTCATCAGTATCATTGAATCGTCCAATTCATCAACAGGGTTAAGGTGTTGAGAATGCTGAACCCCGAGAGTTGCCTCCCTTTCATCTGTATAACTAAATCCTCCAATTTGTCAATAGGATTAAGGTGTTGAGAATACTGAACCCTGAGAGTTGCCATTCTGCTCTCCACAGAATTCATCATCACCTGGCCATTGAGACTCTGGGTGGAGGTGAATGCTTGTTTGTGTGGTAGGCTAAGTGTCCTAAGTAGGCTTGGTGATATAAAGATACTCGTTACATCGCAGTCAATTAGTACATCAACTACCTGCATATTTCCATGAAGATTTTATTCAATAACTCCATGGATGATGGGTGCCGAATATGGTCTCTTCATGCCACATAGATATTCGTCGGAAATCTGAGCCTGGCCTTCCAGAATGACTAACGATTTCAAGGCAATTCGGTGTAATTGTATCTCATCTGAGGTCTCAAACAGGCCTTGGTTTCCCATGTTCTCCAATCCTAACACCATATTGTCCAGATTCTCCCGTAATGATAGATAATGAGAGAGGCAGTCTGCTTTATTTGCTGAAGCATATTGAATAACTTTTGGTGCTTATTTTGTGTGCCTTTGAAGCCACTGTCATTGCTGGAGTTGTGGTCAGGTGGGTTCCACATGTTATATTTCATACAAAGGTAGGGATTGTGGTCACAACTGCCACCACAAGTGCATTGCCGGTTTGCCTTTCAGCTTTCATCGACTTCCATTGAAAGCCACAGTGCCAGTGGTAAGTTGGCAGAGCTGCCTCCACAGGGCGTATTCGACTTGCCCGATTTGGAATTCCCAATATCAGAACATTTGCAATGATTTGAAATACATGCAGTGTTTTCCACAGGATTGGATATGGATGGTTGGAAGTTGTGTTTCTTCTCACCACCTTTCTGAGACTCATCCGATTGGCATTGCTGGTGATGTCCTCCAGAGTTCTCATTGTCCAGTATGAACTCTGAAGCTGCCTCAAAGTTGTTGAGTTGGTCTAGTGTATCAAACCTGTCTTTTCCACTGGAAATCCAAGGTCTGACTTTCGCCGTAAGTGTGTGACACAGGCCCGCCCGTGGGATATCAAATTGAACCACTTCCTGTGTGATTCAACACCAGCCAGCCCTCATGCAATTTGCTTTCAGTTGGTTGCTATAGACTCTGACAGATTTGTTGTATAGTTGCTGGCACTCCTGCATGGCCTTGATGAGTGAGTAAAGGTGCCTATCATTTTCTCTGTACATCATTCAAAGCTTGTTCATGACTTGATCGAAATTCACTAAGCATGGGTCCCTACCATCAGATAGGATTCTATCTAACTCAGATCGGAGGGAAATATCAGTCTGATGCTAAGCCAGGTCTCAGTGGTTATTCCAAGTGTTGAGAATGGAGATGGCATACTTGAGTTGATTGGAATCACCTCTTAGGAATGGGTGCATATGGATGCAAAGTTTGACCATAATGTTTCAGGAAACTTATTCTGCTATTTCCCTCCGCAGCAGAATCGTAAGCAACCAACTGTCTTGAAGAAATTCAACAGATTTGTAGAATTCTCCAGTCTGTCGGTGGATCCATTGCCATCAAGTGCCACACACATTGTGCGGCTCTACACTTTCCATTCATCTAATTTTCGGAATAGAAATCCCAGTCGCTTGCAGTTGTGCTTAAGCACCTACTTTTCATTGTTGTCTGTGGTCTTGAATATGATATTGTCCAGGCCACGACTATCATTGACTTCGGGGAAGGTGGAACCATCCTCATCTTCATCATCATCTTCATTGTTGCGATCGTAAGCTTGTTTGTTGGCTTGGGCTTTGACTGAATTGCCCTGGTTTATCATATTCTCTGGTAATGCAGTAACACAACTCATAGGATTCAATGTGATTCGGTGGAATGAGAGTTGTCAACATTCCATACTTGCATGCATGTTAGTGATACCAAATTTGCTTCTCTTACTTCTCTATGGCACCATGGTGGATAATTGTCTATAACTGCTTCATTATGTATAGGTCACAATGCATCAAATTACAGTTTAATTCTAACCACAATGTAAGCGATTTGTATCCCAAGTCTGAAATGGGAAATTCAGTGGAATGGCATGTATGCCAGCACTCGGTATTGTAAGGCTTTTCCCTAAGAAATACAGTTGCATAAGAACATGAGTGAGATCAAGGGTAGCCATAAGTGGTAAGATATTCGGTATTGAGTTAGATCTTTGTGGCAATGTCTATACAAGGTTGGCAGTTCCCCAGCGCTGGACACCTCACATAACCATCTGGCAACCCACACCCCTAATACTTGACAACTCCATCATAGTCTACTTTCAGACAAGTGTATCTCTTATAGCCAATTTGAGAAAAAGTAAATTTATTGCCCAGTAGTTAAAATATTCAAGTAATTGTAAATCTATATATATAAAAATACTCTTTTATTGTATGGTGCATATAAATTCTATTGATTATATTATTTACATAGTATTATATCTAATCAGTATATAAATATAACAAACAATAGGTAGTTTATTATTATTTTACAGATTGCTATATACAGTATTCTCTAAAATTATGATATTTATTAATTACTATCAAATTCGAAACCAATCACTATTTCTTTCAGTCTTATCAGAATGTATGCTAGAATCGAAATCATGTTTTCAGAATACAGATTACAATGTTGCAGTTCTGTATAGTATAAATATATAATCAATATATATTATATTTCAAAAATCATTATTACTAGCAAGATTGGAGTTTGGGATTTTTGGATCATTTAATGTTGAAAATGCTTCAAGTTCAGTGCAACTTCGTATTGTATTGAAAGCAGAAACCTAGTATAACACATTACTAGCTTGGCTAGAAGTCAAATTTAGAGTTCGAAGAACAATAGTAAATAAAATACTGGATAGCTGCGGAATACTTTTATTAAATCAATATAGTATGTCTGGCAAGTAATAATTATATTAATTATCTTTCCACTGTTGTATTTTCTCTTAATATTTTGGTTTTGAAATTATCTACTTTTAACAGATGTTCAATTTGTTGCTATTTAGTTGTTTCAAATATGTTTATTTAATTATATAGGCAGAATGAAATTATAGTATTTGGACTGGAAACTTTGATCTCCATTTAAAACATATTCAATAAATTGAAGCTATATCAAAAAACATTCCCAGTTGCTTCTATTGAACTTGGTACATTGAGGATTGTTCTCTCATTATCAATATGCTGTGTTATATGACGACACATATTTTTCTAGTAATAGTATGGTGTTTTCAGTAGCTGAAATATGAAGACTGTAGTTGAATCAATTTCAATTCATTTCAAAATTTCATATGTCCAATTCAACTTCTTTATAGATATATACATTACTATAGAATGCTGGTAATCAGTTTTCACCATGGTGTGTAAAGACTATATTAGCTATTTTAGATATCTATATTACAGATAAAGTTAATTGATGTTACTTTCATAATCTTGGAGCACATTGATATATTTAAAGAATGGTTCAATAATTGCAATATTTACAAGTTAGAAATATAACTATCTTCAAGTATAACATCAATTAGATATATATAATCAAAATTGAAGTTTAGTTTGCAACTTCTTTACCTGCTACAGAACTTAGTCATTGAATTATTTATCTTTAATTTCATGGTATATACCAAATATAGTTATGGCAGTTTCAATTACTAGTTATATTAAATTTCAAATACACATTAACCTAAAATTTACTATTTATAGTAAGTTATTAGCCAAATATAGAGGATATATCTAATGTCAATATATATAGTATTTCATTATTTATATTCATGTAAAAGTAAAGTCAATTTACAATTCAGGAATTTGTACATTTCTGGAATAAATATTTTCCAAATCCACTTGAAAAGATTAGTGAAGACCATTTAATTTAGTTTGTAACTGTTTATTTGGTTAATTAGAAATAATATTAGGCTTTGATGATTACAATAGACTAAGGAGTCTTGGTTGAGGTAATAGTAGAAGTGAAAAGAAGAAATGAAAAGAAATATATTTGAATATTTAAATAATCTTTACATTTGAACAATACACTAGCTTTTAATATACCTAAACTATTTGTATTCATTACAGATATTTTCTACCATATACTTACAAATGAAAATCTGGTTATTGATATTATATATAAAATAATGTAGAATAACTATTTACAAACAATCCCTACACAAAAATTGTCATGATATCTTAGTACAATACCACTGTCTATAGCACCCTAAATTCAGAGCTATTGACACCCTGGAAACTAAAGGAAATCTTGTCTTCTAGCACTCAAAAGACATTTCTAATTATTAGAAATATAATAAAACCCAAGTTACTTATAGTTACAATTTTACATGCTAAACTTAATATTAAGACTTGAGCAGGTACTGTGCCACAAATGAAATTTAAATATTGTGACAGTGGGAGATCCATCAAAGAGCTCCCATTGACTTTAGTAAAAAGTTATACACTTATAGCTTCCAATATTGTTAAGATATGATCAATTCTTTGTTGAAGGGTTGATTTTATGCCAAAAGAGGCAATTTTGCATACAAACTTGGCAATTTCTTGGCACGGTGAGGCTTTCAGGAACTCTTTCACATTCAAACTACGTATCAATATTCTAATTCTCTGGGACATAACAATTCTCTATAGGGACTCTATTTTCCGAAATTCTCTATTAACCGTTTTTCGTAGAGGGGTAGTAGTGTATTGCTGAACTTGGAGCTTGTTGGTGTATTTCAGTTAATCACGAATACATTTGTCTAGGGACAATATATATCCACATTCTATGTGAGGGATTGTTATACATACTTAGAAGTTTCTGTTCATATTTTTCACATAATAATGAGGGTTCCGTATATCATGGTTTACAAGTTCATTGACATGGCAGTTTACTTATCTATTTACCTATTTATTTACCTGTTTCCCTATCATCTTAATTTTTCATTTTTATTCACATGTTTCTAGAAATGTGTGATAGGTTTTGAGTATTCTCTTCATTTGGGTTTATTTTTGAGTTACTACTTTTAAGTTGTTTTAGCGATGGGTTTTGGGTGGCATGCTATATTGACGTTCATCTAGCACATGTCGACTACTAAATACACTAAAATGCTGCGGGTAGCCTTATCACAGGCAGAAGTAGTGTTCCGAACAGAATTATCGGACTTACTCCGCGATGGCCGCCATGAAGGTATTTTCACAATCCACCAAAAAACACCGCTACTACTCTGCAGACTTCCTTCTCTCGATCCAATCACAGACATTCGTGAACCTTTTACTTTCAGCTCGGAAGATAACCTCCCAAAACTTCCGCGATTCATCTATCCATCTGAAAAGCTCAGCGCCACTAACGAGGTACTCGCCCACATCGGACTGATATTGAAGTATGCAGCTGCAGGTCTAGTTGAAGATGAAAAAAACACGGAGGCACACATGCTCTTACAGAATCGAAGTTCACGACTTGGAGATCCACTGGATAGGGGCCAATTTCACAGTCACGTTCAATGGAGAGGTCGTGAACCAGCCAAAATTGATATTGATGAGGTGAATGATGAGGGAGTAACTTGGCCAGCCACCGCGAAGAGGAGTGTGAGGCATATTGAGGAAACTATGCAAACGGAGACGATGTGTGCGCCGATGGACGTACGTAGCTTCGTGAGAAAAGGTTGCAGGTTGCCGGAGGATATCGTCGTCGAAGATTGGTCGGATGAGGTTTTACGCCTCATGACCACACGTCAATAGCTTGATAGCTAACTGAAGAAGCTTAAACGCAATCGGTGTACCGCGCCTGCATCCCTATCCCCCTTACTCCCATGGTTCGCGTTTAAACCGTCGGAACTGCAGCATCTGCAAGAACTACCAGCGCTTAGGCCTTCGGATGCTCGTTCAACGGCTGAACTTCTGGACGACCTCCTTGAGCTGCTGGTAGAAAATGATTCGCTTTTCTACTCTACCAGATCACCCTCACGACTCATCCCCACAGACTTCTCGACGCCTTCCCCCTCTATGATCCTTCTGCATCCGAAGGATAACAGGCTCGGTTTACACCAGGTGACATTGACCCCTGCAACCTCTGCAAAGCGAATCCGATTCGGCTCGATCTTAGCAACCGATTATCTTTCTCTTCCTTATCGCCAAACCCCTAAAAACGAGCCGACGGAAGAAACTCTCTTAGAAGCCCTCGCACGCGGCGACGCGGAACAGCTTGAGCGTCAACTGGCACAGGAACAACTCCATCAGGCAGATTCCATACGCGTTATAGTGCCCGTCATGGATACCTCTATCCCAAAGCAGCCAAGGAAAACCATGAAGGAAGGCCAGGTAAAGACCAACTCCAGCGCACTTTTGAAACTACGAGAGCAGTTGGAGTCCCGGGAGATCAAAAGATGGGGGTGTATGATGACTATAGACATCCGATTGCCTTGGGCACCGTCAACGAAGGAGGATCGGGCACTGCTAAGGGAGACTATTGAAAAAGAGGCAGTTGTGGAGGAATTTATGAAAAGTGAAGCTGATGGTGGACAATGTGAAGAGGACCTGATAAGAGGAATGAGAACTTTCTACCTGGAGAGATTGGAGAGCATTGACGTCGATGTCGACCTGGACTACGGATTATTTGAGAAAGTTCTGGGGAATGAAAAAGTCACTGGCACTGAGATGATGATGTGCGAGACGCAACAAAACATGATGGACTCTTTCGGGGATTTCATAAAGAGTCGAAAGCGCAAGCCAGTCACCGGTAATAAAAATCCCACTAAGACGAAGAAGAAGCGTCCTGATGAGCCTGAAATCCATATCAAATTTTCTGCCAACTCATTACAAGCATTCATGACCTTACGAGCTTGGAAATCAGCGCCATCTGCTGCCACTTTGATTGCAGCTACAATTCAGAATCCAGCCCCTTTTAAAGCCTTGTCGATACCTGTGGCTTCAGACACCTCCATGGTGCCAATTGAATTGGCATTCATCCCCGCACCCAAACTACCTTCCCACCTCCCCCCGTCAGACTTCATAGCCTACACTACCCTCCTCTCTCGGCGCATTCTTTTCCGCCACATCAAAGCGCTCTACGCAACTGCACGTTTTATCGAGCGGGACTTCTCAGTACCGTTTCGCAATAATGACATCTTCACGTCCACTTTCGTCGCCACCAGGAGCAGTATTACTGACGCAGACCTGATTTTATCCCCCACCACTGGTCTGGTAGTGTCTACCCTGCAACGTCTCCGCCAACGGTCTTTACCCGGTGAACGTGCTACCTTCACCTCCGGAGCAGAGATCAAAGAACGAATAGTGCGCATCTCTAATCAGTATGAGCGCCTCATAGTAGTCATCCAAAGTCCCTCTAAGATCACTTCCAACAGCGATCTTGAGGTAGTGGCTGCATTTCTGGTGTTTGCAACAATGATATGTAAATGTATAGTTGTATCGAGGGTAGTCGAAGGAGGAGAACAGGAAGTTGCAAGGTGGTTAGTAGGTGAGATGAACAAAAATGGATTTAAGTTGATTAAAGATGAAACGATGTGGGAGCAGTTCCTTCGGAAGGCAGGACTTAATGCATTTGCATCACAGGTCGTACTCAGGGCTAGCAAAGAGCATGATAGATTCAGGGACTGCCTGAGGATGTATGGAGGTGAGAGGAAGCGACGATTTGAAAGGCTAGTAAGCGGGAGGGTTCTGGATACAGTTGAAAGGCTGTTGGATACGATCTGGGAAGACCAACAAAGAACGATTTAGGTGATGTGTCTCAGTCCCACGTTATGTTTGAATGTTTGGATGGGAGTGTAAATGTTCAGAACTAGAAAAGATGAGTGATATCTGGCGAGCCCACTAGCGTATGCTTTCTTCACTCTGATTCTGGCTTGCCTTGATCAGCCTGCAGAAGTTTGATAATATATTGTCGGACAAAAGACATATTATTTTCTTAGAAAACGAAAGTAACACTCTAAATCAACTAAGATAGATGCCTTTCAAGCAAAGAACTCAATCCAGCACCCAATTCAGTACCAAAAATACATTACAAAAAAGAAAATCAATTACTACATTATCAAAATTATCAAGAGTTACTTCCTCAAGAATGTCATTTACAGTACTCCACATTACCATCTTCACAGGAAATAAATATATTCAATAATGGAATCCAGTATAGAAAACAAACAACTACATGATAAGCAAGTTATAATCAATGTATTACATTGCCACAATGCATTTTAAATACAAGGAATGTTTGAAAGTATCTGAGAGTGATTGGAGAATGTACCTACCAAGGAAAAGTTTAAGAGGAGATCAGATAATCAATTTGGCCTTCTGGCCAAAATTGGAGAATTTTGAATTATAGCTATTTGGTTCTGACATTATGAATGTACTGTTGACAAGGTTAAATACATCAGGAAGCAAGTAAGAGAGGTTTGAAGAGTATTTAAAAGAATGAAAGAGGTGTTTTAAAGTATGTAAAAGTACTGGTCCATGAATACGGTAGTATCAATACAGGTAATGACAGAATACTTGTTTAACAAACAATATATTAAAAGAACTGTGGTTAGTACTTAGAACTATTGAATGAACTGCAAGGAATTAGCCATCGTGACATCATTGTCTTCACTAGCGATATTTAATCAATGTAATCTGTTGATGATTCTTTATTGTCCAATTCTAATCACATTTGCTAAAAACTTCAATATTTGACTTTTACCTGGTATTCTTAAATAATACAAGACAGACATCTCTGATTCCCTAATAATATATATATATTCAAATATATTCACTTTACATTGGAAGTTAATCATTTCGACTGGATATAATCTCTATCACATCGACTATATATCTAATACTATATGGTAATTAATGGCTAGAACTGACATTTTATCTACTACACATATTTAGTCAAAATACCATGTTGATTTTTGATATAGCTAATTATTTACACCATTTGAATTGTACTAATACATTACTCGATTCATCAGCAACGATCCAAGTTTCCATCTGATACACTCGGGTGCTCCGGACAGCTCTGATGGCTCTGACGGAACCTCGTACCCTCTGACGGAGAATTACATGCTACCCTTTGTATACGTACCTTCTTTACTTTCTGGTGACGTATACGCATTATCAGAACGACATGTGTTTTACACTCTTTGCAGGGGCTGCAGTTTTGCTGAAGCAGTTTACACAATGCCTGGCAATGTTTATGCCTTTCTCCAGCCAAGTGCCATATTTTACCTCTCCGCTTATTGCTATATATCGGATGCCGCACTCTCCCCATATATGTTAAGTTTTGAGATGTTGTCACTTATTACACTACAGTCTTCGCTTCAGATACATCGCTTGCTGTTGCATTTGCTTTGTCATTATCGTATTTTACAGGTCTGAAATATACTGTCGAATCTTCACACTGTCTAGTACTATGCACTCAGTCCTCCACATTCTGCTTTGATCCATCATCGGCTAGCGATGCATCTTCCTCGTCATCCGCATCCGGATCATCGCGATGTCCAATCGTCTCACTCTCTAGTACTATGCCCTCAGTCCTCCACATTCTGCGTTGATCCATCATCGGCTAGTGATGCTTCTTCCTCCTCATCCACATCCACATCATTGCCATCTTCGCCCTCATCCCCATCAACATCACTGGTTCCCAGCTCAAACCTCTCGAGTTCAGTCGTGGGCTGTCATGGCCGGCTGGCGGTGGGGATGGCATCGTTCTTGTCGCTTTTGTCACCATCATCTTCACAATCCCCGCTGCCGGCTGGCATCCCGAAATACAATTCGTCATCAGTGCAATTATTGCCTATGGGGATGGTTGGGTCGGTGCTTCTGATCTCAGGCTCTTCAAGCGCTACTTCGGAGGTCAAATAGTCAAGAAAAATAGCATTGTCAACACGTGCTGCTTCCATGCTGATAACCTGGGCAGGCATTGGGTTCTCTGCCTGTTGGATCTGATGCTTGACTGTCGCAAGAGTGTTTTTATACACCCTGTGTTGGTAGCTCTCCGGAAGTGTGTTGCAGGTATTCATCATGAATGTATACGTGTCTGCAACGCCAGGCAAGGTTAACAACTTGCGAGCCGTTGCAATGCAGCAGGATGCGTTCCTAAAACTGTCATTCTTGTAGTTATAGTAGTTCGAGGGATCAGGTCTGTTCGCTTTTGGCTTGAACTTGGATGATTTCGAATGAACACCTTTGTACTTTTGCCACTCCACGAGAGCATGGCGCAACGTGGTGCAGGTACACATGATCAGTGGCGAGGGTAAATGACCGTCCTTGTTGTCAATCATGGAATTATGAAATCCATCAGCATACATACTGCGGTGATTCGCCCGATTATAAAATTTGATGTAGGTAAACCTTGTGATTGCTTCCGCCAGGAAGCAAAGCGGACGCTGGTCATTCGTTAGCAGCTTTCTACTATCCCTGTGTTGGATTTGGACCGCGTACACCGCCTTCCATACACTCTGCTACAGGAAAAAGATACTTATTGTCTGCCACAAGGGAATCAATGAATTCCAAATGCTCTGCGGCGGATTTAAAGCGGTGGAGATCATAAAGCTCTGCTATGTTGTCCCTTGCTGATTGAATAGAATGGGATTTAACTTTATTGACTTGTACTCGAACCTGGTACCGGTTTGAGCGTGTAATATCCAACCTGTGCCGTTGCTTCAGCATACCTCATTCAAGATCTCCTTTGTGTGCGCCTCAAATGCTATGGACCAAATGTTGTTTTGCCACATAGCGGTGTTCCAGTACTTCTCTATTATCTGCCGGTGTGGGCCATCAGCTAATGCTTTCACAACGCTTCATGTTGCATAACTTACCATCTCCAAGTCGCAAGTACTCATACACGGCCATCTGTTCCACATGAAGAGCTCCAGGAGTTTGCCCGTTGCAAATATAGGACTCGTCATGTCTGAGTGACCAAATAGATGGATCCCGCGACAGCCGGAGACCATTGATCAAGGTGTACACACCCCCTGCAGTTGCAATTGCCACTGCGTCTGTCTCTGATTCCTTTCTGTAGCTCGCGTTTGCAGTGGATTTGTAATAATCGCGTGGGCTTCTGGATTAGGGATGGGGGTAGGCAAGTTTTCAAGACCAGTGAGAGGAGTGGGAGTGCTAGCAATGCCGGATGCAGGGCTGGATACAACGCGACGCGTTGGGTCTCTCTGGGAGGTTCCTCCAGGTGCTGGTGTGCTAAAACTGGTTGTACCTGGCATGGCGGTTGGAGTATTTATCGACCGTCGCTGTGTAGCCGATGGGGTGGAAGCCACGCGGTGAGTGATATCTGCAACGTGAGAACTGATCAGCAAAGATGAAGGGGTGGAGTTCTGACCTGGGATTGAAGAGGCTACGGAACTCCCTCCTGGAGAGGAATCCCTCTCGCCAGCCGGTACGGAAATGCGTATCTTAGCAGGGGGAAGTTGAGAATTCCCCGAAGGCCCACGCTTGTGTTGATTCTGACGATTAGCAAGACTTTGAACATTTCGCCGGACCGGAGTCGTGTCAGGGTGAGTGATTTGGGAAGGCATAGTCCGATATAGATATTCGACGTTAAGAATGCCGGAACAATTTCCTCTGCATGCATATGCAGCGGCAGGCGAGGTAGACTACAATTTAAGAGCCCAGGGAGGGATTCGACAAAAAAGGGAGGCGCAGTGTCGACCGCGCTAGACTCTGAACCATGACAATACTCGGGGACGAGAACCTTTGAAAAGCATTCAATTATGGGGTCTACTGCCATCAGATTGAACTCAGATTATACTCTGCATTGGTATTCACTGTTACAACAACGTCTGAAGGTCTATGTGCACCGCTTGAAGGGTGTTTATGCCTTCTTGGCGCGGTTATCATAGTATTGTACTCGTTCTTGGCACAATACTTCAAACCATCGATTGTGTATATCTTCAGCTTCCCTGTGGAAATCCCTGTTTGGCTGAGCTAAAAGCATCGCAAAGTGACCAATGACGTATTCACTATCCTATAACATCAGTTGCATGTGCTTTTTCCACCACTAGGCATGTTGGTAGCCGTGTTGGATGGTTGCACAGTTAGGACAACCTGAGAACAACGCAGTGTGCTCCGAGATGCGCAAGGTCTGAGGGGTGAAAGTAGTGTGAGATGTAAAAGCATCACCCGGTGTTTTAAACTAACCTCACTGCAAGTACTAAATCTCGTCTTGAGGCTTCTCATTCATGAGGTGCCTGGTGGTTGTGTAAGATGAAGGCTGGGCCGCTTTGCATTCATTAACCAACAAAATGCAAGATATGAATCACAATTATCATATCTCACAAGTTGAACCAAGAAATCGCAGAAACTCCGGTATGTATATCCTTTCTTCCTGCCTACACCGTCATTCTCTTTTCCTCCCGTATTAAACACACCGCCAGCATCCTGAACTATTTTGACATCACGTGACTGGCCTAAAACAATGCCTCTCGTTCCAAAACACACCTGATAACCTACACAACTTTGTACATTCCCTCTGGGCTTCCTTCCACTGCATGCAACTGTATCATAATGCTAACGCTTCGGATGGAGATTCATTTTAAACTCACAGCGATGGCACCAAAGGGCAGCCGCAAAGGAAAGGGGAAGGCTAGGGCAAAGATGCCGACATCGGTTATGAATCGACGCCTGTCCTTGGATTGGCACCATATAGAGGGATTCATTTCGGAACACATCCGTGGGCCCATACGGATATACAATCCTTGCGGCGCCAAGGACGAGAGGGCGTGGGACCTCTTTTATGATATAATTTTTCTTGATCCTGTCACGACTCGCCACTTTTCACAATTCCAGCTGATGTGGCCACACCGCAGGAGCAGGAGTTCGCCTTTTTGGGAGTGGTGGGCTGCCTTCCGCTCATATATAGGGCAAATGTTTGACAAAACCCACGACCAAATGAACAATTGGAGGTGGGACAACCAATGTGCATTCGGCGATCAAGTCGATTGCTCCAATCTGCAGGCAGCCAGCTCGGGGCACGTTAAACGCTCCGGCGAGCGTTCCTCTTGGTATGGTAGCGATGATCCCAGGGCAAGGATTCAGCCGCCAAGCTGCCAGCAGTACAAGCCAGGCGACTTCCTGGCCGTTAGACCACTGAATAGGGATGAGATAATTGACGACAATGATGTTGATTCAAACTGGGTGGATCCCGGAGTGCCGAGCGGTGGAAGGAGCAATCCTGGCGATGGCAATGACAATGTTGATGGCGAGAGTGAGGAGGACACGCAGGGCGGTAAGAAAGGGACCGAGGAAGGGAAGGGAACAAAGGATGGGAAGGGGACAGGGAAGGGGAAGGGGAAGGCAATGGAGGGAGGGAAGAGGAAGGGGAAGGTAAACGGTAAAGAGAAAGGTATTGTTGAACAAACCCCAGGGGGAGATGATATCTCTCATGCCGTTGCTTTGCAGTTGCAGTACGAAATGTATGAGGCAGACTAGGACACGGAGGGCTAACTATAGCAGGTATATTTAGGGCCGGAAGTAGCGCCCACGGTGTCAATTTCCTCACATGATGATACCGACTGTACTGAGGAGTCGGACAGCGAATATGACTTGGAACATGATTCTGACGTGGATATGCACATGGAGGATGATGCGGACGCACCATGCGGCGTTGATTTAGATGGCGACGTGGATATGGACTGGGACGGTGAAGATGAAGAGGAGGAAGATGAAGAGGAGTAAGATGAAGAGGAGAAGAATGAGGAGGTGGAGGATGAGGATGAGGAGCAAGATGAGGATGAGGATGATGGCAAAGAACCTCGGACGATTGGCCAGGGGGAGATGGTAAATACATCAGCTGACGATGTAGATACCATGGTAGACGATCAGCCAATCATGCTACCTGAGCAAGGCCAGGAGATCGATGAGCATACCCCATGGCCACAACCTCCGGCGCCTGCCCCACAGCCACAAACCCCGGAGCCACGCCGATGACCACAAACTCTGGAGACTCATCCACTTGGTGGGCTGCAGTTGTTGGGGCTTGTGACGCCGCAAAAACCTCGCCCAGCGGTGCCAACTTTCCGAGAAGCTGAGGCAGCCGGAAACACCTTGGATGTGGATGTGGACCAGCAGCTGCTCGGCAAATCGGCAGGTGGCGACAATCTCCCCAATGTTCCTCTCCCCAATGTTCCTCTACCCGATGTCCCTCTCCCTGGGGCGCGCCCAGATGGCTTGGTAGGCGAGGAGTGAACCAGTCCTTGCGTTACATAAGAGGCGATGGTTGATGCCTTCGAGTCAGGGTCGGGTTCTTGTCTTGTTCGTTTCCTTTGTTCTAATCTATTTATCTCAGGCATTGATTATTACACGTGTGGCGAGGTTTTTGAATTGGTCAGGGTTTATTTTCTCCATGGGTTTTGTATTGGTTGTATTGTATTCATAGTATTATGAGACATCGCGCATGCAGCATTTTTGCAACTACTGGCATGTAAGTAACCTCCTTGTGATGGTGTTGAGGCTCAATAAATCTCTCAAGTTAGGTGAAAGTATCATGAGCTTACACCCACCAGGCTGCTCGGGCCCAGCACCAACTTTTGTCCCTGTCTACAGTGTACACTCCACTCATCGCATGTCGTCGACAATGCCAGAGAAGACGGATTTCCATTGCCCCGAACTTTCATGCCAAAAGATGTTCTCCTCAGACAGCTGGCGACTAAAACATATCAAATTACACCATCCGGAACACCTTCAAGTTGCACACCAGAAAAATCTGACTATTCGCAGCGTGCCCCGACACATTGAACCCGCCGAGCATCATGAATTCAACGCTACCAAAGATTCGGTCAACGACTTGGACGCATTTCCCTACCTCGAGCACGTTGAAAACATCACAGACTCAGAGTTTCAACCACCGCCACCTCCTCTGCCACGGACGGAATCATACCGTGGCACCGGCGCTCCGTGGAGCGATTACATTGCTGAGACCTGGGAACGCAACACTCAGGGTTGCCTTGAGACGAACCAACAAAACAATCCCTACTACCCGTTTGCGATGCGTGAAGAGTACAAATATATGCAGTGGGGGATCCAGAAGAAGGGCTAGAGGATGTACTATGACAACGTGCTGAAGGAAGAAAACACCACTTAGCATTTCCCAAGCTTCAAAAACTGGGATGGCGTCTAGAAGCTCGTGGCTAGCATGCCAGATGATCAGGCTCCCGGGGAGTGGGAAGTACACACAATTCAGGATATGAGATGGAATGACAATAACCAACCCCCTATCAAATACTGTAGTCGAGACATAATCAAAGCATGAGATGGTTGATGCAGCAGCCAGCCCACGCCGAGCATCTCATTTACGCCCCTCAATATTGCTTCAACAGCTATACGCCACCAAAACGCCTCTATACCGAAATGCACACTGCGGACTGGTGGTGGGAGACACAGGTAAGGAGAAATAATCGAGGATAATCACATGCTAATAGATGTTAAGTCAACGCTCAGAGTGGGGGATACACTGGTTCCCTTGATCTTCATGTCAAACTGAAAAGATCTCTCGAATTTTGCTGGCGACAAGAAAGAGTGGCCTGTATATATGACGATTGGCAATCGATCTTCGAAGACCTGCCAGATGCCCTCAACACACAGCATCGTAATGGTCGCTCTCCTGCCGATTCCAATCAAGAACCGCAGTATTCCTGGGAAGCAGCTGGATGAGCAGCGGCAAACAAACCGAGAGGTGCTGAATGAAGTTCTCCAACGGGTACTGCAGCCTCTCACCTTTTATCACCATCCCAGCGCTGAGAGGGGGTATTACAAAGTTCTCTGTGCAGCTGACAACTTCAGGCGTTGTAGATCGGTTTTAGCAGCATGGCTTGCGAATTGCCCAGAGTATAGTGACCTACATCATGTCGAGCGGCATGTCTGTTTTTGGAGCGAGTGTCCAAAGAACAAACTTGGAGATTGTGTCCCTCCTGGCAAGCAACACCCCAGGTGGAATCACAACCAATATAGAACACTCAGCGATGTTTTCACTAAGGCAGCCGATGCCGATCGCTCGTCGCGCCATGTTCACAGAGATTTCAACCTGTTTGCAGATATTCCCTGTATCGTGAGTGACCTCCCGAAGCCCGACCTCCTCCATTCAATGCAGATGGGCATGCTTGACCACCTCCAGAAGTGGATTTTCCATTTCCAGAAGACGCATGAACGGCTTGACAAGTACAATGCAATGTGGTTATCCGTGCCTGCTTACCATGACCTCACACCAAAATATAAGTCATATGAGGAAGTTTCTGAATGGAATGGGAAGGAGATGAATGAAATAAGCTGCTAGCTGCTTGGAGTTGTAACCCAGTCTCTACGAGGCGGAAGCCCCGCTCAGCGTCTCATACTCAATCGCGCAATTGAGTGCACACAGGCATTGTTAGACTTCTATATGTATGCTGGATATAAATCACACGATGACGCTACATCATCAGCAAAAAAATATTCCGTTCGGGCGGAATGGCTCCATCGGAGTAGACGCGCTCCGTCAGAGCCGTCAGAGATACCCCGGTGGCGGATCACTCCGCGCCCGGCGTCAATACAACGCGTCGCGTTGTATATCGCCCTCCGATCGCTGTTTCACTGTCTCTTCGCGTTCTGTCGGTCTCCTATTTTAAACAATCACTCTGGCGTTGTGGCCAACTGTGACAATAGGTCGGAATGGGTTCATTGGGTACGCGCTTGCATCGGGATTGCAATGCGATGGGTGACGCTGCGAATATCTCTCCTCGCGTTCCTTCTACCTGCGCGCAAAATGCAATTCTCTTTACTAATTATACA
>Ga0307515_10002739_pt1 | contig 37711 bp, 3 predicted proteins | sample 17_EM_MG_FD_194513 | JGI IMG/M metagenome (GOLD analysis project Ga0307515, IMG submission 194513) | Populus trichocarpa ectomycorrhiza microbial communities from riparian zone in the Pacific Northwest, United States - 17_EM | ecosystem: Host-associated > Plants > Roots > Unclassified | place... | reverse complement strand
ATAGCCTATAGAGGAGGTATTATTAATCTTAAAACAGGACCTATTTAGTTAACTATTAAAGGGAGATAAATTAAGATGTCTTTTAATATATTACTATTAGGAAATAATAAGGCAGTATTAGGAATGCCTTAGTTATAGGAATATAATCTAAAGATTAATTAGATTATAGGTTAGGTCGATATTAGAGATACTTAGCGCCGTAAGATATAATAATAAACTAAGTTAGTATAGTACTAAGTTAGAGTGATATATAAAGAAACTAAGAAAGGGTTAGATTATATACTAAAGAGATACTATAAATATAGCAAGAAGCTATAGTCACTAAAAAGTAAAAAGCTATTAGAATATATAGCATAGAACTATAAAATAGAGTTAGAACTAGGAATAAGTTTAAGGTTCTTTTTAACCTATAAACTTACATAAAAAGAGTTATAGGCACTTAAAGAGTTTATCCAGAAAAACTTATAAAAGGGATATATTAGACCATCGCAGTCATTAGCAGGTTATCCAGTACTATTCGTACTAAAGAAAAATAGAAAACTAAGACTATATATTAACTATAGACAGTTAAATAGCATTATAAGAAAGGATAGGTATCTTTTACCCTTAATTAGCGAGATCTAAGATAGGATAGGTAACGTATAAATCTTTACAAAGATAGATCTAAGATAGGCATACCATTAAATTAGAATTAAGAAAGGTAATAAATAGAAGGCAGCCTTTAGGTTAAAGGAAGGACTATATAAACCATTAGTTATGCAATTCGGGCTTATAAACGCACTAGCGACATTCTAAAAGCAAATTAATAATGTATTAGGAGAACACCTTAACGAATTTGTTATAGTATACCTTAATAATATTATTATCTACTTAATAAGTAAGGGAGAATATAAAGAGCATATTAAATAGGTCTTAAAGAGACTATAAGAAGAACAGATACTAGTAGTAATTAAGAAATGCGAGTTCTTTATAAGGAAGACTAATTTCGTTAGATTTATTATTAAACTAGGTAAATTAAGTATAGACCTAAAGAAAATCAAAGCTATAGTTAATTAGTAAGAACTAGAGAATGTTACGCAATTAAGATTATTCCTAGGGTTTTGCAATTACTATAGGAGGTTTATAGCACAATAGTTAAAAAAAACATTAAGCTATTTACTTAATTAATAAAGAAAGAGGAACCATAGGTATAGGGAAAGGAGTAAAAGAAGCTGTTTATAGAACTTAAGGAGTTATTTACCTAGGAACTAATCCTTAAGATCTACTAACTAAAGTTAAAGACGGTTGTTAAGATAAATATATTAGACTTTATACTAGGAGTATACTTTATATAGAAATATAAAGATAGATAGTATTTAGTAGTATACTATAGTAGAAAGACAATACTACTAGAGTTAAACTATAACGTCTATAATAAGGAGTTATTAGGTATAGTTATAGCACTAAAGAAATAAAGAGCATTCTTGCAAGGAATAGAAAAACTATTTATAGTTAAAATAGATTATAAGAACCTAATGGGATTCCTAATAACAAAGGAACTTAACTAAAGATAGGTTAGATAGGCAGAGATACTTATAGACTACTATTTTAAGATTTAGCATACTAAAGGTACAGATAACGCATAAGTAGACGCTTTAAGTAGAAAAGCTGAACTATAGAACGACGAAAAGCCATTAGGGGCTTTACTGCGAAAAGACACAGACGGATTAATTAGGTACAATTATCCAAAAATTACAGCAATATAAGAAGATAAGTTAGAAAGAGTCTATAAGACACTAAAGAGCTTTTAGGCATAAAAAATTCTAAAAGCACAGCTAAAAGATCTATAAATGGATATATATAAGAACTAAGAAGCTATATACATCCCAAAAAGCATAGCAAAGCATTTTATAGAAGATTTCTATAAAGGAATAACCTAGGGATATAATAAAGCTATAGGCTTAGTGTTAAGACTCTAAGAAGAATATATTATTAATAAAATCTAGGGGATTGCTAGGAAGGTTACTAGAGAATGCTTAAATTGCTAAAGAAATAAACCAATAAGGTATAAGCTGTATAGAGGGCTATAACCTATTAAAATACTAAAGAGACTATAGGAGGTTATATTATGGGACTTTATTATTAAGTTACTAAAATTAAGAGATCCTATTACCGGATAAGATTACGACGTAATCTTAGTAATAGTGGATAAGCTTATAAAGTAGGGGTACTTTATAGCATATACAGAAGAAATCTCAGCGAAAGATATTACTAAAATCTATATTAAGGAAGTGTTTATAAGATACAGAGCACTAGATAAGATTATATTGGATAGAGACCCAAGATTTATAATAGTATTCTAGGAGGTATTCCTAGCAGAGTAAGGAGTTAGAGCAGCAACTTCTACCATATATTATCCGCAGATAGACAGTTAAACAGAAAGGTTAAATTAAACACTAGAGCAGTATCTAAGATATTACGTTAACTACGTACAGAATAATTAGGTATTGTTATTACTAGTTACGCAGTTTATATATAACGCAACACTATAGGAAGAAATGGGTATATTACTATTTAAGGCGAATTACAGATACGAGCTAAGGATATTATTATTACTATATTAAGTAAAGAAAATAAGTAGTATAGCTAAGTAAAGAATAAAGATATTAATGAATTTTTATGCAGACCTTATAGAAACAGCAAAAGTGGTATAGTAAAAAATAAAAAGGTACTATAATACTAAGAGATCTAAGGGACTAGATCTTAAGGAGGGAGATAAAGTATAGCTACTACACAAAAATTTTAAGAGTTAACGACTAAGTAAGAAATTGGACTATGTTAGACTAGGACCTTTTAAAATTACGTAAAAGATTTCACCAGTTATATTTAAGTTAAACCTACCAGCCAAAATAAAAATCTACCCTATATAGCATATCGCAATACTAGAGCTAGCATAAGGAAATGTTAAGCCACTAATTTATAAGGTAGATACGTATAGAGGATAGAAAGAAGATAAATAGTAAGTTTTAAAGATTATTAGTTATAAGGACGTTACCAATAAAATATAGTATAAAGTTAAGTAGATAGGCTATAATAAGACTACCTAGGAACCACTAAAAAATTTAAAAATCGCTATAAAAAAGGTAGAGGAGTATCGGAAGAAATTAGGTTAGGCAACATTAATAAAGAAGGATTGTTAAAGAATAAGTCACTTAAGGGGGACCTAAGAGGAACAACTACTAAGTTATTTAGAGCTATTTCCTTCTTAGCTAAGGGAGGACCAGTCTTCTCGTTACTAAGTTCCTATAGACCTTATTCTATAAGTTTCCACTCTTTAAAACACACCTTCTTACGCACTTTCTTAAGATAAAGTAACTAGGCAAACGCCGCGATCCGAGCATCTAGGGCCTTTTATTCCGCGTCCTAAGAATACTTAAGTTTAGTAAGAGCCTACGCCAGGTTACTATTAAGTTTTATAGCGATAGATTAAACATAAGACCCTATAATAAATTACTTAGGGAACTTAACGACTATTAAGAGTTATAGGACGCGTATACTTAGCGTTAAAAGTAGAGTAAATATTGCAAGATAATTAAATGTTTACTTTAGTATACTCTAAATAAGAGGATAGTTGCCGAGATAAAGGACTCGCTAACGTAATATAAACTAACCCCTTTTTCGCATAATGAGAATATAGAGATAGTATAATTTTACTAAGCAATAATATAGCAGTAATAGTGCGGGCACAACATTGCGCGTATAAAGAAAAAGATGCTTTAGGTATAATAAGTAACGATATTAACTAAATTAGTTAGACGGATATTATACCTCTAGTAAATAACTTAGAGATATTAGGAATCTTTAAGGACAAAGATAAAAAGGAGGAAGATAGTATTATAGACGCTTTAAGTATAATATTATAACTACTAGGAGAGGAGTTAGAAGGAGCTAGTTAGTTAATAAGAGCACGGTCTAGAATAGAACCGGTAGAACTATATAATAAGGAATAGTAGTTAAGGTTATATAACATGTTATATATTAAATAAGAGAAACGAGAGGAACTTATGTACCTTATATATAACACGTACATTACATATAAGGAGGATTTCTTAGGAGTACGGTCGTGTATTTAAAGGACCACGGTCCCTACCTAGATAGTTTCTTTCCTTATAGTAATTCTTAGAATATAATTGGAGTTAATTTATTAGGCAACCACTCCACTAGTTATTATTACGTTGTTAACTTTATTTGCATTACCTATGCACCTAGCCCATTAATAGGACCTATTGTAGTATTCCCTATAAGGTTCCGTTATACCTACTAACTAAAGCTCCCTAATATGGTAAAAATCTACCCCATATTCCATACCTTAGTCCTTTACCCTACTACCCCTATATTAGACGCCCTGTCTAAATAAATATAGGACCTTCCCCCACTAGTTAAAGTAGATGGCGAGAACGAGTACTTTATTAAAAGAATTAACGACATTTAGTATAATAAGCGGAAACGCTAATATATATACCTTATAAAATGGAGAGGCTTTACTAAGCCCTTATAGGAACCCGTTAACTCTATAGGACTTATATAAGCCGCAGAAGACCTTTATATACTCTACTTAGAACTACTATAGTCCCACCTTACAGAAGCTTAAGTTTAAAGGGGGGGTACTATTATGGAATATCCCCGTAACACCTTATACACGTCTACCTATTTCTACCGACTTAGCAACTAAAGACTAACTATAAGACTGTAATTTACCGCAATCTATAGCAATCTGACGGCAATTTGCCGTATTTTACTATATTCCACTAAGTTCTACTAGGACTACTACCTAAATCCTATTTTGCTCCGTGTATATATTAACTAAGTAACCAAGTCCATAATATATACCCTTTCTTCCCGTTTTCCTACCTTCTTTCCTTACGTAACGTCTTAACCTCCTTATATAGTTTATATATATAGCTTAATAATATCTACCTTGCTATATATTATCGCCGCTTATACTTACTCCGTAACACTATCTAAGCTTCTTTTAAGCGCTTAGTGTACTACTAGGCTTTCTTATAAGATAGTTTTTTGCGTATAGTCTAGGGTCCTTTTAATCTTTCCCAGTTAAAGCTTATATAGGGTAAGTAACCTATTTCTAGTTAAATAGGGGCAAATCCTGTAGAGTTGTAAGGTAAAGTCACTTAGGCGTAGTCTATTAGGGGTAGCAGTTTAGTTTAGTTATCTTAGAAGTAGTTAATAAAGGGCCGAAGTCTCTAGTCTAAGTATTAATTTATAATCTCCGTCTAACTATTTATCTGGAGATAGTATGCTATAAAAAGCTTTAGCTTAATACTTAAGATCTAGGTAAACTTATTCTAGAAAGCTAATATAAATTACGGCCTATAATTAGATATAATAGTATCTAGTAGTCTATAGATTTAGTAGACGTAGTAGATATATAGTTAGGCCGCCTCTTTAGCATTAATATTTTTATAATAGGGGATTAAGAACGGGCGCTTACTAAAGCGGTTAACTAGGATTATAACTATATCGTATCTATTACGGTCTATAGGTAACTTATAGAAGTCTATAAAGATATACTGTTAGGGGCGTTCTAGTATTAGGAGCGGTTTTAATAGTCCTAGGGTTTTATCTTATAGAATTATAAATCTATAGCAGCTATTACAGTTTCGTACGTAACGGTTAATATTTATAACTATTCTAGGCCAATAGTAGCGGTTGCTAATAATCCTACGGGTCTTATTTTTTTTAGGGTAGGCCGTAAAGACCTAGGTATATACTTTGGCAATAAGCTAAGTCCGTAAGTTCTGTTTTTTTATTACTACTAGCTATTCCTAATACTTAAGTAATCCATTTTTAAGGGACTATTGTGTGAGGGAAGGTCTCTCTCTAAACAAGAAGTCACGGTGCTGTAGGTCTGTCGGTCGGCCGTAGTTAGTTAGTAGAAATCAGTAGGAAAGCAGTTAGTATAAAGAGAAAAAAAGAGTATATTGTATCGAAACTGTCTGTCTATTAAGCCTATCTAAGTTATTAAAGACTCTAGGGCCACGGACTAATCTATATATCCACAGAAGGCCTATACACTCCCTAAACTATGCCTAATCTAGATATTAAATCTAGTGGGCTAGTTTACCCCACCATATACCTCCCCTACCTAAGTTGTTGTCCCCTAACGACTTCTAAAACTCTAAAACTCCCTATCTTTAAAATAAAGGCGTAGTAGGTAACCGTATACGCTCCTTACCCTTACTATAAACCCGAGACGGTAAACAAGGAGACTCCGTTCTAGTTAAATAAGACCGCTCGCGTCCGCCTAGCGGGGCAGCATAAAAGGTATCAGATTAGCAGCTCTTAGATAACGTAGCTCTTTTACGTCCTTCCATTTACTTAGTTCTATCCTATAGTTCTTTAAGCAGCTTTATATAGCTCTATCCTTCTATAATAACCAGGGGCACTCTACTTAGGTCTACTATAATAGTTAAAGGATCGATTCCATTATTAACGCAGTAGAAGTATAAGCGGCTATTAAAGCGCTCTATTTCGGCTATACGCATAAGCTAAAACGCATCCTTATAGTTTTTAATAGCCCTAAGACAGTAGAAATATATCCATTTCCTAAATTTATTCCTATTGCCATTAAAAAGAAGGTTATAATCTTAAATTACCGTTAAAGAATCCTATCGCCGTCTACCTAGAAGAGCGTTAGATAAGGTGCTAGTAACTATAAGTTTAACTATAGCAGGAAAGTAGTATAAGATTGCGCTATAAAGATTAGTATGTCCGGATGGCGTATAGGGCAGTACTTTTAAGTCTTAGTGTACGTCTGCTAGCTTTACCTAGGTTCCTCCTTCTATATCCTTAAGGTTATTATAATCGTCCTAAATACTAATAAACTATAGTAGTATTATTTGCTAGGTCCTAGTTAAAGGTCCTTTTACTCTATAAGGAAGGTAAGGCATAGTTATATATATATCTCCTTTCTCGCATAGCTAAGCTACCTAGTTGGTTGCATATTTCTCTACATCCTTAGTAGTCTAGTTATAGTCTAAGATTTTATACACGAATTTATCGCCCTTAGTTAACCCTCGCGCTTTAAGATCTGCCTACTATAATTTTAAGTAATAATATATGCCGGGTAGGATAATTATGCAGTTATTCTTAGTCTTATTATCTAGAGAAACGCTCCCTTAGATTATATTAGCACTATATCCACTTTTAAGGAGTAAGGGAATATTAATATTAATATAGCGGAATGCTGTAGAGTCTTCTTTAACTGCGAATTTTGTATAATAAGGGTAGGAAATAAGTTGCCACTAACTGTTAGGCCTAAGAGCGTAATAGAGGTAATAATACCAAGGATCTTGTCTTATTAGCTATTAGTAGAGACCGTAGACCATTGTTTTTAACTAGCTATAATTTGGCCGCCTATTAATTAGACGCTAATAATAGCGGTATATACGCATTTCCTTATTAATTATCGTTAAAATACTAGAATTTTACTACTATCTAAACACGTTCGAAATTATAAATCCTTCTTACTACTATACTTTTTAGTCTTTTGGTAACATTATCTAATTAAGTAAAGTCTCTCTATTGTAGGAAAACCTTAGCGCTAAGTTATAAATAAACTTATATAGTTTTAAGGAATTAGACGGAACTAGAGGTCTATAAGCCTTTCTAAACTAAGAGTATATAGTAGGATTAGTCTTTATAGTGCCGAGGTAGTTATAAGCGTAATATATTAAACGGAGTCTATAATATAGTGCGGTATAGTTTAGACCTTTTATTACTAAACCTATATATCCTCCTATTACTTAAGTATATATCTAGTAGACCTTACATATCTCTAGATTAGAACTGGCCGCTCTATACTAGCTACGTAAGAGCTTTATAACCTCTATTAGTTTAATTTTAGTAGTTTAATTTAGGGACACTTTAAGATGCGCTAGTACACTACTCTTATAGTCGCATCCTTATTTTATATGGAGTACCGCTATAGTATCTATAGCCTCCTTAATATACTCCATATTATCTCTCGGCTTAATAATATTCTTATTAAATATTAATTCTACTCCTAGCCCTCCTACTTCCGGGTAAGTAACTATTAGCCCCCTTCTTAGATTCCTTTTTAATAAAGATATTAGCAGTTATAAGGGCAAGCTAATAGGCGTTCTAGCTATAAGAATGCTCTCGTTTATAGATAATAAAGGCGAGTTAACTAATATAGGCGATCCTTATTGGGACGGACTTAGCATAATGCTAACGCCTCCTCCTTAAATAGGTGTTAATAGCTAAAAGGCTAAGGGATTTATTACGTTAGAAGCATACCGTGAATATATTTATAGTGCGAAAGCTAAGCTCTCTCCTATTTATCTAATTCCGATATTAGTAACCTCTAGTCCTATAGTAGTTAATTTCCTACTTTTTAGTAGTAGGTTCTTATTTGGAATAAGGAAGCTAGTTAAGTGTCTTCCTAAACTATACTTATTTACTACCTAGTCTAATATTACCCTTCCTAATATCTTAGAAGCGAGCATAAAATTAGTTAGCTATAGCTAAGTAGTGTTCTTAATGCTACGTCCTAGATGTTTAAGCCTATTAATTAGAGCTTTATTAACTCTTACTATGACTTTAGGAAGTGGGTGGATTGTAAGTTTTTAGACAGTGGAGAGGAAGTTATAGAAGACTACGTATTTTAGCGGTCCGTTAAAAACATCTTATCCCTAGGCCTTTTAGATAGTTTCTCTAGCTTTATTATATTAATTTCTCTAATCTTTAACTATTTTGCTAACGTTAGAGATATCCTTAAAAATTAATATAAATATATCCTTTTCTGAAGATGCTTGCAGTTCATTATCTTAGTTAATGAAATTAACTACTACACCAGCCGTATCTGCGTAGTTTTCTCGTAAGAGTAAAATCTCGTTATAGATTTAGATAAGCATTACTTAACGCTAATTAACTATAAAGCCTCTAACTTTTACTAGGACGTTACTAATCTATTACTTAACTCCTTTATAGAGGACTAGTATAACAAAGCCTTATAGGAAATACTACGGTAAACTTATTAATGGGTTAGGTATATAGGTATAGAATAGTCAACAACATAAATATAACTAGTGGAGTAGTTACTTAACAGATTAACTCTAATTATATTCTAAGATTTACTATAAAGAAGAGAAACTATCTAGGTAGGGACTATAGTCCTTTAACTATATAATACTGCGCCTAAGAAATACTAGGTATATAAGGTATATAAGGTACATAAGGTATATAAGCAGATCTTATAGATCTTATAAATTAATAGATCTCCTCTTATAAATTATTATATAACTTAGTTACCCCTTATTCTATAGCTTAACTAGTTTTAGCACCTCCTATGCTTCCACCACTAATCCGTTTATATCTCTTCTTAATAGCGTTACTACTGCTAATATAAGGTCCGTAACACCATCCCCCTCTTCTTTATCTTCGTCCTTAAAGATATCTCCTATCTCTAAGTCATTTATTAAAGGTATAGCATTCCCGTCTTTAATTTAATAACCTTTATTATTGCTTATTATACTAAAGGCAACTTTATTCTTATTTGCTAATCGTTATAATCCCGTGGTGCTTAAGATCCTTTCTCTTAGTAAAGTTATACCATCCTATTCTTATTATGCGGAGAAAAAGTTAGTATATATCGCAATTACGGCTCTATCTAGTTACTAACCTTCTTTTTACACTAAGTATACGAAAGCGAACATGCGGTTATCCTACAATGTTTAGTCCGTCTCTAACGCTAAGTATACGCGTTTTATTAGTCTTTAAAGTCTTTAACTTCTTTATCTAATCTATTATAGGGTCCCGTATTTAATCCGAAGCTAAAAAGCTTAAGGCCTCTTTTATTACGGCTCATAATAAACTTTATCGTTCCTTTAAAGAGTCTACTCGTCTCCTAAAAGCCCAGCGTTATGCATTTAAGCTTTATTAGACTACGTTTACTTAGTTAATCCGTTTTAAAAAGGTTTATAAAAAAGTGCGCTTTAAGGAGTACTGCTTAGTTAAGTAAGGTCTCTATAAGCTTAAGGCTAAAGAGGCTAAAAAGGATTCTAATTAAAAAGGGGCGGAAACAACTAATACGCTAGTGGTAGATCCCTTAAATAATCCGGCTCGTCTATTACCTTTAACTAATCCCTTTATCTTTAGCTCCTTCTTAATATTACCTAACCTATTTTCTTCTAATACTTCTATACCTTTCCTATAGCGTTCTTTAAATTCTATAGCGGTTCCTAGGTAGTCTTATTATAGCCTATCTACTTAACTTTATACTATATTTTATCGTTAACGTCCTTATAACTAATAATCTTTAAAACTTACTATTTATCTTCTTCTTATCCTCTATACGTGTCTACCTTATAGATTAATAGCTTAACATTTCTATATACTAGCTCTAGCATTATAATATACTATATAGGGTAGATCTTTATCTTAGCTAATAGGTTTAACTTAAATATAACCAGTAAAATCCTTTACGTAATTTTAGAAGGTCCTAGTCTAACATAGTCTAATTTCTTGCTTAGTCGTTAGCTCTTAAAATTTTTATATAATAGCTATACTTTGTCCCCCTCTTTAAGATCTAGTCCCTTAGATCTTTTAGAATTATAGTACTTTTTTATTCTCTCTTATACCTTTTTCGCTAATTCCATAAGGTCTATATAAAGATTTATTAATATCTTTATTCTTTCTCTAGCTGTGCTACTTATTTTCTTTACTTATTATAGTAACAACAATATTCTTAGCTTATATCCGTAATTTACCTTAAATAGTAATATACCTATTTCTTCTTATAGTGTTGCATTATATATAAACTATATAACTAGTAATAACAATACCTAATTATTCTATATATAGTTAATATAATACCTTAAATACTATTCTAGCGTCTAATTTAATCTTTCTATTTATTTATTCGTTTGCGGATAATATATAGTAAAAGTTACTACTCTAACTCCTTATTCCGCTAAGGCTTCTCCTTATTTAGCCACTCCTTAATATCTACTATTCCGATTATATTAACGAAGCTCTTAAACCTCTGCTTGGGTAGGGCCTTCATAAGTCTATTAGCAATTATCTCCTTTGTCGCTTTCTATTATAATAGCACTCGTCTTATTGCGTATTCTTAACGCAACTAGTGTTAATAGATGTTAACGTGTTAGAGCTTCGTAATTAGCTTTGCCGTGTCTTCTATAATTAGTCAAAGTGTCTAAACGTTGTCGCAGTTAATAATTAAGGGCTTATTTAAGTATAACGTTATTACTTTAAATAGCCTGCTAATAAAGATAGCTTCCTTTACTGTCTGTAATAGGGCTAATAACTTAGCTTTTATACTTAACGTCGTAACAGTACCCTGCTTATTTGCTCTCTAGGCAATCGGTCCCCTAAATAGCTTTATAATATATCCTTGTGAGCTCTTTCTATTAACGGAGTTATCTGTAAATAATGCGTCGCTAGCATAGATAAATGATTGCGCTTTACTTCTACCGTTTATTCCTTCCTTATCTCCTCTATAGTAGATTACTCTGCTCCTCGTACTATATAGGTACTAGATTACTCTGTCTGCTGCTTAATAGTGCTTATAGCTTGGGTTCTAATTAAACCTTGCCAGCTATAATACTATAAAAGTAATATCTAAACGCGTTGTAGTGGCTATATAGAGTATTAACCTATTTTTCTCTAATATAGCATTGTAGAAGCTAGTAGGGATATAGGATAGACTAATAGGTCTATATTAGGGGATAGACGCGTTAGACGGATTAATTAGTAAGCGGTAGGGAGGAGTTTTAATTCTGCCATAGGAGTATCTGGAAGACGCCCTTTAAGATTTATCTTATACTAATTAGCTATCTTCTTAATATAGGCTTCCTGGGATAGCTATAGGAGCCTTTAGCTATAATTACGTAGTATATAGATTCCTAGGAACCATTTTAGCTCGCTAAGGGTACTTATCTAGTATTCCCTGCTTAGCTCCTTAATTACTTCTTAAGCTTTCTTCTTGTCTGTCTTTTAGTAGCAGAAAACAATATTGTTAACGTAGAAGAAGATGACTATTTTACCTTTTAGCATAACGTACAGCTCCTAAGGAACCTCTTTAAAACCTAATTCATTTAACAAGCTTGTGAGATTTTTTTGCCTTAATAGAGGGGATCGTTATAGTCCGTAAAGGGCTTTTCTTAAGCGCAGTACTTTATCTGTCTTTCCTTTATTAAACCCTAGTAGTAGTTTTATATAGACAACCTTATTAAGATCGCAATGGATAAACGCGTTAACTATATCTATCTATATTGTCTCTAGGTTGAATTTTGCGGTAATCGCTATAAGGGTTTGGAAGGTCGTACTAGCTAATATAGTAGCTCTCGTAGGTAGGTCTTTTGGGGCCTATTAATTTCCGTATACTACTAAGCGTGCCTTATATTTCTGGAGGAATCTATACTTATCTATCTTATAAATAAACACCTACATTAAGCTAAGGATCTGCTGTCCCTTTACGTACTTCCTTTCTATTTCTTAAAATAACCTTATTTAATAATAAGATTGAAGGTAGGCTCGTTAAGCCTCTTAGAAATAATCTTAAAGAGGATATATATTAAGGTTGCGGATTGTCTAAGGTAGCGGAGGTAAGTTCTTCCTATATAATCTAATATTACGTATTCTGCCTAATTTCAGCTTACTGTTATTAAGTTGACTATTAAGGTTAAACTTCCTTCCTGCTAAGAAGGCGCCATTATAGGCTAAAGTAATCCTTTTAGTAATAAAGTTTTTAAACCTATTATTATAGGCTTTCTTAAATAAGTCTTTGACTAAGTTATTAAATACCCCCTAAGTATTAAACCCGTCTCCTATTTACTAGATAATGTCCTAATCTTATATATCTAACTTTATAGGATACTTAACATAAAAGGCATATAGAGATTCTTTATCTTCTTTTATTGGAGGTAGCGTATAATATATGTCTTTAAGAGCTCTTACAAGCTTAAGATCTGCTAACTTATTAAAGGCTTAAACTAGCTTATTAACGTTGTTATCTTCCTCTTAACTTAACAGTTTAAATACTTCTTTATTTTCTTCTAGAAGGACCTTATTCTTAGTCTAGGTATTAGGTAGTTAAATCTTCTCAATTAGCGTATCTAATTCGGCGTATAGGTCCTTTAAGATGTCCGTTCGCTTGCCGTTAAAGAATATCTTTTTATTAAAGATGACGTCCCTAGTAGAGATAACGATACCTTTATATGGGATCTAGATCCTATAAATATTGGTAAAGTTATAGCTAATAAGGTAGCCGATATAGGCTCGCGGATCCAGTTTGCTTAGCCTTTTCTTCTTTAGCTGGGCGTCCAACGTCATCGCGTACGCCCTACAGCTGTAGGCTTTTAGGTACGCTAGTTGCGGCTTTCTCAATCTCCTATTAGCTAGAAAGGTATAGAACCTCTTATATAGCGATATCTAACCGTTGCTTTCCCGTAGCGTTTGATCTCGAAGGTAGACTATATAGTTAACTATCTCGTTCTATAGGTTATGTGGTAAATTAGCAGCAATTCTTATTACTTATACTCTCTTAATAATTACACCCCCTAAGCGTTTGGCGATACTGTTCTAAGCTTAGGTATATAGCGCTAAAGGCTTAAATATAATCTCTTAAGTCTATAGCCATTTAAGGGTTCTTTTTCTCCCTAGCTCGTTGTCTAATCTAATAGTATTAACTTTAAGGTTATACCTTAGACAAATCCACTAGACGAAATCTTTAAGCACCTATAGTGTCTCCTTTTTCTTACTATATGTCGTTATAAAGTACGGGAAGGATCTTCCTAAGTAGGTGTTGTGGATAAGTATAACTCGTATAAATCCGGTATACGCTTCCTTAAGGTTAGTTCAGTTAATATAGAGGTTAAGATAGGGTTTATTAATTTTCTATTTTAAGAACCTTCTTAAGACCTAATACTTGATTTTAGCGAGACTATAGTGTTAATATTCCGTTATCTTAGGGCCTTAAAGCTTAACTTCTAGGGCGTTAATACCTAAATAATAAAGGCTTATAGGTCCTGGATGTCCTAGACGCAGATACTATAAATATATATTACCTTTTAAATCTAGATAAATGTCTCTTAATAATATTCTGCGCTTCCGTTATAGGCGTAGTAGTTAGCTTAAATTAAAAGCTAATAGACTTCCTGATTGGACGTACTTAATAGTCTATTATCTATAATATTCTTCCATTTAACATAGGACTAAGTTATTCTTTTAAACTAGAAGATTATTCTCTTCTTTATTATCCTAGTAATACCCTTGTTTTTAAAGTAGACGGAATAACACTAGATTCGTATTAAAGTCCGTATAAAAGGCAACGTCCTTAAGACGTAAGATTCCCTTACTCTTGTCTAGTTTTATAACTTAAATAGTAATGTCGCCGTAACCTAGTATAGGTGCTTCTAAGCTACCAGTAATAACGTATTCGTGTTTTAAAGCTTTCCTAAAGTTATAAAAACAAAAGAGGTTATTAAAGATGTAGAGAGTGGTTCCTAAGTTAAGAATAGTCGATAGCTTTAGTGGATAAAGTTAACCGGTATAATACGATTCTAGGAATATTACATTAGCTTCTCCCTTAATCTTAACTTCCTAACTCTCGTCCTTTTTCATACGTATACCCTCGGCATTAAATCCTTTAGGCCTTTTACACTTAAATAGATACTAACAGTTAGGAAGGGTATGTCCCCTTATATCGCATACTAGGCATTTTAGGTTCTTCGACTTCTTAAAAGACGTCTCTTTAGTTAACTTTATCCCTGCCCTTTTTCGACTATAAGATAAGCTATTCCCTCTTCCCTTTTAGACTTTAGCAGTAATAGAGATATCCTCTTTAGACTCTCCTACGAAGTCTATATTAAATACACTCCCTCTAGTAGTTGAGGATGGTACGACTTTTAAAAGGTTTACAAATGCTTCCCGTAGCTCTATTACTACTTTACAGTATTCTAATAAGTAAGCCTTTTCGGTATTATTTGCTTATTTAGTATATATAACAAAATAGGTTTCGCTTATAGGTCGTATTGTATTCGCAAGGTCCATAAGCTAGATCCTATTAGTTATCTATAAAAGGTTATACTTTTCTGCCATCTTTATTACATATTCCCATTAGTTAAGCCATAGGGTAACCTTTATCTGCTTAAGTCCCTTAAGTAATTCTATATACTATAGTTGTACCTTCCTCATTATAAAGTTCTTCGAAGGCTTAGTGTCTTCTTTTAAGTAAGTTAACTATTCTTTAACTATAAGGGAAGGGTTAAGCAGTAGCTTCTTCTAAATTGATACTGTAGATATAATCTAGGTGTGGATCTGTTAAAGATGATCTTCCTATCTTAGGAAATACTTTATATCCTAGTTGTAGTATTATCTGCTGTTATTGTACGCTTTCTGCTAATTCGTCGAGAGCTGTGTATATAAGGTTGTATTCTTATTAAAATCTATAACTTCTAAATAGGGTGGTTCTTATAGTAGACCTTGTTAAGGTGCTTCCTTAGCTGGGTTAATATAGGCCCAAATTCGTTTGTTTATAAGGGCTTATAGTTGCCAGATCTATTGCTCCCAGTCTTTTAGCTTATTGAGGATAATTGTATTTGACGAACTTAACGGTGGAGTTATTTAACTAATGGGCAAAGGAGGAATTGAGATGGTATTTTGTCGTTAGGATCGTCCTTATTATTAGGATCGTCCTTATTGTTAGGATCATCCTTGTCATTAAGATCATCCTTATCGTCAGGATTGTCCTTTAACGATTAAGGTGGAGTCTTATAGAATCTTGTGGAATCTCATCCTGTAATAATTAAGGTAGGATTTTAATTAGGGTTATCTTGTGATGATGAGGTGTCAGAGTCTAACGATGAGGTAGAATTTCTTTAAATGATTAAGTAATAGCTAAAAAGCTTCTTATGTTGGTGGACCGGGCTTATAACTGTTAGATAGTTTATATAGAGCTATTTATTAATAAAATAGGTTAATTAATTGATGATTTTAATCGTGTCTTCATCGTTGGTTAACCTAGGGCCCCTAGGCTTAGACGAAGATATTTATAATATACGTGACCCGTGCACGTAACTAGTGCACGTCCTACGCCACTGAGAATACAGATTATCTAACAATTACTCCATTATGTCCTTAAGTTATTCCCTTATAGAAATCTTCCATAAAATGCTCTGCTATACTCTTTAGGATATACTTTACTTCTTAATTCTTGTATATATCTATCTATAGATCTTCTAGTTATACTTTTAGAATTCTTTATACCTAAAAGCTTTCTAGTATCTTATAGATTCTTTTTAGTTCTCTATTCTCTTAAGTTGCTACTAGCCTAGGGTAATTATACCTAATTAATCTATCCTTGTCTCTATGTAGTATTACTCCTAATAGTTTCTTATTATTCTATAGTTTAGCTTTTTTACTAAGTATATCTGCTCTTATATTTTCAGTTCCTTTAGTATACTAAATTTTAAAATAATATTCTATAAGTATCTTTACCTATCTAACCTATCTTTAATTAAGTTCTTTTATTATTAGGAACCCCATTAGATTCTTATAATCCGTTTTAACTATAAATAGTTTTTCTATACCTTATAAGAATGCTCTCTATTTTTTAAGTACTGTAACTATACCTAATAACTCCTTATTATAGATATTATAGTTTAACTCTAGTAGTGTTATCTTCCAACTATAGTATGCTACTAGATACTATGCGTCCTTATATAAAGTCTAATACGTCCGTTTTTATAACTATGTCTAGTCCTAGTTAGTAGATCTTAAGGATTGGCTCCTAGGTAAATAATTCCTTAAGTTCTTTAAATAGCTTCCTTTATTTATCCCCCTATGCCTATAGTTCCTCTCTCTTTATAAGCCTAGTAAATAGTTTAATATTCTTTAACTACTATATTATAAACCTTCCATAATAGTTGCAAAACCCTAAAAATAACCTTAATTGCGTTATATTCTCTAGTTCTTGCTAACTTACTATATATCACGGCTTGTATAAATACCTCTAAACCGAAGCTTGCAGAATGCTGTATTATAAAGATACTAAGCTAAAGAGAAAGGAAAAGGGGTTACTAGGACCGATGTAAATAAATATATAGGGGCAGCCGCTAAGGTGCTAGCAGTAGGCGAGCTAATCGCAGGTTAGCAGAATATGGCAGAATTTAGTAGGTGGCGTGCCGCAGCGCCGTCACATTACCCCCCTCTTTAAAAGAAAGCCTGCCCTTAGGCTTAGTTAGGAATAAGATAGCACTAGGCTTATAAAACGTAATATTATAAGCATAGGATAAGGGGGAAAAGGAGACGTAAGTGCGTCCTAACTACGTGTAAAAAGTGACAGTAGGTTATATAAAAAAAAACACTAGGCTATAAAGAGTAGCCGCTAAAAATCTTAGCGAGGATCTAACTAATTAGATAACTTTAACCGGCGGTTAAAGTTTCTAGATATCTAAAGGTCTTACGTGACGCGCGAATTTGGGTACACGTGTGTTATAATAGGCTTTTATTTTTATTTTTTTGTATTAGGGCATTGGGGCGTTCTTATCCCTATACTCGTCTAGGTACTTTAGGGGTCCGGGCGTATTAGGGTATTAGCTGTAGAACTCCTTAAGCTTTTAGGGGTAGCCTATAAAGTTCTATATAGGGTACTAAGTTAGGTCCGGATTATAGCCCTTCTATTAGATATGGTATTTTAGTATTCCCTGTGCTATTTTACTAGCTAGTACTTTATTAACTTCCTATTTATTGTCACCGTTTACTTAAATTAGTAGGGGAGGCTCGTTCTTTTATCCGGGCAACGGATTATTTATAGCTTTCCGTAACTTATTTAGTGAGAAAATAGGGTAAACCTTAATTAAATCTGGGAGCTTCACCTTATACGAGTTGCCTATCTTCTTAAGGACTTTATATAGTCCTGCCATCTAGTAGTTTAGCTTATGGCTCGGTCGTTTAGTTTTCTAATTCCTTATTATAACCTAGACGCTATTATTAGGAGCAAAGTTAGGCTTCCGACGGTGTTTGTTTGCCTACTATTTTATTAACCTTTAGGCTTTTCCTAGGTTCTTATAGGCTACCATCTAAGCTTCCTCTAAGCGTTTAGTGTACTGTTGGGCCTTACTATAGGATAGCTTCTCTTATACAGTCTAGGGTTTTTCTAGCCTATTTTAGTTAAAGCTTATATGGGGTAAGTATCCCATTTTTAGCTAAATTAGGGCAAACCCTGTAGAGTTATGGGGTAGGGTTGCTTAGGCGTAGTCTATTAAAGGTAGCAGTTTAGACTAGTTATCCTAGAAGTAGTTAATAAAGGGCCTAAGCCTCTAGTCTAGGTACTAATTTATAGTCTTTGTCTAACCGTCTGTCTAGGGGTAGTAGGCTGTAGAAAGCTTTAGCTTAATGCCTAAGATTTAGGTAAACTCGTTTTAAAAGGCTGATATAAACTATAGCCTATAATTAGACACAATAGTATCTAGTAGTTTGTAAATTTAGTAAATGTAGTAGACAAATAGCCGGGCTGCCTCTTTAGTATTAATGTTCTTATAATAGGGAATTAAGAACGGGCGTTTGCTAAAGCGGTTAACTATAACTATAACTATATCGTATCCGTTACGGTCTATAGGTAGTTTATAAAAGTCTATAGAGATATACTACTAAGGGCGCTCTAGTATTAGGAGTAGCTTAAGTAGTTCTAGGGTTTTGTCTTGTGGGGTTATAGCTTTTTAGTAGTCTTCGCAGTTCCGTATATATTAATTAATATCCGCAGCTATTCTTGGCTAGTAGTAGTGGCAATTAATGATTTTACGGGTCTTAGTCTTGCTAAGGTGTGCCGTAGAAACTTAGTAATAAGCTTTGCGGATTAGCTTAGTCTATAGGTTGTTAATGTTGGGGATTATAAGCCGCTTTTGGTGTAGGAGCAATCCTTCTTCCGTTTTAAAATTGGGGTTTCCTTTTATAGCTTAGTTGCGGAGGGCCTTTAAGGCGTTAGCCGTGCGGTTTACAGTTAGGAGGTAGTTAATTAGCCCTATTAGTTTATTTAAGGACTCCTCTAATAGTGCTAGCTTGTTTTACTAGGGGTCTAGCTTTTTAAGAATCCGTAGGTTAAGCTGTTTAGGATAAAAGAGGGTACGCGTCCGGTATTAAGTCTTTAGCTTATCCTAGGGTCCTATATCTTATTTTCTTTAGGTTAGGGTATTAGCCTTAGAGTTTTACTTACTAGAACGATATATAATTATAAAGAAGAATTAAAAGAGGATTTTAGCCTACTAGGCTTATTATTTAGTAAGCTGCTTTATAGTTATAAAGTACTTTAGGGCTTTATAATCTGTATATATTTTAATCTGGGAGTTCATACCTTTAAGCTCTACGCGCTATTAGGAGAGTAATTAAATAATAGCTAGTATTTCTTTATTGTGTACTTTATAGTTATACTTAGCTGGGTTTATTATTTTTAAGAAGAAGGTAATAGAGTACTATTTACTGTCCGGATATAGCTGCGATAGGATTTCCGCTATAACTCTATTAGAAGCGTTTGTTTCTAGCATTAATTTAAGGTTTAGATTATAGTAATAAAGGACTAGGAAAGAGATAAGCCGATCTTTTATCTCTTTAAAGGCTTTTATATAGTTATTATTAAAGATAAAAGGCGTATCCTTCCTGGTTAGTCATATAAGGGGTTTTGCTATAACTCCGTAGTTATAAATAAACTAGTAGTAGAAATTATAAAAACTAAGGAAAGACTGGATCCCTTTTACTATATAAGGGGGCTTCTAGTTGCGGATTGCCTCTACCTTCTTAGGGTCGACCTTAATTCCTTTTATAGTTACAATAAACCCGAGGTACTTTATATGTTTTACCCTAAACTTGCATTTCTTAATATTAACTTATAAGCCCGCGTTTTATAATCTCTTTAGGACCTTCTTAATATAAACTTAATGCTTAAGTTTGTTGTTTAAGTATATAAGAATGTCGTCTAGGTATGCCGTGTAGAATTCGTTAAGGTAATTAAAGAGAACGTTATTTATATACCTTTAGTACATAGCCGGTCCGTTTGTTAGTCTAAAAGGAAGAACTTTATATTTATAAGAACCGTAACGGGTACAAAATATTGTTAAATCTTTAAATATAGGGTCTATTCTAATTCGGTAGAAAGCTTGGCGGTTATTAAGTTTAGTAAAGATCCTCACCCAGCTTAGATATATAAGGGTTTTGTTAATTAAAGGAATAGGATACTAATCCTTTTAAGTAATAGCGTTAAGCTTTTAATAGTTAATATAAAAACGAAGGCCTTTATTAGGCTTTTTTATAAACAGAATAGGGGAAGTAAAAGGGGCTTAACTAGGCTCGATAAACCCTTTATCTAGGTTATTAATTAAGTACTACTTTATTGCTTTTAGCTTATCCGTTAATTATTAGTAAAGGGGGCTATAACCTAGCGAGTTATTGGCTTCTAATTAAATCTTATAATTGTACGTCTGGTAAGGGGGTAACTTGTTTAAAGCCGCCTTTAAGAATATATCCTTATAATTTGTGTAGATAGTAGGAAAAAGGCGTTTAACTAGTTCCTTGTTAGTTTCCTTAGCTAGCTCCCCCTCCCTATTATTAATAATTCGGTTAATCTTATATAGGCTTATTATAAAGACCTTATTGTCCTTCCGGTATATATTAAAGTGGAACGCTATAGCGCTAATTACGGCGATATCTATGGTGGGGGGTTTGTATGATAATAGGGGCGTACGTAACTTTAGGGACTTTTAGGGTACTAGCGTTATCGCTACTCCTTTTAGCTCCTATTGTATCTTTTAGAGGTTATCCCTTATATCCTATTAATGCGTTCTTTTCTATACTAGTTAGACCTACGCGATTAGGACGTCGTTTATATTACTATCTATCCCGCTTCTATATGTAGAGTCTTCTTTAAATATAACGTTTTGGGAGAGTATCTTTGTTAGTATAAAGTTCTTTCTAGCTTCGCGGCAGGCGTCTTCTTAGGTAAAGGCTAGGTTACGGGCCTAGACATCCTACTAGTAGGTAGGGTTAGCCCTTACGGCTAGTATCTTATAGTTGGTTTAGATTTCCTTAATAAAGGAGGGTAACTTTAGTCTATCCTCCGGCTAAATAAACTGCCTTTATTATATATTTAACCAAATATTAAAATAGGACATCTATTTTCGTCTAAGGATTATATTATAGGACCCTAGGTCTAGGATGCAAAAAGAGATACTATATTAGCGTCATCCGTTAAGAGCGATATATAACTTTAAAACGTAGGTAACCGGCTAACTAGCTTAGCCGTTATAGCCTTTTACTTAAACAGGCTTCTCTAGTTAGATGGCTTCTATATTTAGAAACTTGGCAACATTATTTATACAGGCAGTATTTATAAAGGCGAAGCTATTTGCTTTAGTATTAATAAGGGCGGTTATATTAACTCTATATCTATTTTAAGATACTATATATAGAACTGTAAAATGCTTTCTACCTATTAACTAACTAAGATTAATCTCTTTAAGATTGATAGGGTACCCTAGGGGGGAGTCTTTCCCTAGGGTTCTTCTTTTCCCAACTTGTTAGACGTTTCTCCTTCCTCTATCTCCTTAATATCGCCTATATCCTTTAGCTCTAGGCAAGACAAGGTAAAGTAACCGTCCTTATCGCAGTTATAGCACGTGGCCGAGGTAGGGTTAATTGGAGTATTATAATAAGTACTAGTTAATTACGTAGTACGTAGCTAGTTGGGCGAGGCTTATTAGTACGTAGTAGTAACCGCTCTTAATATAAGAGCAGTTATAGCTTATCTTTCTACTTTAGCTCCTATAGGTATAGCTGACGTATTTTAATCGCTATAGAGTTGCTTCTACTAATTAGGGTAGGTATTAATCTGCTTTAGTTCTAAGTCTAATAATAAGCAATAAGCTACGAGTCTTTTATAGGTCGGCAGGTTATTTAAGGTTATAGCGATCTTTTCTTATAGCCGGATTGTTAGCTTATTGTATAGGTCTAAACAGTAGTTCTTAAGGGGAACCTAGCCTTCTCCTGCAAGGTGTAGGAATTAAGTCTAAAATTTAGTAAAGAGTTAGTTCGGTTTTATTATTAGGCAGTTATAGTTATACTAGGCATCCCGCACTTTATTTAGGTTAACATAGATAGCCGCTAGGTGCCGTATTATCTTATTAATAAATATAAATCGGATAGGGGACTCGTCCTTAAACTTAGCTTAAAGGTGCCGTTAGGCGTCGCCAGTGGTTTAACTAAAGAGGTAGAGCATTTTAGCTTCTTTGGAAAGGAAATAGTTATAGTTAACGCAAAGTTTTCCTTGTACTTAAATCCTCTAATTCTTAAAGGTAGGGTTTATTCTATTAGATAGTGGTTAGGGGTTAAAAAGCTTAACGGACTTTAATTGCTTTGTTATTATATTTATACTCCCTAGTATATCGCATTTAGTAGAGTAAATAGGTTGGCTAAGGCTTTAAGAAGGGGAAGCTAAGCTACCTTATAAGCCCTTAATGCTTCTTAGAATCCGCTCTAAGGTGTCTTATATATTTTAGGCCTTAAGATAGTCGGCCGCCTAGTTAGCTGTAAAGGCGCGAATCTGCTCGCGGACGTCTATAGTGTTATTATTATCTTTAATTTCTAATCCTAACTGGATCTTAGGTTCCTCTTAGGTAGAGGCAGCTCTCTTAAATAAGCTTGCTTTAGGTGCTATTATTAGCTTCCTAGGGTTTATTAGTATTATATACTTTAGTTTTAATTCCAGGGGTACAGGTCCAGTCTTATCTAGCTTATAAGGTGGGATATTATTAAGGCCTTTTTAGGTAGTGTAGAGTTGTTTTAGTGTCTAAGTATAGCGCGTTAACGCGTTGTTGCAGACGAAGTATCTTTTAGGGTAGGATATTATTAAGGCCTTCCTAGGCAGTATAGGGTGAGCTTAGTATAATATTACGGCTTGTATAAATGCCTCTGAACCAAAGCTTGCAGAATGCTGTATTACGAAGATACTAAGCTAAAGATAAAGGAAAAGGGGTTATTAAAACCGATGTAAACAAATATATAAGGGCAGCCGCTAAGGTGCTAGCAGTAGGCGAGCTAATCGCAGGTTGGTAGAATATGGTAGAATTTAGCAGGTGGCGTGCCGTAGCGCCGTCACACTATAGCTTTAATCTTCTTTAGGTCTATACTAATATAACCTAGTTTAATAATAAATTTAACAAAATTGGTTTTCCTTATAAAGAACTTGTATTTCTTAATTGCTACTAGCATCTATTCTTCTTATAGTCTCCTTAAGACCCATTTAACGTGTTCTCCGTGTTATTCTTTAGTTATTAAGTAAATAATAATGTCGTTAAGGTATGCTATAATAAACTCATTAAGGTATTCTCCTAATATACTGTTAATTTGTTTCTAAAACGTTGCTAGTATATTTATTAATCTGAACTATATAACTAATAGTTTATATAGTTCTTCCTTTAACCTAAAGGCTGCCTTCTATTTATCGCCTTCCTTAATTCTAATTTAATAGTACGCCTACCTTAAATTAATCTTTATAAAGATTTGTGTATTACTTATCTAATCCTAAATTTTGCTAATTAAGGGTAAAAGATACCTACCCTTTTAAGTAATGCTATTTAACTGTCTATAGTTAATATATAGTCTAAGTTTTCCATTCTTCTTTGGTATGAATAGTACTGGATATTTTACTAATAACTGTAATAGTCTAATATATCCCTTCCATAAGTTTTTCTAAATAAACTCCTTAAGTGCTCTTAACTCCTCTTAAGTAAGCTTATAGGTTAGAAAGAACCTTAGACTTATTCCTAGCTCTAACTTTATCTTATAATTCTATGCTATATAATTTGCTAGCTTTTTACTTTTTAGTCTCTATAGCTTCTTGCTATACTTATAGTATCTTTTTAGTATATAACTTAAGCCTTACTTAATCTCTTTATATATCGCTCCGACTTAGTACTATACTAACTTAGCTTATTATCGCGTCTTATGGCGTTAAGTATCCTTAATATTAACCTAACCTATAACCTAATTAATCTTTAGATTATATTCCTATAACTAAGGCATTTTTAATACTACCTTATCCCATCCTAATAGTAGGATATTAAAAGACATCTTAATTCGTCTTCCTTTAATGGTTATCTAAATAGGTCCTATTTTAAGGTTAATAATCCCACCTTTATAGGTTATTAAATCTTCTAAAATTGTAATTAATAGGTAAGATTACTCCTTCTGTCTATAAGGTAATCCCATTTTTTTTAACTGCTATTAGTAAAATATAGTTCCTTATTACTCTACTATCTATTAGTGCTTTAAACTATTAATCTTACTAATTAATTTATAAATTTAGGTGTTGTCCTTAAATTTCTTTAAGGGTTTAAGGCTCTACTACTATCTCTTTCTAGTCCTATAGGCCTCTACTTTTCCTAACTATTAGCTGCTTAATCCTATTATACTTAGCTTATTCTTTAGCTAATGCCTAGTTCGCTTTTTATCCTTAATATACTATAAACATATATTTTCTAGGCATTCCTACTACTATTATCCGTCTAAGCATTCTTCTATAAGGAATCTTCCTAGTTAAAGTATTAAGTCCCCTAACTCCTAAACTTCTACTAAATACCATTTATGTATATATTTAGCATTCCTATACTATCGCTTATCTAGCGCCTAATATATCCTTATAGGGTACTTCTAATTCTTTTTTTTGGATTCTTATATATTTCGCATATATTATCTATATATATAATCTATAATAGCGTATAGTATGCTAGGTACTTTAGGTTAACTCTTAACTTATTTTTATCTTTAAGTTTAAACCTTTACTATATTAATCTAAACGTTATAACTTTATTCATAGGTACTAAGATACACCTTTTACTTCTCTAGTCCTCTAATTATTCCTCTAGATCCTTTAATATTATAATTAAGGCTCCTTTAATATAACTTATTACTTTTTCCGTAATAGGGTGGTCCTAAATAACTCGTTTATCTAACTATATATAGAAATCTTTCCACTTATTATTATATCGCTACCTATACCACTTTTAGTATAGCTGTTAGAGTGTATACGGCTTATCCGTAAAAAAGTATCTTCTTATTACTATATTATAATAGCCCTTTATATATCGTTCTTTAAATCTAGTAGGGATCCCTAAATCCTCTTTATCTTCTAGTTCGGTAAGCTACTTAGCTCTTAATATACCTATTATAGGCCTATTAGTAATTCTTTATATAGGTGCTCTATCCCTTATATAACCTAGTGTACTAGTTTTCTAGTCTAGTTTCTTTTCTTATTATATAAGGATTCTCTATCTAAATTCCTCTCTAGTTTTTTTTACATTTTGTCTTATAAGTAAATCTTTAAAGTCTTCTTACTTCTTAATCTTAGTTTATTTAATAGTCCTTATTCGTATTTAAAAATCTTAGTTCTATAGGATTTTTAATCCTAAGCTTGCTTCTAATTTAAGATTAGCTTTAGCCTTAGTCTAACTAGGCTTCTATAATATTCTTATCTCATCTTAAGAGTTTTAAATCTTACTTATCTCGTCTTAAGAATCTTATACCTTTAGGAAACTTCGTCCTAAGCTTATTTATATATTACTAAACTAAGCCGTTACTCTGCTCTATTGGTTATCGTCTATTATAGGTCCTTAAGCTTATCTTATCCCGTTTTAGGAATCTTAAGCGTCTTTTATCTCTTCTTAAGAATCTTAAGCCTGTAGCCTTTTGCCTTTTTTAAGTGCCGAAGTAGTTTATTATCTTACTTCTCTTACGTCTTATAAAGCGATAGACATCGTATCTAGTAGGGTCTCAATCCCTACTAATATTCCCTATTCTATAGTGGAATTATCCTCTACCTCTTTTATAACATCTCTAAGGTCTATATACTCCTAGTAAGCTACCTTTATTACCTTATCATTACTAAATATTTCGCTTATATTAAATTTATCGTCCTTAATATCTAATCTATAAGATAGTTCGTTAGTTTCTCTAAACTCTAATAATTTTAGCTCCTATAGCTAATAGCTTACGCCGTACTTAGCGTCCTTATAAATTTGGTATGCGTTGTTATAATAAAACGCGAAACTCTTAATTAAACACTCTTTTATTCCTTATAGTACATTATTATCCCTTTATACGTGTATGTCGTCTACTAGTCTCGTTCCTTTTACTATATAGTAACTCTAACTACTTCTATAGTCTCTAATAAAATAACTTTATTTTCCGCAATTTATATAAGCTCTGTTTTTAAACTATTTTTCTTACTATAGAGTATACCTAAACGTCTTCTGCTACTAAGATCCCTAGTTTAGCCTTTGCTTTTTAGATCTTTAATTACTTAATCCTTATCCTTTAGGTTTCTATAGTTATTTATTCTATTTCTTATTTTCTTTAATACCGCTTAGGTCCATTGGTTTTACACTATACTATAGTTTTTAACTTTAACTTTGTTATTGCGTGCCCTATACCTTATATAACTATAGAACTCTATCCTAACCCTTCTTAGTTTACTTCCTTTAGTAGATCCTATTATTAATCTTAATTACTTAATTAATTAATTCCCTAAGAGTATCCGCATCTTCTATTAGGATAATTACGTCCTAGACTTTTACCTTAAGTCCTTACTTATACTATGCTATAAGCGCCTTATTATTCTATTTAACTTATATTACTAATATTTAAAACTATATCATATACTTAATTACTAAAGTTCGTTATATTAGGTTTTAAAGCTTTCTCTTTACTATAGTGGTTGCCTCTAGGTCTTTAAATATTTATATTAGGCGTTTTATAAACCCGCTTTAACTTAAGAATATATACTATACCTCCTAGTTAATAGTTGTTATACTATACTCTTATACCTCCGTAAGGTAAGGCTTAAACTACTTAAGTGCTCTTCCCATTAAGAATAATCCTACGTAAGCGACTTAATCCATAGGCGTTCCTAGCTTCACTCCTTTTTATATAACCTTAAAGTATATTTACGTAAGGAATCCTTTAAGTTTTAACTTCTTCCCTAAGAATCGCTTAATTAAGGGTAACTTAACCTTAGCTGCTCCAATTCCATTAATCCTTCCTTTAAGTATTCTATTATTGTCTATTAATCGATCGACTATTTCCTATAGTTGTCCAACGGTAACTAGCTAAGAGTTAGTATCTGCTATACTGGTGTTGTTATCTAATCTTAAAGTAGTTGCTGCCGTTAACGGCGTTGTAGCTACTGCTTTTAGTGGCATATTATTTAACTTCTTTTACTATAACCTTGGTAGTAAATATATAATAAAGCCTTATAGGAAATACTACAGTAGACTTATTAATGGGCTAGGTATATAGGTATAGAATAGTTAATAACGTAAATATAACTAGTGGAGTAGTTACCTAACAGATTAACTCTAATTATATTCTAAGATTTACTACAAAGAAGAGAAACTATCTAGGTAGGGATTATAGTCCTTTAAATACACAATACTGCGCCTAAGAAATACTAAGTGCGTAAGGTATATAAGGTATATAATATATATAAGCAGATCTTACAGATCTTATAGATTAATAGATCTCCTTTTATAACTTATTATATAACTTAGTTACCCCTTATTCTATAGCTTAACTAGTTCTAACACCTCTTATGCTTCCACTATTAGTCTATTTATATCTCTTCTTAATAGCGCTACTACTGCTAATATAAGGTCCGTAATAACTAGTGGTTTACTAGATAAAGATATAATAAGTATACTATTGTTCTTAATTCTACTTAGTTTATACTTTAGCTAATTATAACTATCTAAGGTTTATTAAGGGTAAAAAGGTAATTTTTTTAAATAGGGTTTTCTAATCTAAATAGTCTACTAAATCTAGGTAGTAGTGTAGAGTTTTACTAGCTCTAATCGTTAAATAGACTAATTATAATTTTCTATACCCGGTATAGAAAATCGCTATTAGCTTAGTAAAGGCGGTAAGCGGAGCTAATATCTTTACAGTAAATAATACTAGATAGCTGTGCGTAAATATTCTTCTGCCCTTACCTTACTATTAATACGCATTAGATTTCTAACTAAAAAAAGCAAATAAAACGCGTAATAGAAAGAGCTTTAGGAAATACGGTAAATAAATAGATTGTATAGCTGTTATTTATATCCCCTCCCCTACCTTAGAACTTAACTGTCCCCTAGTTAAATATTTCGTACTTAGTTCTATTAAACGATCTTTTTAGAACGCGTACTTCTTAAACTACGTGGCGTTGCAATACTGGTGGATTTTATATATCTTTCTTAGGCTTTAGTTCTACTGTTATTTCTTATAGTATAGTTCCGCTTAACTAGTTAAGCCGGTCTTCCTAGTAGACTTTAAATATCTATTATTAGTAGAACTTCTTTAATCTATTTCCTGGAGTTTAATTATAAAACGGCGTGCTATTAAGATCCTTAATTAAGTACCATCCTTTATAAGGGTAACTCTTATATACGCGGAACAGGCCTAGCTATTTTAGATTTAGCTTATAACTGCTAGAATAATTATTAAGACGCTAAGGCCCTAAGGGTATATAGTAACGTAATAATAATAGCGGAATGCAATAGGTATCTAGTTCTTGATAAAGTAGAACTATAAAACTAAATTCTGCTGTTTTCTAATACGGGGCGACTACGTTTTATAGGCGCCTCGCCTACACCTTACCTGCGCTAAGCCGGTTACGGCTAGTACGTCTCTATAGCCTAATAATTGCCCCCTCCCCCTTCTTAAGCGGCTGTCCCTAGCCGACGCTATTATATAATAGGAGCGCTATTATTGTCCTTCGCTAAATAAAAAGGGGGTAACAAAATTTAAGTGAATTAGATAATGTGTAAATAGGATAATAGGATAATAAGTAAATAAGATAATAGGATAATAAGATAATAGAACGCTAGGGCCTTATAGAGATCTATAAAGGTAGGAGTTCCCACCTAGGTAGGACATTAGATTTCCCTTCTAAGTCTATTCCAATTTTTTTAGCCTATAACTTGCCTTCTTTATAATTTCTAATTAATTATAAATCGCAAGCGCTACGCTGCCAGTTCGCCTGCTAGTAAACCTTCTGTAAGTATTCTTTATACTAGCTTATAGCTATTATTAACCCTACTAGACGCCGTCTAAGCTTCCTTATTATTCGCAAGGTACTCCTTTAGCCTTACTTAAACCCATCTGCCTTCGCTACGCTAAGCGCGTAGCCACTACTAGGCGGGCTACCTACGGCAAGTAGGCTAACTACAATTGCGGGTACTACTAATGACTAAATAAGTTATGCTAAGTAGTAAGTCTAAGTGCATTAGTTTAGGTTCTAATAGCTAATAGACTAGGTCCCTAAGGCCTTTTATAGCCGCCTAAATAAGCTACTTACCCTTATTAATAGGGTTAAGCGCTAGCGGGTTACTGGCGGGAACACGGCTAACCTTAACGCTCGCGTCGCCGCCGCCTAGAAATCCTTTACGAAGGATATTAAGGCCTTAGTGCGCACCGGCGCTAAGCACGGTCTCCGCTAGCGCCTAAAGGGTAAAGACTTTCTTCTACTCTAAGTATAGGAATTATAGGCCATCTATTATACCCTTAAAGGAATTCTTAATATAATATGCGCTTTAGTACATATTATAGCGCAGGTGTTTCGCTAGTATAGTGTATGCTAATAGTACTTATAGGCTAATATATCTCTTATTATAAGGAATAAGGATAAGGATAAGGGTAAGGAGAATAAAAAGGAGGGAGAGGAGGAGGATAAAGAGGGAGAGGAGGAGGAGGAAGAGGAAAGAGGGGAGGAAAGGGAGGATTTAATAGAGCTGTAGAGTATCTATATTTCTATTAGCGTACTGCTATTACTCTACTATTATTCCATCGTTACCCCGCTAGTAGGGCGTAATCCTAATTATAATTAAAAGTTTTTTATTTTCTTACCTACTTTCTTTTCTATTTACCCCTTAGGGTAAAGTAACTATTATACATCTCCTTTACGTCCTTATTAATGTCCTTAGTTAGGACCTATTAGTTATATTTTTTTTAGCTAGCCTTTTTACTTAACTAGGTACTATAAGGTCTAGTTATATCCCTTCCTTCTATATATTTCTTCTACTTTATACTAGTTCTCTTAGTTTTTTTTAGTTATTTAGCTTAATAGGCCTTAGTAATAGGTCTCTAGTAGTACCCTTATGTTATTTATATAGCTCTAGTAAGCTAATATAGAATATAGGGTGGATATAGTAAGACGTGGGTAGATATAGCTAGTATACTTACTTTTTAACTAGTTTAGCTATACTAAAAGGTCTAATAAAGCGTGCTATAAGTTTTTTACTTGACCTTTTTAGTTTAAGGTTCTTAGTTAATAGTAAGACTAGATCCCCTACTTTATATACCTATAGTTAATAATAATAATTATAGTATTTCGCCTATACCTTAGCGGCGTGCTCCTAGCGTTTTACTAGCGCTTCGCGTTTAAGGGATATTCTTTTAATCCTTTTAAAGGCGGCTAGAATAGAACTACTATCGTCCGCCTAAACCTTATATTTTAGATAGGTGAAATTTATAGCAGGTATAGAATGGGCTTATACCTATTATACTATGTTTAGCATTATTATAGGCGAATTTAGCTAGTAATAAAAGGCCTGCCTAGTTGCTTTACTTTTTATTATAGAATATATAGAGGTAATACTCTAGGGTTTAGTTTTAGCGTTCTGTTTGCCCATCTATTTATAGGTAAAAGGCCATACTTAGCCTACGTTTTATCTTTATAGTAAAGTATAGCTGCGACTAGAACTTACTGGTAAAGATACTGCTATAATTAGGTATAATCCCCCTAGGGGCTCTAAAACGGCGTACTACTTTATTAAGGAAGAGATCCGTAAGTTCGGTTATAGTAATAGTTTTTACTATAGGTAGATATAAGGCCATCTTAGTATAGCGGTTAACTATTATATATATTGCGTTATACACCTTATCGCCTTATTTACTAGGCGGTAGGCCTATAATAAAGTCTATTATAATCTCCTGCCTCGGCTAATCTAGGTAAGGTAGCGCTTAGAGCTTGCCATAAGGGCGATATTAAGGCGCATATATACGTTAGTATAAATTATAGGTAGAGATATAGTTTATAACGTCCGTATTTATACTAGGCTAGTAGTACTTATATAAAAGTAGATCTAGAGTCTTTTTCTCACTAAAGTGGCTAGCTAGGGTATTATTGTGGTAGATCTATAGGAGCTTTATATAAACTACTAGGTCTAGGGGTATATATAACCTTTTATAGTAATAAAGTAGTCTAGTAGAGTTAAACTACTACACTAGCTTTAAGCGGGCGCGTTAACGGCGTCTTATAGTATCTATATTATTGCTGCGCTTTTATAGCATAAAGTTATCTTTAGTCTAAAGTCCTTTAATAAGCTTAATAACGGTTTCCGTACTGGACCTATAAGTACTCTCTTAAGTACTTACTTCTCTAACTTAGGTCCTTATTATATACTACTTAACGGTATATATATAGGTTGCCTAGTTAAACCGTAATGCTATATTGCCCAGGCGTACCGCCGTTAGGTTGCTAGCTTATAGCTATAAAAACAATACCTTTATAAAAGGCTTACTTTCTTATACACCTAATAGGACTTTTATTTTAGGTTAGTAGCCCTATATTCCTAAAGTCCTTTAGAGTAATAGTAGTATAATATCTTCTTCTAGTGGACCCCTTACGCCTATAGGTCGCCTTAACGGCGCGTCTATAGGGTTCGTTTTTCCCGCTCTATACTTAATAATAAAGTTATAGGCAGCTAATTCTATAGCCTATCTAGCTTGCCGTCTATTAAGGGCTTTTACTTTTATAAAACCCTTTAGATTATTATAATCTGTAAGCACTTCTAGGCGGCTTAATAGCCCCTTAATATAGTGTCTCTAATGCTTAAAAGCCTCTATAATAGCTAGTAGCTCTTAATTATAGGTCTTATATTTATACTCTACTAGCAAAAGCTTTCTAAACTAAAAGGCTATTAAATACTAAAGGCCGTCTTTAAACAGCTGTAATATAATTGCTACTAGGCCTTATATTAAGGCATTAGTCTTTAACTAGGTTAGTAAGCCTAGTATATAGTGTTATAAAAACAGCGCCGTTATAAAGGCGTCGTAGAGCTAGTATATTGCCTACTCCGCCTCTTCTAGCTAACTAAAAGGCCTAGCTTTACGGCCGTTCTTTACTCCCTTTAGGAGATTAGTAATTATTAGGCCATAGAGACGCATTAGCCGCAACTGGCTTAGCGCAGGTGAGGCGCAGGCGAGGCGCCTACAAAACGTAGTCGCCCCGCATCAAAGAACAGCAGAATTCAGTTCTACAGTTCTACTTCATTAAAAACCAGATACTCTTTACATCCCATTACTATTATTACGTTACTACATACCCTAAGGACCTTGGCGTCCTAACAGTAATAGGCTTTATAATAGTAAAGTACTTATAAATAAACCGGTAATAAAACTTAGTAAAACTTAGGAAGACCTAGATATCCCTATAGGATTAAGGGCTCTTCTATTTAGTAATAGCTTCTACCTAACTAGGATCTATTACTATGCCTTTAGGACTAATAATATATCTTAGGAACTTAACCTCTTATACGCTAAACCTATACTTCTTAAGATTTGTATATAGTTGGTATTACTATAACCTATATAGCACTTCTAGTATATAGCGCTAGTGTTCCTCTAAATTTTTAGAGAAAATTAGAATATTATTAAGGTAGACTATATAGAAGACGTCTACTAGTCCTAATAAGGCTCGATTAATATAGCCCTAAAAGGTCACTGGTCCGTTAGTTAGTCTAAAAGGTAAAACTAAATACTTAAAGTGGCCGTAACGCGTATAAAACGCTATCTTTTACTTATCGCCCTAACGGATACAAAGGCGGTAATACGCATTTATTAGGTCTAACTTAGTAAAGATCTTAGAACTTGCTAAGCGGTCTAAGGTCTTACTAATTAGTAGTAATATAAGACGATTTTTAATCGTTACCTTATTAAGGCCTCTATAGTCTATATAGAGCCGCAGCTTCCTATCCTTTTTTAGTATAAATAAGATAGGTACCCCTATAGGACTAGTACTTAATTAGATTTAGCCTTTAGCTAAGGCGTTATCTAAGTACTCTTTTAGTACCTCTAGCTCCTTAACTAAGAGGTTATAGAGCGGTCTATATAGAACCTCCTGTCCCTCTTTTAGGTTAATAGTATAGTTGCCTTAGTAGTATTAGGGTAGCTTCCCTGCTTCCTTATATAAGAAGATATTACTAGCTTCTTTTAACTATAGGGGAAGGACTGGTAAGCTATCGTTATCTTACTTACTAGGCATTAATCCAGTAATTACTAGGGCGAAGACCCTAGATTCCCTCTAGAGAGACTTCGCGAAACCCTTAGGGGTTTATAGTAATAGGGACGAGCCGTTTAGCTTTTATCGCCACGCCTTTGCCTTACAGTTAATAAGAAGTTAGGCCTTCTTTAACCCTAGTATACCTAGGGTAATAGTAGGGGATACGTTAGCCATTCTATAGTAGATAAAGGTTACTTTCCTACTCCTACCCTAGCTATTCTTTATTCTTAATAGTACCTTATAGGCTTTATAGCAATATACCTAAGTTTTATTTAACTAGAAGTAGGTAGGCAATTCTATATCTAGTGTTTTAAAGTTATACTTTATTGCGAATTACTAATTAATTATATTTACTTCGGCGCTAAGATTAAGCATTACTAAGGTCTCCTTCTAAGTCTACTTAGATAGGACTTCTCCTAAAACAGTAATAGCTTCCTTATAATCTAGTAGTAGCTTACACCCTATAGGTATAAGGGGCTCTAAGGGCGCCTGCCTTTTCCTAGCGTAGAGATGGCGTTTACGCTACTTAGCGGCGGCTAGTACTATTATAGCTTTAGGCACTGTTGCTACTAATATCCTAGCTTGCTACAATTTTTATAGTTCCCCTTAGGTTAGGTTAAACCCCCAGCGGTATTACTTTACCCCGCCGTTATATCACTAGTAATGGTCTTAGAGTCCGTTTTCCCTAAGTTACCTAATAGGGTAGTCTTTATATTCGAGTTCGCGGCGCGCCTATTACCTCTAGCTTATAGGGCGCTCGCACTCTTCTAGTTTTCCTCTAATAGGGCAGCTAGGGAAACTAGCTAATCTTAAGTTTATGGAAATTCCTAGTAGTTAGTAACCGTAAGCCGTAGCTCTAACCGTAGCTTTATGAATAGATATATTATTAAATGCTTTGCCTTATAAAGAGGGTTAATTTATACTTCTAAGGAGGTTAGGTAAGCAGTAAACTTATTTATAGGTTAATCGGTTTGTTGTATTGCCCTTATATATATTAGGGCTATATAGAGTTCTTAATTAATAGGACTTTTAATCTAGTTAAGTAGGAATTTCATTAGCTCCTCCTAGGTAAACTATGTATTTAAATAGTTATCTTTATACTATAGCCAAAGGGTTTGGTTAGTTCCCTTTATATATTATATAGTAAACGTAACTTTAGTATCCTTATCTATAAAAGTGTTAAGCTCTAGGCGGAACGCTAGCTTTAAGCTATTGCGGAAGTCTTGGTGCTCTTATATGCTCTTACTATAATATAGAGTAATCTTCTCTATTTTAACGGCCTATTTTAATAGAGCGCCTATTATATTAGTAGCCTTCCGCTTAAGGTTTGGATGCCTTAAGCTACCCTCTAAGTACTCTAATAGGATACTCTAAGGTAGTAGATTTGGGTTAGGAGCGGGAGTTAATGTTACCTTACCGCGTTAATGCTGTCTTAGCATTTCCACCTCTTCCTTAAGCAACTGTAGTTTTCCTTGCTCTAGGAGTTATAGCTTCTTATTCTCTAGCCGTTATATTTCTTCCTATATAGTATCTTTACCTATAGCTTCTAGTTCTGTCTAAGACGTAAGTCTGCCTACGTTATCCTAGGGCTAATTTCTAGACTTAGTACTACGCACTACGCTAACGTTATGCCTATATCTCGCCATTAGGTTAATAGACTGTAATATAGTTAAGGAGTATAGGTCGTCTTTTTAATAGAGGGCTGTTGCTACGTAGTCGCAGCCTTAGCAGACCGCTGTGTTGCCGGACCGCTACCCCTAAAAAGGGATGAGAATTTAGAACTGTTAGGACGCCAAGGCCCTAAGGGTATATAGTAACGTAATAATAGTAGCGGAATGCAATAGGTATCTGGTTCTTAATGAAGTAGAACTATAGAACTAAATTCTGCTGTTCTCTAATGCGGGGCGACTATGTTTTATAGGCGCCTTACCTACGCCTCGCCTACGCTAAGCCGGTTACGGCCAGTACGTCTCTATAGCCTAATAATAATCTTACTTTAGCTGCGTATTATAGAGCATAACTATATCTCTAGCCTTAAATCCGTTCTGGCGAATGCGATAAGTATTATTAAAGTACTTCTTATTTACTACCCTTAGTTATCTTATACGTGTAATAGCCTCTTTTATATTTACGTCTTTTTAGTTAAACTACTTTATACAGAGTACTAGTAGCTCTGTAATGGTTTAAACTGTTTGCTAAGGCAGCGTTTATTAAGTAGGTATATAGAGTTTAATAGGAAGGATATGCTTATATCCGCATATAACTCTTACTGGCGTTATTCCCGTAAGCCGCTTAATAGTTATTTTATCTGCCTATAAAATGGTATAAAGATTGTCCAGCTATAAGCTATCTATTTTTGCTAAAGCGTCTACTATAGGCTTGTGCCCTCGCTCTATTAAGCCTTATCCCTATAGGTAATATATAAAAGCTATAACCCTTTTAATATTGTAGAGCTCCGCGAGCGCAGCGGTTATATTAGCGTTTTCTCCGCCACTATCTATAGAAAGCTATCCAAATACTCCCTATCTGCAGATAACGTCTTTATAGAGGAATTTTGCTACGCTTTTTATATCCTTTTTCTAAAGGGCTTAAGCTTCTACTTATCTAAACACGTATTCTTAAGCAGTAACTAGGTATTAGAATTTAAGATGGGTTATTAGCATAAACGTAATGTCTACTATTACTTATTGCTATAAAGTAGACTCCTATATAGGGTATATTACTTCTTCTTTCTATCCTAACTGCCGCCCCTAGCATTATAGGCACGACTTAATATGCTATAATATCTAATCCTATAATCCTGGCCATTAATATTAATTTAAGATTCTCTAATACATTTCTTCTTATCCGCGATATCCACTCTAATTATAAAGGCTCTTAATAATCTCTCGCTAAGTATCCTTATTATTAATTACCCTCTATATTAGCATATTTTTTAACTATTAGCGGAAGAGCTGTTAATTACGCACTAGGAACTTTAGCGTATGCCGTTTAAATTTTTTAAATTCTTTAGTATTTTTTTTTATAGACGTTATAAGGTTACTAGCCATTTTATAATCTTCTAAGATTCCTCTAAATATAAATCCTATAGTGGTAGATTTACCTCTATTTTAACTAGGCTAGCTATGTATTCTAAAGCACGAAGCTTATAGTTAATAAATTTTTTAATATCCTCAGTCGGTTTATTAGGCCGTTCGCCATTTAGTGGTCGTTATAATAGCCTATTAGCTAGGCTATTCTTCTTCCCTAGCATATATTAGATATTAAAGTCCTACAGCTAGATCTATACTAGCTATTGTGTTATTAAGGCTTCTAGTAAATTAGTAGCAGCACAATTTAGTTACGCGACTAAGGTATTTATATGTAAGAGTACATATATTAGATCCCGCCGCGCTTGCGAACAAGTTCGCAAGCACTCCGTGTCTTTTTGGCCGAATGGCGACGTTGGGGCGGGAAACGTTACATTATATCTGTCTTAACCGTAAAGCGGACGCCGTATAGGTATACTTAACACTTCTTTAATGCATGCAGTAATGCCTAATATTTAAGTTTTCCTAAATTGTACTTCTACTCCGCTTAAGACTAGATGCCGCTTTTATATTAATATGGGTGGCAATAACTTTATATATCTAGTTATATAAGACCGCATCCCTATCCATTCTTACATCTGTTAACGGCGAGAATAATTAGCCTAGCCCCCTTACTATAATCTAGTTAAACTAATACGGGTATAGTAGTAATGGTATGCTTTAGAGTCTTTATAGCGGCTATCTACTTTATACCCTATACAAACGGAACGTTTACTTATAGCAGTTAGAAGATTGGCTCTGCTTTTATTATAAAGTCCTTTACCTATACTTAGTAACACATAACAACTCCTAGGAATGCTTAGGTAGACCTGGCATCTTTACAGTCTCTCTAAGTAAATAATCTTCGCGACTTTTAACTCTTCTAGACATCGTCCCTTTCTATTATAATAGTAACCAACTACTATAATTTTGTCTTTATAGAAATAAGACTTTACGCCTAAGATTACATCAGCAAAATGTTTGTGCCTCCTGACAGTACTAACAGCTCCTGACAGCTCCTGTCAGGGCTATTAGGAGCTCTAGGAGACACTTACACTCGGCATCCTGCTGTCAGGAGGTCGCCCGGACCACCAGGACCACCAGGACCACCAGGACCTCTAGGACCTCCAGGACCTCCAGGACCATCAGGACCATCAGGACCATCAGGACAACAATAAAAATTCTAGATTTAAAAATAAGGTATATTAACACTCCAGTATTTGCAGCTAGTGAAAAAAAATAG
>Ga0307515_10002738_pt1 | contig 37712 bp, 37 predicted proteins | sample 17_EM_MG_FD_194513 | JGI IMG/M metagenome (GOLD analysis project Ga0307515, IMG submission 194513) | Populus trichocarpa ectomycorrhiza microbial communities from riparian zone in the Pacific Northwest, United States - 17_EM | ecosystem: Host-associated > Plants > Roots > Unclassified | place... | reverse complement strand
TGCCGGCCAGCGCGATCCCGGGGCTGAACGCCTTCGTGCTGTTCTTTGCGCTGCCGTGTTTGCTGTTCCGCTTTGGCCAGAGCACGCCGCTGCTGCAGCTGCTGAACCCGGCCGTGCTCGGTGTCTACGTGCTGGCGGCGCTGATCATCGTGTTCTTCACGATCGCGGTGACGCTGTCCGAGCAGCTGCGACTGAAGGATGCCGCTTTCGGTGCGCTGGTCGCGGCGTTTCCGAACTCCGGTTTCATGGGCGTGCCGCTGCTGGTCGCGCTGCTCGGGCCAGCGGCCGCGGGGCCGGTGATCTGCACCGTGCTGGCCGACATGCTGATCACCAGCTCGTTGTGCCTCGGCCTGGCTCAGGCCGCCGGGGCGAGCGCCGGTGGCGGCCGGGCTGCCGCGATTCGCGCAGTGCGGGGTGCCCTGTCCAACCCGCTGCCCTGGGCCATCGTGCTGGGCGCAGCGGCCGGTGTCACCCAGCTGCAGCTGCCGGGGCCGGTGCAGACAATCGTCAAGATGCTGGCCGATGCGGCGAGCCCGGTCGCACTGTTCACGATCGGCGCAGTGCTGTGGCGCTCTCGCGACCCGGCGCACCGCAGCGCCGACGCGGACGACGGCTCTCCGCTCCCCATCGCCACGCCGCTGCGCCAGGTCGCGCCTGTCGCAGCGATCAAGCTCTTGCTGCACCCGCTGCTGGTGCTGCTGCTGGGTGCCGGCGCGCGCGAAGCCGGTGTGCCGCTCGGCAGCTTCGAGTTGATGGCCTTGACGCTGACCGCCGCGTTGCCGAGCGCCAGCAACGTGTCACTGCTGGCCGAGCGTTATGGCGCCGACAACGGCCGCGTGGCGCGCATCATCATGGTGTCGACCGCACTGGCCTTCGTCACCTTCAGTGCCGCGGCGTGGCTGTTCGACATCAAGCCCCAGGGCTGACGCGGCGCAGCCAATCCGGCCGCAACAGGCCGTACAGGCCCGAGTCGGACACCTCGCCCGCCACCCACCAGCGTTCGCGCAAAGTGCCTTCGAGCCGGAAGCCCAGCCGTTCCAGGCTCGCGGCCGAGGCCGCGTTGCGCGGGTCGATGTCGGCTTCGAGCCGGTGCAGCAGCAGGTCGTCGAAAGGCGCGCCTGCGCGGTGGTCGAAGGCCAGGTCGACCAGGGCGTTCAACGCCTCGTTCATCAGGCCGGAGCCTTGCTGCTCGAACGCCAGCCCATAGCCGATCTCGGCGTGGCGGTTGCTCGGGTCGATCTTGAACAGGCTCGCAGTGCCGACCACACGGCCCAGGTCATGTCGCACCAGCCCGAGCCGCAGGTCGCGCCGCTCGGCGAGCGACTCGCGGTCCGACGCGACCATGCGCAGGGCCTGCTCGCGGTCGGTCCAGGCCGGTGTCGACCAGTAGCGCATCACGCGCGGGTCACTGAAGATCGCAAAGAGATCGTCGGCATCGAAGTCGGTCAGCGGACGCAGCGTCAAGCGCGGCGTGGCGATCAAGAGGTCGGCAAAAGGGGTCATGTCGCGTGGGGTCTCGGTCAGGACGTCCAGGTCTGGCTCAGCCAGCCCGAACCAGCTTCATCGGCTTCGAAGTGACAGGTGGCGAGAGCGCCGTTGACCAGCGTCAGCTGCGGCTGGCGGTGGCCGATGTCGAGGTCGACCAGCACCGGGCATGGCAGGTCGCCGAGCGCGTCGAGTGTGGCTTGCGCGTGATTGAGACGGTTGGCAGCGGTCACCTCGGGTGCGGCCGAACGGCCCAGCAGCACACCAGCCAGGCCATCGAACCAGCCGTGCAGGCGCAAGCTGTTGAAGGTGCGCAGCATCTCGCACGGGCTCTGCTCGCAGTTCTCGAGGTACAGCAAGGCGCCGTCGCTGCCGCAGCGGCGCACGAAGCCCGGCACATCGCCGAAACGCGTGCCGGCCAGGCGGCTGACTGTGTCGAGGCAGCCACCGATCAACCGGCCTTGCACGGTCAACGGTTCGGCGCGGCCGTCGAGTCGGCGCCAGCGCGTCGGCTCGGTCTGGTTCAGCGCCGCATTGGTGTCGGTCTCGAACGGTGTCCACTGGACCTGATAGTGACTCGAGGCGCGCTGCATGAAGGGTGTCGTGCCATCGTGCGTCAGCAGATCGAACACACCGTTGACCAGCGGGTCGGTCTGGCCCGGCGCCAGGTCCATCAGGTTGCTGCCGTGCGCGCTGGCCCATCCGGCGCACAGCGCCAATGGCATCTGCAGGGTGCTGATGTCGGAAAAGCCGAGCAACCACTTCGGCGGCAGAGCGCGCAGCGCGTCGAAGTCGAGCAAGGGCAACAACTCGATCGCACGTTCACCGCCCCAAGGCGGCAGCACCGCGGCGTTGGTGGGGTCGGTCAAGAAACGCATCAGCTCGGCCGCGCGCTGTGCGGCGGGTGCGCTGGCATCGTGGTGCTGGTGGCGCAGGCAGTCGCCTTCGATGACCTGGAAGCCCCGCGCACGCCAATGGTCCAGCACCAGGTCCAGCCGCGGCAGCGCCCCCGGCGCGACGCCAGACGAAGGGGCAGTGACGGCGACCGTGTCGCCGGAGCGCAAAGGGTGGGGAAAGCGGAGCATCGCGCAAGCCATGGTTTACCAGGGCCGCACAGGCTACCTCAGCGCGAGAGACTCACCCCCCAAATTGCATCGAGGACATGTCGCATGAAGCAGACGGACGCACGCATGGTGATCGTGGCCTACCGCCCCCGCCCGGGCCAGTCTGACGCTTTGGCCGACGTGGTGCGCCGCCACGGCCCGGTGCTGCGCGCCGAAGGCTTGGTGACCGAGCGGCCGTTCATCACCTGCGAGTCGGCCGATGGCACGCTGGTCGAAATCTTCGAATGGCGCTCGGCCGAGGCGATTGCCGCCGCGCACCACAACCCGCAGGTGCAAGCCCTGTGGGCCGAGTTCTTCGCCGCTTGCGAATACCTGCCGGTGGGCCTGGTGCCCGAGTCGGCGCAGCTGTTCAGCGAGTTCACGCCGCGCGATGACCTGGTTGGTTAAGCTGCGCGCCTTCGCAATTGCCCTCGGAGCTTGTCGATGAATTGCCTGTTTCGTGCCGCTGCCGTCGTGGCCGCGTTTGCTGCGCCGGCCGCGATGGCCGCCCCAGCCGCCGCCACTTCCGGCTTGACCGTGGCCCAGGTGCTGGAGCGCTCGCCCGCCAAGGACTGGCGCCCGCTCGACCCGCAGAACACACTGCTGATGGACCTGGCCGGCGACGGCTCGCGCCAGGTGATCATCGAACTGGCGCCGCGTTTTGCGCCACGCCATGCAGCCAACATCCGCACCCTCGCACATGAGGGCTACTGGGACGGCCTGGCGATCATGCGGGTGCAAGACAACTACGTGACGCAATGGGGCGACCCGAACGGCGAGGTGCCTGAGAAGACCAAGCCGCTCGGCAGCGCATCACCCAAGCTGCCCGCCGAGTTCTCGGTGCCGCTGAAGGGCCTGCCGCTGGTGCGCCTGCCGGACGCCGATGGCTGGGCGCCAATCACCGGCTTCGTCGACGGCATGCCGGTGGCGGCCGACCCGAAGACCGGCCAGGCCTGGCTGGCGCACTGCTACGGCATCGTCGGCGCGGGCCGCGACATGGCCAAGGACAGCAGCAACGGCACCGAGCTGTACACCGTGATCGGCCAATCGCCGCGCGGGCTGGACCTGAACATCACCGTTGTCGGCCGCGTGCTGCAGGGCATGCAGCACCTGGTCGCGCTGCCGCGCGGCACGGCCGAGATGGGGTTCTACGGCCCCGACGAGCAGCGCACACCGATCCAGCAGGTGCGCCTGCTGGCCGATGTGCCCGAAGCCGAACGGCCGGCCCTCGAAGTGCTGCGCACCGACAGTGCGACCTGGCCCACGTTGCTGCAGGCGCGGCGGGTGCGCAAGGAAGACTGGTTCGTGCACAGCCCGCACCACATCGGCCTGTGCAACGCGACGGTGCCAACGCGGCCGAAGGTGGTGGTGGAGTCGCCGGCCAAGTGACTGGGTGATGGGGGCCTGCGGCAGCGGTTGCGCTGGCGCCCCTCAGTCCCGCTCAACTGAGCGCAACAGGTCCGACAGCGTCTTGCCCACCTCGTCGCGAAACGGCTCGTCGAGCATCGTGACCTCGGCGATGCGATCGACGCGGAAGTTGCGGAAGTCGCTGCGCTGCTCGCACCAGGCGCCCAGCGTCCAGACAGCGCCCCAGTAGAAGCAGCCGAGCGGGCGGATCGTGCGGGCGCTGTCGCGGCCGGCCTCGTCGCGGTAGGCGATGCGCAGCTTGCGCCGCAGCTCGATCGCGCCACGCAGGCGCTCCAGCCGCGTGCGCACCGGGTCGGTGTCGCCGTAACTGGGGGCGTAGATCGCCAGGCTCTCGGCGGCTGCGCGCGCGGCCGCCGGCAGAACCGCGAGGATCTTCGACAGCGCGGCCTCGGCCGCCCGCGCCAGCTCACTGTCCAGCCGCGGTTGCGCCATCCGCACCGATGCGACCAGGGCTTTGGCTTCGTCGGTCGAGAACATCAGCGGCGGCAGGTCGTAGCCCACACCAAGCCGGTAGCCGACGCCCGCCTCGCCCTCGATCGGCACGCCCTGCGTCTGCAGGTCGGCCACATCGCGGTAAACGGTGCGCAGCGACACCTCCAGCCTTTCGGCCAGGAAGGCGGCGGTCGACAGGCGCCGACCACGGATCAGCTGGACCAGTTCGAACAGTCGGTCGGCTCGGCGCATCGGTGGGGTCAGCCCATCGCGGTGCAGATTTCGACCAGCACGCCGTCGGGGCAGCGCACGTAGGCCACCGTCTGACCCCAGGGCTTGACCGTCGGCGGCGTCAGCAGCTTCGCGCCGTGGTCCACAGCACGTTGGCAGGCCGCCGGCACGTCAGTCGCCACCAGGCCGATCTCGACCCCCAGCGGCTTGTCCGACCGATCGGCCGCCACGTAGTCCTGCCCCAGGTTGCCACGCGCCGTGTCGTGCTGCGCAAACGCCAGCGCGGTGGCGCCCGTCTCCAGCTCGCCATAACCGCCGCCCGGCGCCACAAAGCGCCGCTTCAAACCGAAGGCTCTCTCGAAGAAAGCCAGTGACGCTTCGACGTCAGCCACATAGGCAATCGTGTAGGCAAAGTGCATCGTATTCTCCAGTCCAGCCATGCTACGCGTCGCTGCCACCCACTTCAGCGGCGCGCCGCCAGGCGCCACCGCCTTCAAGTGGCGTGCGCGGATCCGGCTTTGCCGGTCCGCTGCGCGAGCCCCCTTGGGGGGCAGGCCCCGGCAGGGGCCGTGGGGGCTCACTTTGTGGCGTGCAGCCCGACCCGGTTGCCTTCGCTGTCCTCGATGTGCACGAACGCGCCCATGTCCCCCGGCAGGTCGACCCGCGGCAGCAGCAGCTTGCCGCCAGCTTCGCCCAGGCGGGCAACGACCGCGTTCAGCGAGGGGTCGGCGTTCAGGTAGACCACTGTGCCTTCGGTGCTCGGCGCCGGTGCGTTGGTGCCGGCATACAGGCAACCGCCCACGCCACTGCCTTCGGCATAGGGGAATACCGCCAGTGTCGTGTCAGGACCCATCGCCTCGCGGCGCAGCGGACGGGCGAACAGGGTTTCGTAGAAACGTTGGGCGCGGTCCAGGTCGCGCACCGGGATTTCGAACCAGTTCAGGGCCTGGGTGGGGGTCTTTTGTTCGCTCATCGTCTTCTCCTGTGGGGGTGTAGGTTGGTGTCCTGTTCCGGCGCCGGCATCGAAGCTCGGCACGGGTGTCATGCTGCGTCACCCCTGCTGACAACGTCATGGCAGCAGGGGATTGCGCGAGGGAAGCTTGGGGGCTCCAATCACTGGATGTCGTTCCCCGAGCCCTCGTCCCCCGGGTTGCCCCCAGGGCTGCCGGCCCATGGCCAGCTCGACGCGCTGTATGCCGACGCCTACCGCGAGCTGCGCCGGCTCGCGCGCGCACGCCTGCATGGCGGCGGTCGCAACACGGTGCTCGACACGACCGCGCTGGTGCACGAGAGCTACCTGCGCCTGGCCCGGCACAGCGACATCGCTTTTGAAGACAAGCTGCGCTTCATGGTCTACGCCGGCCGGGTGATGCGCTCGGTCATCATCGACCTGGTGCGCGAGCGCCAGGCCGAGCGCCGCGGCGGCGACGTGGCCCACGTGACGCTGACAACCCAGCTGGGTGAGCACCTGCCGGGCAACGCCGGCGAAGCCGAGATCCTGCGGGTGCACGACGCGCTCGACGAACTGGCCAAGATCGACGAGCGCATGGCCCAGGTGGTCGAGCTGCGCTACTTCGCCGGCATGACCGAGCCGGAGATCGCACAAGCCTTGGGCATCACCGACCGGACCGTGCGCCGCGACTGGCAGCAGGCGCGCCTGTTCCTCGCTGAAGCCCTGAAGTAGGCCAAGGCACGGCAGTTGGTCATGAACGCGACGGTGTTCGACATCGCCCCGGCCGAATGGGCGTTGCTGCGTCGATTGCTCGACGAAGCAATGGAGCTGCCGACGGCCGAGCGGCCGGCTTGGCTGGCGGCCCTGCCGCCCGAACACGCCACCCTGCGGCCACGGCTGGAGAGCTTGTTGTCGCATGCCGACGACGAGACAGATGGCACCGCAGACGGCGGCACCACCACCCGCACCGGCCAGCGTTTCGGCAGCATGCCGCGGCTGGCACCAATTGACGACGAACCGCCGCCATTGCCGCCGGATGCCGGCCCGTACCGCGCGATCCGCCTGCTCGGCGAAGGTGGCATGGGCCGGGTCTGGCTGGCCGAGCGGACCGACGGGTTGTTGCAGGGTCGGCCGATCGCACTGAAGCTGCCGCTCGCGTCGTGGCACCACCCGCAGCTGGCCGAGCGCATGGCGCAGGAGCGCGAGATCCTCGCGGTGCTCGACCACCCGCACATCGCGCGCATCCACGACGCCGGTGTCACCGCCGAAGGCCAGCCCTTTCTCGCGCTCGAGTACGTCGAAGGCGAGCGCATCGATGCTTATGTGCACCGGCTCGGCCTGGACACGCGCCAGCGCATCGCGCTGTTCCTGCAGGTGACCAGCGCGGTGGCCCACGCCCATGCGCGGCTGGTGGTGCACCGCGACCTCAAGCCCGGCAACATCCTTGTCACCCCCCAGGGCCAGGTGCGGCTGCTGGACTTCGGCATCGCCAAGCTGCTGGCCGCCGACCCGGCCAAGGCCGAACTGACCGCGCCGGCCCAGCGCGCGATGACGCCGCAGTACGCCGCGCCCGAGCAGATCCTGGGCCAGCCGATCGGCACCGCGGCCGACATCTACTCGCTCGGTGTCGTGCTGTACGAGCTGCTGACCGGCGTGCTGCCCTACCAGCCCAAGCGCGCCTCGGCCGCGGCGCTGGAAGACACCATCCTCAGCACCGCACCCCCACGCCCAAGCCAGAAGGCCGCCGATGCGTCGACGCGCCGCCTGCTGCAAGGTGACCTCGACACCGTGCTGCTGAAGGCGCTGAAGAAAGACCCGGCCGAACGCTACGCGACGGTGCAGGCCCTGGCCGACGACCTGCAGCACTGGCTCGACGACCGGCCGGTCAGCGCCCAGGCCGACAGCGCCTGGTACCACGCACGCAAATTCGTGCAGCGCAACCGACTCGGCGTCGGGCTGGCCGCGGGCTTCGTTTTTTCGCTCGGCGCCGCGCTGGGCGTCGCGCTGTGGCAAGCGAGCGAAGCGCGCCAGCAGGCGGCCAAGGCCACCGCGATCACCGGCTTCCTGGTCGGGCTGTTCAAGGCCAACGACATCGAACAGGCCGGGGGGCAGGCCAAGCGCGAGCAAAGCGTGCAGCAGTTGCTCGAGCACAGCGCCGATGCCCTGGCCACCGGCCTGAGCGACCAGCCCGAGGTGCGGGGCGATCTGCAACGGGTGGTCGGCGGGCTGCTGAACGATCTCGAGATCGACGAAGCCGCGATCCGGATCCGACAGGCCCGCGTCGCCGGCTTGAAGGCCGAGGGTGGAACGATGGCCGAACAGGTGGTGGCGTTGCGCGAACTGGGCGAAAGCCTGCGCAACAACAGCGACTGGGTGGCGGCCCGCAAGACGCTGGACGAGGCCCAGGCCTTGTGCGAGAAGGCGCGGCTGAGCGCCGGCACGGCTTGCCTCGGCGTGGCGCTGGACCTCGGCCGCGTCGACTTCGCCGATCGCAAGATCGACGCGGCGCTGGCACGCGTCGAACCGCTGATCGGCGCCTTGCAACAGCACCCGCAGGCGGTCGACGACCTGGCCGGCAGCCACGAGCTGCTGGCCTTGCTGCGCATGCTGCGCAACCAGCCCGATGCCTCGCACGCCGCCTTCGAAAAGGCACTGCAACTGCGCCAGGCCCAATGGGGCGAGGGCTCGGTCCGGCTGGCCCAGATGCGCTATCGCTTCGGCCGCCATTTGTGGACCATGCGCCGGCTGGTCCAGGCCGAGGCGGCGTTGCAAGCCTCCTGGCAGGCCACCAGTGCGGCTTTGGGGCCCGAGCACGTGGCCAGTGCGCGCAGCGAGCTGTGGCTCGGCCGGCTGCAGACCACGGTCGGCCTGTCGCGCGAGGGCATGACGCACCTGCGCCATGCGCGCGAAGCGATGCTGGCGCAAGCGAGCCGGCTGGACCCGTCCGAACTCTACGCAACCCAGGCCACCTGGGCCAACGCGCTGCTGTTCGATGGCCAACTGGCCGAATCGAAGGCTGCGCTCGAAGAGGCCGCGGCGCAACGCCAGCAACTGGGCGCCCGCGCCGGACCGGACCCGACGCTGGACCTGGCCCAAGCGCGTTGGTGGCTGGACACCGGCCGCTTCGCCGACAGCCGGGCGCTGTTGCTGAAGCTGCGCGATGCGACGGTGGCCCAACTCGGCCCGCAGCACCCCTATGTCGCTGACCGCCTGTTGCGCCTGGCCCAGGCCGACCTGACCGCCGGGGACCTGGCCGCGGCCGAGGCCGACCTGCAAGCGACGCAAGCCACCGAAGACGCCTTCGAGAACGTGTTCGGCACGCCCAAGCACCGAGCGCAGCTGGTGCAGGTGCTGCTGTGGCTGGAGCAAGGCCGCACCACCGAAGCCGCAGCGCTGGCCGACAAGCTGCGCCAGCAGGCCACGGCCACGCCCCGCGCCGAGCAGTACCGCGAGTCGTTCCTGCTGCTGAACGAGGCGGTGGGCCGAGCACTCGCTGCGGCCGGCCGCGCCGCTGAAGCCACCCCCTACTTCGAGCAGTTCATTGCCACGCTCGAACCCGCCAACGCCCAGCACCCGTGGCTGGCGCTGGTGCGGGCCCACCATGCTGCCTGCCTGCTGGGCCGGGGCCATGTGGCCGAAGCGCAGCGCCAGGCCGAGTTGGCTCGAAGCGCCTTGTCGGCCCAGCCGCTGGCGGGCCCTCAGTTCTGGCGGCCCTTGAAAGCCGTTGAAGCGCAGCTGGCGAAAGCCAGGCTGCCGTGATGTGGGTCGCTTGTCCGGATTGGGCGGCCGAATGCGTTGTTTGGTTTGATGGCCCTGCAGTTCGGGCCGATTGAGTGAAGGAAGACACATGGACACGCGAACTTTCCTGCGCACCAAGGTCTGGGCGATGGCCCTGCCCGCGCTGCTCGCCGCCGGCCCGGGCTGGGCCGACGAGAACGGCCCTTTGCAGACCCAGACCTGCAACGACCCGCCGCCGGCTTTCGAGGGCAGCCTGGTGCCCGACGGCGACATCGAGACGCTGGTGACCGGCAAGTGGCTCAAGCCCGGCACAACCCGCACGACCGAGGGCACCAACTCCAAGGAGTCGCCCGAATTGGCGGGGCGCAAGCTCTACAGCGCCAGCTTCCAGTTCTCGGTTCCTGGTACGACGGCGCCGCCGGCCAGCGGCAAGTACACCGAGATGATCGTCCAGGGCACCGACAAGACCTGCAAGTGCCACCTGAAGATCGCGGTGTCGCAAGGCTGCATTTCGCGCCTGAACATCTACAAGTACATCCACCCGCTGAAACTGGTGGCGGACTACCGCGACGACCTGTCAGGCAGGATCCCCTCCAGGTCCGCAACGCGCTCGCGCGACGGCACGACCATCAGCTTCGACCTGACCACCCCCGTGTGCGCCGGGCAGGACACCCGCTGGTTGCTGCTGAACACGAGCGTGCCTGAAGTGATGCAGGTGAACACGCTGGAACTGCTGACGCCTGAAGGGCAGCGCACCCCACTGCTGCCGTTCCACGTGCCGGTGAACTGAGGCCGCAGCGTTGCGGATGCCGGCTTCACGCCGGTGGCCGACCGGCGCTATGATTCGCGCCGGTCGGCAGTTCACCCAGGCGTCGCCGCGTGGCCTTGTTCGAGATCGGACGGCCCCGAGCTAAACCTGCCCTGATTCCCTTTTCGTTCGCCCTGGTCCCATGTGTTTTCCGCGTTGTGAAGCGGCGCACTGAACCTCGGCTGCAAGTCGGCGACCCCAGCCCCCGGCACCACCGGGTCCGGTTCATGCGCGCGAGAAAGACGCACCATGACGACCATCGCCACGACCCCTTCTTCTGTTGCCAACCGCGGCCGCGAACGTGTGCCGCTGCATTGCGACGACCTGTCGCAGTTCGCGAAAACGCTGCGCCTGCAGCTCGGTGAACACCTCGGCAAATCACCCGGCTCGGCACCGAGCCACGTGCAGCTGCTGAACATGCTGGCCCGCGCGGCCGGCCACCGCAGCGTGCAGGCCTTGCGCGCGCAGGCCACGCTGACGCGGGTGCCCGCGCCGACCGCCACTGCTCCCGCGGTGAGCGCCGCGCCCGCCGCCACACTCGGCGCGCATGCGGCTAAAGCCCTGACCCAGTTCGACGAGCACGGCCGGCTGGCCCGCTGGCCCTACAAGTTCGCCGTGCAGCGGCTGGCGATGTGGGGCCTGTGGCTGCGCTTCGAGTCGGGCCGGACCTACACCGAGCGCGAAGTCAACGAGATCCTGAAAGCCTGGACGATCTACGGCGACCATGTCACGCCGCGGCGCGAGCTGGTCGAGATGAAGCTGCTGGGCCGCAAGCCCGACTGCTCGGCCTACTGGAAAGAGCCGCAGCGCCCGACCGACGAAGTGCGCGCCTTGCTGCAGGCGCTGCGCGCACGGCGCTGATCAGGGCTCACGTGGCCGCAGCGTCGCGGCCAAGGTCTGGTCGACGGCGCTCAGCCACCGCCCCACCGGCGGCGGTGCGTCGTCGGTGCAGGAAACGTCGGCCGCCGGCCACGCTAGCAGCCACCCAAGCAGCGCGACCGCGCCCAGCACCTGCGCGGCGACGATGGCCGGCAACAGCGCCACCGTGTCGACGACCCGCGCCGACAACGGCAACGCACAGCACAGTAGGCAGCCCACCGCGAGGCCGTAAAGCGTGGCGAACACGCGTCGTGCGCGGCGCGATCGCGCGTGGCGCTCGGCGTCGAGTCGAGTCGATGGTCGTCTGGCTGGCCCGTTGTCGTGTCGGTGGTCGTCATCGCGTTGCTCCCGTGATGACACCATTGGGCCCGGCCACAAGCTCAGGGGCTGAGCCCGCCGCAGGCGGCGACCTTCCCAGCCCCGCCGCACGAACGCGTCAATCGATGCGTTTCAGGATCACCGGCACCAGCTGGCGGTCGCTGAGGCGCACCGCTGCGCCGGCGATGTCGCCTTGGTTGTTGATGTCGTTGGCCCACTCGATCTCGTAGAGCTTGAGATCTGCAGGCCGTACGAGGTCGTTCAGATCGTGCAGGCCGCCGGCGTCGTACAGAAAGCCGGCGTGGCGATAGGCGCCGTGGATGACGGTCCGGGCGAAACCCACGACGTCGCCGGTGTCGTTGATGCCGTAGGCGTAGCTGATGTCGCCGTGGGGCAGCAGGCCGATCTCTTCCATCACGCCACCTCGGTAGCGAAACGCCGTCATGCCCGGCCCCTGGCCCGTGGAGACGCCGGCCACGTCACCGTGGCTGTTCACCGCATACGCCTCGCTGTAGTCGCCGCCCGGCAGCGTGCCCAGGTCGGTCATCACGCCCTGCTGGTAGACGTAGGCATGCGCGTGGCCGGTGAGGGTTGTCGCCCCGCCCACGACCTGGCCGGCGTCGTTGATCGCATAGGCCGTGCCGTAATCGCCGCCGAAGGTCGGCAGCATCGTCATCACGCCGTCTTTCCAATGGAACGCCCGGTAGTCTTGATAGCCGCGCGACATCTCGCCGTAGCCCACCACCTCGCCGCGGTTGTTCAGGCCCGCCGCAAAGGTGCCGAACCCGGGCTTGAGCGTGCCGAGATCGGTCAACTCCCCCTCTTGCAGCAAGACGGCGTGGGAGACGTTGCTCTGTGTCGTCGAGCCGGCCACCTGGCCGAGGTCATTGATGGCGGTGGCGTGCGTCTGGTGCCGGCTGCCGTGCTTTGGGTACTTCGGCATCCGCTTGCAGAAGGTCGGGCTGCAGAGCTCGGCGGCGTCGTTCGCCGAGTACTCGCCGACAGCCGCGCGACCCTCTTCGTTCAGCGCATGGGCCGTGACGCGGTGGTAGTCGTGGACATCGCGTTGCACCGGCAGCTCGATCACCTTGTAACGCTGGGCCCAGGCGCCGCAGGAAAGCATCAGCGCGGCCAGTGCGATGGCCGCCAGCATCATTCGTTTCATCGTCGATCCCTGGATGGATGGGTCAGTCGATGCGCTTCAGGATCACTGCCACCTCCGCACGATCAGCCTTGCGCTTCGCTCGGGCGGCAATGTCACCGCGGTTGTTGATGCCATAGGCAGCTTTGACCGTGTAGAGTTTGCGGTCGCTCGCTCGCAGCAGGTCATTCAAGTCGCGCATGCCTTGGGTGTCATGGAGAAAGCCCCTCTCGTCGCCAATGTTCAGGCTGCGGTCGGAAACCCCGACGATCTCGCCCGCATCGTTGATGCCGGTGGCCCCGGAGTACGCATGACCGGTCAGCGCTCCCAGGCTGGACATCACGCCACCGCGATAGAGGAAGGCGGTGCGGTTTCCGGGAGGCGCCAAGTCCGACGTGCCCACCACGTCGCCGTGCGCATTGATCGCGCTGGCGAAGCTCTCCTTGCCACCCAGTGTCCCGAGGTCCGTGATCGTGCCGTCCTTCAGCATGAACGCGTGGTCGCGATCGTTGGCCGTCTTGGCAACGCCAACGGTCACCCCCGCGTCGTTGATCGCCACGGCACGGCCGTAGCTACCTCCCAGCGTGGGCAGGATCGTCATCACGCCGTCTTTCCAGTGGAAGCCGCGCCAGCCCTTCTCCTCCTGGATCTGGCCGTAGCCGACCACGTCACCAAGGTTGTTGATGTCCTGGGCGATGCTCTCGAGCTTCTTGCCATCGGCCAGCGGACCGAGGTTGGTCAGCACACCGTCTTGCAACAGGACGGCACGGCGCAGGCCACGCTCCGAGGTCGTGCCAGCCACCGCGCCGGCATCGTTGATGTCGTTGGCTTCGGTCCACGGGTCCTTGCCGTGATTGGGCAACAACGGCATGCGTTGACAACCTGACGGCCCGCATACCTCGGCGGCATTGCGGAACTCGACCCAGTACTCGTTGACGGTCGCTCCGCCGACCTCGTTCAAGGCGACGGACGTCACCTCGTCGGGCGTGCGCTCGAGCGGCAGCTCGACGACCTTGTAGCGTTGGGCCCATGCGCTGCCGGCGAGGGTCAAGGCAGACAGCGCGAAAGCGGTCGAAAGCATCAGGCGTTTCATCATGGCTCCCTAGGGTGTGAATCGATCAATCGATGCGCTTGAGGATGACCGCCACCTGCTGCCCGGAGTCGGCGTAGATCGCACTGACAGCAATGTCGCCCTGGTTGTTGATGTCGTGCGCCTGGCAAATGAAGTAGCGCTGGCGGTCGATCGGACGCAGCAGGTGGTTCAGGTCCTGCATGCCGTTGGCACCCACGGCGTGCCGTCTCATCGAAGGTGTCTACTGTACGCCTCAGTTTGAAAGTTAGCTTCGGAAAACACCCCTGACCTTAGGGGTTAGCTGTAACCAACTTCAGAACCGTTCCGACGCCAGCAGCAAGCTGGTCTCGGATTGCAAGATGCCGTCGATCAACCGGATGGCGCCCAGCGCGGTGTTGAAAGCCTCGAGCGACTCGGCCTGCAGCTCGGCGACGATGCCCCAGCGGCCGTTGGTTTTGTGCAGCGCACGCACGCTGGGCTGGCCACGCAGTGCGCGCAAGACCTCGGGCGCGCGGTTGCCGTCGACCGCGATCGTCATCAGCGCCCGCACCGGCGGCAGCGTGCTCGCCGTGGCCACCCCGCCCAGCACCAGCGTGTAGCCGGCGATCACGCCTTCACGCTCCAGCCGCGCCAGGCGGTTGTGCACCGTGCTGCGCGAGACGCCCGTCTTGCTGGCGAGCGTGGCCGTGCTCAGCCGCGCGTTGTCGCGCAGCAGGCTGATCAGGGCATGGTCGATGTCGTCGAGGGCCGCGTTGGCCTGGGCAGTTGGCATTTCGCGAACAGGGCTTGGCGATTTGCTCAGCATAGCCAGCAAATCGATCGGTTCGCCGTCTTTTGTTTGGATGGCACCCTGGCGAGACTGCGGCCGCCGAGCAACTTCATTCGCCTTCCGATGACCAGCACCGCCAGCTTGCAAGCCCCCCGCGCCGTCGTGATGATCCGGCCGCACGCCTTTCGCGTGAACCCGCAGACAGCGGCCGACAACGCCTTCCAGAGCCTGGTCGCCGCGACCGAATCGGACCTCGCGGCGGCTGCGTTCGAAGAGGTCAGCGCCGCCGCCGACCGGCTGCAGGCCGAAGGGGTGCGGGTGCACCTGTTCGACGACGACGGCCGCCACGACACGCCCGACTCGGTGTTCCCGAACAACTGGTTCTCGACCCACGCCGGTGGCCAGATCGCGGTCTACCCGATGGCGGCGCCCAGCCGCCGCCGCGAGCGCCGCCCCGACGTGATCGAGCTGCTGAAGGCCGAGTACCGGGTGCAGGACGTGATCGACTACTCGGGCCTCGCGCACGACGGCGTGTTCCTCGAAGGCACCGGTGCGATGGTGCTCGACCACATCGGCCGCATCGCCTACACGGCACGCTCGAACCGGGCCGACCCGGTCGCGCTGGAGCGTTTTTGCACCCACTTCAACTTCGAGCCGATGGTGTTCGACAGTGCCGACCGACACGGCCGGCCGGTCTACCACACCAACGTGCTGATGTGCCTGGCCACCAGCTTCGCGCTGGTCGGGCTGGACCTGATGACCGACCCGCTGCGCCGGGCCGAGATCTGCCAGCGGCTGGAAGACAGCGGGCGCGAGGTGATTGCGTTGAGCCCGGCGCAGGTTGCCGAGTTCGCCGCCAACGCGATCGAGCTGAGCAGCCCCGCTGGCCGGCTGCTGGCTTTGTCGACCCGCGCCGCGGCGGCACTGACCGCGGCGCAGCGCGCCACCATCGAGCGCAGCGCCCGCCTCGTCGCGTTGCCGGTGCCGACTGTCGAGCAGGCCGGCGGCTCGGTGCGCTGCATGATCGCCGGCATCCACCTGACGCGGCGTTGATCCCGTTGCGCGGCACGCCGCGTGGCCCCACGATGGCGCGTTGGCGCAAGCGCTTGGCGCGGCCCGGCAAGCCATAAGCGCCGCCACTGCCTATGCTCGCCGGGACACCGAAGGAGCACGCAGTGAGACGCTGGAACGGCTGGGGCGACACGACTGTCGGTCTCGAACTGAACGAGGCCGCGCTGGGTTTTCTGGCCGAGCGCATCGGCGCCGGCCAGCCGCCGGCCGATGCGGCGCTGACGGCAGCGCTGGCGCAGGTCGCAGCCCAACCGTCGCGCCTGCCACCGCACCCGCGCGTCAGCACCGACGCCGAGCAGCGGCTGCGCGCCAGCTTCGGCCAGAGCCTGGGTGACTGGCTGCGGCTGCGCTTCGGGCGGCTGGGCCGCGTCACCGACGGCGTCGCTTGGCCTGAGAGCAACGAAGAGTTGCGCGAGGTGCTGGCCTGGGCCAGCATGGTCGGCGCGGTGGTGATCCCGTGCGGCGGCGCGACCAGCGTCGTCGGCCACCTGACCCCGCCGGCCGGCGAGCGACCGGTGCTGACGCTGATGCTCGGCCGACTACGCCGCCTGCTGCAGCTGGACCCGCTGGCGCAACTGGCGACCTTTCAGGCCGGTGTCGCCGGGCCGGACCTCGAGGCGCAATTGCGCGCACAGGGCTGGACGCTCGGCCACTACCCGCAAAGCTTCGAGTACGCCACGCTGGGCGGCTGGGTCGTGACCCGCTCGTCGGGCCAGCAATCGGCGCGTTATGGCCGCATCGAGGCGATGTTCGCCGGCGGCACGCTCGAAACGCCGACCGGGCCGCTGGTGATCCCGCCGTTCCCTGCGTCGGCCGCCGGGCCGGACCTGCGCGAGTGGGTGCTCGGCTCCGAGGGCCGGCTGGGCGTCCTGACCGAAGCCACCATGCGGGTGCAGCGCCTGCCCGAGCGCGAGGCATTCGTCGGCGTCTTCCTGCCCAGTTGGGCCGCCGGCGAGGCCGCGGCGCGTGAGCTGGCGCAAGCGCGCCTGGGCCTGTCGATGTTGCGCTTGGCCAACCCGACCGAGACCCTGACGACGCTGGCACTGGCCGGCCACGCCAACGCGATCGCCTGGCTCGAGCGCGCGCTGCGCTGGCGCGGCTGCGGCGAAGGCAAGGTGCTGCTGATGATGGGGCTGACCGGCGGCGCCGCCCAGGTCAGCGCGATGCGCTCGCAGGCCAAGGCCATCTTGCGGCGCCACGGCGGCGTCTCAACAGGCACGCTGCTGGGCCGCAAATGGCAGGCCAATCGATTCCGCGGCGTCTACCTGCGCAACGCGCTGTGGGACCGCGGCTACGCCGTCGACACGATGGAAACTGCCGTCGACTGGCCGCGCGTCGGCGCCACGATGACAGCAATGGAGCAAGCCGGCAGCGCCGCGCTCGCGGCCTTCGGCGAACGCTGCCATGCCTACACCCACCTGTCGCATGTCTACGCCCAGGGCTCCAGCGTCTACAGCACTTTCGTCTTTCGTATCGGCAACGACTTCGACAGCGCGTGGGCGCGCTGGTCGGCGCTCAAGCGCGCGGTCAGCGAAGCGGTCGTGCGCCACGGCGGCACGATCAGCCACCAGCACGGTGTCGGCAAGGACCATGCGCCATATATCGCGGCTGAAAAAGGCGCGCGTGGCCTGCAGGCCTTGCAGGCGCTGGTCGACCACTTCGACCCGCAAGGGCTGATGGCCAGCGGCAACCTGCTGCCGGACACCGGGCCGGCCACCGCGCCGGCCGGGGCAGCCCCGACGCGCGAGCCCGAAGCGACCAATGAACCGCGCTGAAGACCTCGCCGCGCTGCGCGGCGGTGGCCCGTGGGATGTACTCGTCGTCGGCGGTGGCATCGCCGGTGCCGGCGTCGCGCTCGAAGCGGCCCGCACCGGTGCGAAGGTCGTGCTGGTCGAGGCGCGTGACTTCGCCGGCGGCACCTCGTCGCGCTCGTCGAAGCTGGTGCACGGTGGGCTGCGTTACCTCGGCCAGGGCCGCATCGGCCTGACGCGCGAATCGCTGCACGAGCGCGACGCGCTGCTGGCCCAGGCTGGTGGCCTGGTGCGTCCGTTGCGGTTCGTGTTGCCGGTGCGCCAGGGTGCGAAGCCCGGGCGGCGCAAGCTGGCGCTGGGTCTCGGCCTGTACGACGCGCTGGCCGGCCGGCGCACGCGGTGCTGGCACGACGCCGCGGGTGTGCTGGGCCAAGCCCCCGGGCTCGACAGCCACGAGCTGATCGGCGGCTGGTCTTACCTCGACGCGCAAGCCGACGATGCGCGGTTGGTGTTGCGCGTGCTGTCTGAAGCGCGCTCACTCGGCGCGCTGGTGCTGAACCATGTGCGTGTCGACACGCTGCTGTGCGCCGATCAACCAAGTGCGAGCGGCTCGATCGTGCAGGGCGCGCGCCTGGTCGACACGGTGACTGGCGAAGGCTTCGACCTGCGCGCCCGCTGCGTCGTCAACGCCACCGGCGTCTGGGCCGACGTGTTGCGCACATCGCTCGGCCACGCACCGATGCTGCGGCCCTTGCGCGGCAGCCACCTGCTGCTGCCCGACTGGCGCCTGCCGCTGTCGCAGGCCGTGGGGCTGTGCCACCCGCTCGACCAGCGGCCGGTGTTCGCCTTGCCGTGGGAGGGCGCGACGCTGGTCGGCACCACCGACCTCGACCACCGCGACGACCTGGCTCACGAGCCCGGCATCACCCGCGCCGAGCTCGACTACCTGCTGCAGGCACTGCGCCACGCCTTCCCGGCCTTGGCACTGAGCGAGGCCGACGTGCGCTCGACCTGGTCCGGCGTGCGGCCGGTGGTCAGCTCGGGACGCGGGGTGGACCCGTCGAGCGAGCCGCGCGAACACCTGGTGCTGGACGAGCAAGGTCTCATCACCGTCACCGGCGGCAAGCTGACAACCTTCCGTTCGACCGCGCGGCAGGCCTTGCGTTGCGCCGCCCGCCATGTGCCGGCGCTCGCCGGCGCGAATGAGAACGGGGCCATCTTCGCGCCGCCCGCAGTCGCCTCGGCGGCACTCAACACGTTGGCACCCGCACTGCGCGACCGTTGGATCGCTCGCTTCGGCGACGACGCGTCGGCGTTGCTGCAAACCGCCCAGCCCGACGAGCTGCAAACGATCGCCAACACCGGCATCGCCTGGGCCGAGCTGCGCTGGGCCTGCCGCTACGAGGCGGTCGTGCACCTGGACGACCTGCTGCTGCGCCGCACCCGGCTCGGTCTGTTGCTGCGCGACGGCGGCGCCGAACTGGCGCCGCGCCTGCAGCCGCTGGTGCAGCAGGAACTGCACTGGAGCAACGACGAATGGCAGCGCGAATGGACGCGCTACCAGGCCCTGATCGCACGCTGCTACGCACTGCCGCCCAAGGTCGCCGACTTCATCACCGACCCTGGAAAACCGGCATGAACGATCCCCTGCTGCTCGCGCTGGACTGCGGCACCCAGAGCGTGCGCGCGCTGCTGATCGACCTGCGCGGCAACGTTCACGGCAAGGCGCAGCAGGCCTTCGACGACTATGTGTCGCTGCACGACGGCTGGCACGAGCACGACGCCGAGACCTTCTGGCAGGCCGCGGCCAGCGTCTGCAAGCGCGTGCTGCAAGACCATGCACATGAGCACGCCGCCGAACGCGTGAAGGGCATCGCGGTCACGACCCAACGCGGCACGCTGTTGCCCGTGGACGCCGCCGGCCGCCCGCTGCGCCGCTTCATCACCTGGCTCGACCAGCGCCGCGCCAGCCGGTTGCCGCACATCAGCCCGTGGTGGCGACTGGCGTTCAAAGTGGCCGGCGTCGCGCCGACGATCGACTACTTCCAGCGTGAAGCGGAAGTGAACTGGATCGCCGAGCACGAGCCCAAGGTGTTCGCGCAGACGCACAAGGTGCTGCTGGTCTCGGGCTGGCTGAACTACCGGCTGACCGGCCGCTTCGCCGACTCGGTCGCATCACAAGTCGGCTACCTGCCGTTCGACTTCAAGCGCCAGCAATGGGCCGGCGCACGCGACTGGAAATGGCAGGCGCTGCCGCTGCACCCCGACCACCTGCCTGAGCTGGTGCCGGTGGGCGAGACGCTGGGCGGCCTGACGCGCGAAGCCGCTGCCGCCACCGGGTTGCCCGAGGGCCTGCCGGTGATCGCCGCGGGCGCTGACAAGGCCTGCGAGATCGTCGGCGCCGGCGCGGTCGCGCCGCACATCGGCGCCGTGTCGTATGGCACCACGGCCACGATTGACGTCACGACGCCACGTTATGTCGAGGCGCTGTCGTTCATCCCGCCGTACCCGGCCCTGCTGCCGGGTCAGTTCAACACCGAGGTGCAGATCTTTCGAGGCTACTGGCTGGTGCGCTGGTTCAAGGACCAGTTCGGCCACCCCGAGGTCGCTGAGGCCCAAGCCGCTGGCGTCAGCCCCGAAGCATTGTTCGACCGCCTGGTGGCCCAGGTGCCGCCCGGCTCGCAAGGGCTGATGCTGCAGCCTTACTGGACGCCCGGTATCCGCCACCCGGGGCCGGACGCACGCGGCGCAATCATCGGTTTTTCCGACGTGCACACCCGCGCCCACCTGTACCGCGCGATCCTCGAAGGCCTGGCCTACGCATTGCGCGACGGCAAGGAACGGATCGAAAAGCGCAGCGGCACGCCAATCACCGAGCTGCGCGTGTCGGGCGGCGGCGCGCAGTCGGACGCGGCGATGCAGCTGACCGCCGACATCTTCGGTTTGCCGGCCGCGCGGCCGCACACCTTCGAGACCTCCGGCCTGGGCGCGGCGATCGCCGCGGCGGTGGGCCTGGGCCTGCACCGCGACTTTCCGAGCGCCGTCGCCGCGATGACCCGGCTGGGACGCCGTTTCGAGCCCAACCCGCAGCACCACGCGCTGTACGACGCGCTGTACCACGGGGCCTACCAGCGCATGTACAGCAGGCTCGCGCCGTTGTACACGCAGCTGCAGCGGGTGCTGCGCACAGCGCACTGACCCCCTCGCCAGCCGGTCCAGCAGGGGGTGCGCAGTTGATGCGTCACACTGCGGGCCATGCCGCCCGTTGTCGCCCCAACCCTGCCTCGCCTGCCGCCGCTGGAGCGGGCACGGGTCGTCGGCGCCTACGCCAACACGGCGATCGAGACCGCCCGCGAGAAAGGCGCCGACCTGGCGCGCCTGGGCCAGGCCTGCGGACTGCCCACGCTGACCCCGGCGCCGGACCTGACGGTGCGCCAGTACATGCGTTTGCTCGACGCCGCGGCAACGCAATTGGGCGACCCGACGTTCGGCCTGCAGGTCGGCCAGCGCATGCGCCTGGCCACCTTTGCCGGCTATGGCCTGGTGCTATGCACCTGCGCCGACTTCCGCGCCGCCGCCGCGCAGACCTGTCGCTTCGAGGGCCTGGCGCATGATCTTGGCCGCTCGGAGATCGCCGAGGGCAACGGCGTCGCGCACTACTTCTGGCACTCACCCTGGTTGGATCAGCCCGGCGCGCGCCAACTGAGCGAAAGCGTCGTCGCCGGCATCCGCGCCTTTGCGCACTGGTTGGCGGGCGGCGCGCTGCCGGCCAGCGAGGTGCGCTTCACCCATGCGCGGCCGGCCGAGGTGCCGATCCAGGTCTATGAGCAGGCGCTCGGGGTGCCGGTGTCTTTCGGCGCACCGGTCACCGAGTTGCGCTTTCCCTCGGCGGTGCTCGACGCGCAGATCCCCCACGCCGACACCAGCCTGTTCCCCGAGCTGGAGCGGCTGGCCGGCGAGCGGCTGCAGGCGCGCGACCGCGAATCACAGGAGCCACCGCTGCTGCGCCAGGTGCGCGAGCAGGTGCAGGCTCGGCTGATGCACGACCGTGCGACGCTCGGTGAGGTGGCGGCCGCGCTGGCCTTGTCGGGCCGCTCGCTGCAGCGCCGCCTGACCGAGGCCGGCATGCCATTCACGGCCCTCGTCGACGAGACGCGGCGCGAGCTGGCCCCGCGCTACCTGCGTGACGCCAGCCTGAGCCTGACCGAGGTCGCCTTCCTGCTCGGTTACAGCCAGCAGAGCAGCTTCAACCACGCTTTTCGCGCCTGGTTCAACTGCACGCCGGCGGCGTGGCGGGCGCAGGCGCTGCAAGCCGCCCAAGCCTCCATGGCCTGACCAGCCCCGGCCGGCGCAAAGCCGGCCACAATTACCCGATCCGGCCACCTCGGCCACTGTGACTTTTTCTCTCTGCAGCAGCCATGCCCCAACGCGTTCTCACCGGCATCACCACCACCGGCACCCTGCACCTCGGCAATTACGTCGGCGCGATCCGCCCGGCCATCGCGGCCAGCCGCGAGGCCGCGGTCGAGAGCTTCTACTTCATGGCCGACTACCACGCGCTGATCAAGTGCGACGACCCGGACCGCATCGAGCGTTCGCGGCTGCAGATCGCCGCCACCTGGCTGGCCGCGGGGCTGGACACCGAGCGCTCCACCTTCTATCGCCAGAGCGACATCCCCGAGATCCCCGAGCTGACCTGGTTGCTGACCTGCGTCACGTCCAAGGGCCAGATGAACCGCGCCCATGCCTACAAGGCCTCGGTCGACGCGAACGTCGCGGCCGGCGAAGACCCGGACGCGAACGTCTCGATGGGTCTGTACAGCTACCCGATCCTGATGGCGGCCGACATCCTGATGTTCAACGCCCACCGCGTGCCGGTCGGCAAGGACCAGGTCCAGCACATCGAGATGGCACGCGATGTCGCGCAGCGCTTCAACCACTTGTTCGCGAAACGCGGCCCCCAGGCCGACGCAGGGCGTCGTCCGCCCCCCGAGGGGGATCATTCGGCTAGGGGCGGCCCGTCGCCGAACGAGGGCAACGAGTTCTTCGTGCTGCCCGAGGCCCAGGTCGATGCCGAGATGGAGCTGCTGCCAGGCCTGGACGGCCGCAAGATGAGCAAGAGCTACGACAACGCCATCCCCTTGTTCGAAGGCGGTGCCAAAGCGCTGCGCGAGGCGATCGCGCGCATCGTGACCGACTCGCGCCTGCCGGGCGAGCCGAAAGAGCCGGAAGGCAGCGCGCTGGTGACGATCTACGACGCGTTCGCGACGACAGCGCAGCGGGCAGCCTTCCGTGCCGAGCTGCGTGGCGGCCTGGGCTGGGGCGACGCGAAGCAGCGCCTGTATGACCAGATCAACGCCGAGATCGGCCCGATGCGCGACAAGTACGAGACGCTGATGGCCCACCCCGAGCGGATCGAAGAGACGCTGCAAGCCGGCGCTGCGAAAGCCCGCGCCATCGCGGCGCCGCTGCTGGCGACACTGCGTGAAGCGGTCGGCCTGCGCCGCTTCCAGCCGCTGAAGGCGGCCGCCGCCGAAGCGCCGAAAGCCAAGGCCGCGCTGCCGGTGTTCAAGCAGTACCGCGAGGCCGACGGCCGCTTCTACTTCAAGCTCAGCGCTCATGATGGCCGCGTGTTGCTGCAAAGCGAAGGCTTTGCCGGCGGACGCGACGCCGGCGAGTGGGTCAAGAAGCTGAAGACCGAAGGCGCGGCCGCGCTGGCCGCAGCACCTGTGGCGCGTGGCGACGGGGTCGAGGCGGCCGAAGTGGCCGATGCGCTGGCAGCGCTGATCGCCGCAGCCGAATAGTTGTTCAACGCGCGGTTCAGCACGCACAAGGGGAGGCGCTGATGTACAGCAAACCAATGCTGGCCGGTTGGGGCGACATGGACTTCAACGCCCACATGAAGAACACCGCCTTCCTCGACAAGTCAGCGGACCTGCGGATGCTGTTCTTCGCCGAGCACGGGTTCGCCATGGCCGAGTTTCGCCGGCTGCAGATCGGACCGGTGATCATGAAAGACGAGCTCGAGTACCACAAGGAGGTCGGCCTGCTGCAGACGATCGACGTCTCGCTGGCACTGGCCGGCCTGTCCGAAGACGGCAGCCGTTTCCTGATGCGCAACGAGATCCGCCGCGCCGACGACGGCAAGCTCTGCGCCCGCGTCACCAGCGCCGGCGGCTGGCTGAACCTGGCCGAGCGCCGCCTGGTGGCGCCGCCGCCCGCGCTGCTCGGTGCCTTGAGCGCGCTGCCGCATACCGACGATTTCTCGGTGCTGCCTTCAAGCTTGCGCACCTGAGGTCACGGCCATGCTCGACAGCCTGCTGGCCAGCATCAACAAGTTCAGCCCCTTCCTGCTGTTGCTGCTGGCGGTGACCTTCGCCTGGTGGTGGCGGCGCGACCAGGCGCTGCGGCGCGAGGCCTTCATCCGCGACGCGCAACTGCCGCGCGGCCTGTACGACGCGCTGCGCAAGCGCCGGCCCGAACTGAACCTGAAGGACTGCCAGCTGGTCAACGCGGCGCTGCGCCAGTTCTTCCTGGCCCACCTGAAGAGTGGCCGGCGCTATGTGTCGATGCCGTCGCAGGTGGTCGACGACCTGTGGCACGAGTTCATCCTGCACACCCGCAACTACGAAGAGTTCTGTCGCCGCGCGTTTGGCCGTTTCCTGCACCACACGCCGGCCGCCGTGCTGGGCAGCAGTGGCGGCAAGACCAACGCCGGGCTGCGCCGCTGCTGGTGGCATGTCTGCAAGCTGGAGAACATCAACCCGCGCCAGGCGACCCGCATGCCACTGCTGTTCGCGCTCGACCACAAGCTGGGCATCGCCGGCGGCTTCGTCTATGCGCTCGACTGCGCCAACACCCTGCGCCGCGCCGACGACGGCAGCGTCGTCTACTGCGGCGCCGACCTCGGCACCTACGGCGAAGGCAACTTTGGCGACGGCGGCGGCAGCGCCAGCGGCTGGAGCTTCAGCGGCTTCAGCTTTGGCGGTGGCGATGGTGGAGGCAGCGACGGCGGGGGTGATGGCGGTGGCTGCGGGGGCGGGGGTTGCGGCGGCGACTGAGAAGCCCATGACGCAATGCCGCTGCAGGCGTCAACGCGCGCTCCGTCCCTTGCGAGAACCTGAGACCCGATGAACGAACAACACGAGCATTTCCCGAACGCGTTCCAGGCCTTCTTGCTGCTCGTCGCGCTGTTCCTCGCCGAGGTCCTGATCGGCGCCTTGCTGAAAGACTTCAACGGCATGCTGGGGCTCGACCAGTGGTCGCTCGAAGCCCTCGATGCGGTGCTGGCCAACGGCCTGGTGCTGAGCGTGGTGCTGCACCACAAGGGCCTGACCCATCGCGCGGTGATCCACCCGTCCAGCGCCTCGCCACACGCCACCTTCTGGTTGCTGCTGGGGCCGATCCTGGCGATCACGCCGGCGCTGGTGCTGGCGCTGGGTGTGCTCAACACCTGGCTGACGCAGTTGTTGCCCTTGTCGGCGTGGGAACAGGCGGCGTTCGAGCACATGGCCGATAGCGGCTTTGCCGCGGTGACGATGGCTTGCGTGCTGGCCCCCGTGCTCGAAGAGTTGCTGTTTCGCGGCATCGTGCTGCGCAGCTTCCTGCACCAGTACCCGCGCGGCGCAGCGATCACCGGATCGGCGCTGCTGTTCGGTTTTGCCCACATGAACATCCACCAGTTCCTGGTGGCGATGGTGATCGGCACGCTGTCGGGCTGGCTCTACGACCGCACCCGCTCGCTGCTGCCCTGCATCACGCTGCATGTGGCGTTCAACAGCAGCATCACGCTGCTCGGCCAGTGGGCCGAAGACCTGCCGGACGAGACCGAGCTGCCGCTGCTGGCCTGGCTGGTGGCCTTGGGCCTGGGCGCATTGGGTTTTGGCCTGCTGCGCCGGTTGCTGATGCGCCCGGCGCCACGCGGCTAGAACGCACTCAGAACTGGTACTGCACGCGCACCGTGAACATGCCGCCGCGCTTGCTGTAGACGGTGCCCAGCAGGTAGGCCGCCTGGTACAGCAAGGCCTTGTCCGGGCCGCTGCCTTGGCCGAGGTCGACATGGCCGAAGAAGGCCGGTCCGGCGCGGTGCGACTGGTGGCTGTTTTCGTTCCAGTGGCTCCAGTGGCCGAGCTCGCCGAAGCCCTGCAGGCCGAAGTCCATCAGCGGGTGCCAGCGGTGGCGCAGCTGCCACTGGTACTTCATCTGGATCGGCTGGCCCTCCTCGGGCTCGAAGCTGCGCTCGAAAAAGATGTTCGCGTTCAGCTGGGTGCGGCCGAAATCGGTCTGCAGAACCGGGCCGTATTCCAGCGCATAGGCTTTGCCGCCGTAACCGGACTCGCGGATCAGGCTGGCATGCAGCGCCAGGTCGAACGGCCATTCGCCCTGGGTCAGCAGAACGTCGTTCTGCCAGACCAGCGAGCTCGGAACGATGTCCCAGTTCGACGGGCCGATGGTGCTGTACAGCAGCTCGGTGGTCCAGCGGCTGTTGACGCCGTAGCTGAAGCCCAGCTCGGGCCAGATGGTTTCGGGCTCGCCGCGGGACTTGACGGTCCAGTAGCGGAAATCGACCGTGCGCAGGCCGGCGTTGTCGTACGCGGTGACGACGTAATAGCCAGGGTCGGCGTGGGCGGGGGCGGTGGGCAGCAGCCACACCAGCGTGGCGACCAGCCAGAAAACGATTCGATGCACGGGCAAGCTCCGGCGGCCGCGAAGCAGCCACCCTGCTTCGCAGTCTGAAGCCCGAAGCCCGGTCACGAAGGCCAAAAAAGCGCCGCCTTCGTCGGCTGTCTGCTCACCAGGCGCGCGCAGCGCCGCCACCCGTCCAGTGGCGTGCGCGGATCCGGCTCCGCCGGTCCGCTGCGCGAGCCCCCCTGGGGGGCCGAGGCCGGACATGAACAGTCCTGAGGACTGTTCGTGCCTGCCGAGGGGCGTGGGGGCCTTGTCTATTCGAACGGGTAACGCACACCCAGCTGGGCGCGAATGCGGTCCATCCAGCCCAGCGTCGCCAGCGTGTCGGCATGCGACATCGTCGCACTCTCGATGCGGCCGGCGCGGGCGCAGCGCACCGCCTCTTCGATCTCGCCTTCGAAGCCGTTGATCGCGAAGGGCGCCTGCACCACCACCGGCGCCTCGCCGTCGATGTGCAGCTGGGCTTCGGTCGCCTCCCAGAACACCCGCGGCACGACGATGTGGCCACGCTGGCCGAAGATGCGCAGCCCGTTGTCGGCCGAGCCATCGAAGCCGCAGGTGAACTGCGACACCCGGCCGTCGCCGAAGTCGAGCGTGGCCCAGACGCGCTGGTCGACACCGGTCGGCGCCAGCTGGCCGCTGGCCTGTAGCGCCACCGGTTCAGGGCATTCGCCAAGAGCCTGCTGCAACACCCAGCGCGTCATCGTCAGGTTGTAGACGCCCAGGTCCAGCAGGGCCCCGCCGGCCAGCGCCGGGTCGTACAGCCGGCTCGTCGGCTCGTACGGCGAGTCGAAGCAGAAGCTCGACTGCATGCCACGCAGTGGCCCGATTGCACCGTCGGCCAGCCAGGCCTTGATCGTCGCGTAGACGGGCAGGAAGCGCGTCCACACCGCCTCCATCAGGAACACACCACGCTCACGCGCCAGCCCGACCAGCGGCAGCGCCTCGGCGCGGCTGGCCACCAGCGGCTTCTCGCACAGCACCGCCTTGCCGGCCAGCAGCGCCTCGCGGATCGCGCCGCCGTGAAAGGCGTGGGGCGTCGCGATGTAGACCCCGTCCACGTCGGGCCGAGCCAACGCGGCGGCCAGGTCGGCGGTCGCCGGGATCGGGGGCAGGCCGTCGCGCGTCCAGTGCTCGGCAAAGGCCTGGGCGCGGCTGTGGTCACGCCCTTGCACCACCGCCAGGTGCATGCCGGGCAGCCGGTGCACCGCGTCGGCAAAGCGGTGGGCGATGTTGCCGGGGCCGACGAGGGCCCAGCCGAACGACGTGGAGGCGAGAGCGGCGCGCGAGGTGTTCATCGGTCGATTATCCGAAGTACCGGCCCGCGCTCGGGCGCGGGCGTGGACGCGCGGTGAGTGCCGGTGCGGCGGCGAAAAGTTGAACCCTCGCGCCCCCTAGAAGCCGGCTATCGCCGCACTGGCGCGGGTGCTAGTTTCTCCGCCGCGCTGGCCGGCTCTGGTCAGCGTCGATTTCCCCAAAAGCACAGGAGAAGACAGCATGCGAACGATGGCTTTGATTCTGGCGGCCTCGCTGTTCAGCGCAGGTGCGCTGGCCGCCGGTTATTCGGAGAAGAAATCAGGCGACTTGGCCGACAGCGGGCTCACCCCGACGGTGGTGAAGCTCAAGCTCGGCAACAACGTGATCTCGGGCAACTACGGCACCAAGAATGGGGTGACCGACCGCGACTACTTCACCGTCAAGATCCCCGTCGGCCAGCAGCTGGCCGCGATCATCCTCGAGCCCGAAACGGTGGTCGGCCTGAACGTGTCGTTCATCGGCGTGCAAAAGGGCAAGCAGGTCACCGTGCCGCCGGTCGGAGGTTCACCGGAAGACCTGCTGGGCTGGACGCACTACGGCACCGACGATGAAGGCACCGACATCCTGCCGGCGATGGGCACTGGCGCCGGTGCCAAGGGCTTCGTGCCGCCGCTGCCCGCCGGTACCTACAGCTTCTGGGTCCAGGAACTGGCCAGCTGCGCCTGCAAGTACCGCTTCACCTTCCGCGTGAACACACCTGCAGATTGATACAGCGCCAGGCGCGGGCGGGTGCTAGTGTCCTGGCCCGCGCCGGCCCGTCTATCGGACGGCGCCGAAACCCAACTGCACAGGAGATCACAGCATGCGATCCATGGCCTTGTTCCTGGCGGCCTCGCTGATCGGCGCAAGCGCGCTGGCCGCCGGCTATTCGGAGAAGAAGTCGGGTGACCTGCCCGACATCGGCACTGCGCCGGCGACGGTCCGGCTCAAGCTCGGCGACAACGTGATCTCCGGCAAGGACGGCACCAAGAACGGCGTGACCGACCGCGACTACTTCACCATCAAGATCCCGGCCGGACAGCAATTGAGCGCGATCATCGTGGAGCCCGAATCGCTGGTGGGCATCAACGCTTCGTTCATCGGCATCCAGAAGGGCAAGCAGGTCACGGTGCCACCGCAGGGTGGCTCACCGGAAGACCTGCTGGGCTACGCGCTCTATGGCATCGACGATGAAGGCACCGACATCCTGCCGACCATCGGCCAGGGCAGCGGCGCCAAGGGCTTCGTTCCGCCACTGGGTCCAGGCAACTACAGCTTCTGGCTGCAGGAAACGGCCAGTTGCGATTGCCGGTATCGCTTCACGTTCAAGGTCACGACACCCGCCGAGTGATGCCGCATGGCGCCCGGGCCACGGGCGCCTTGTGTCGCAACAGTCAGACCTTCTCGGGCACCGGGTTGCGGAAGCCCACGTTGAGCAGGTTCCACGCGTTGATCGTCGCGATCGTGAAACCGAGCTCGGCGATCTCGGTGTCCGAAAGGTGCTCGCGCAGCAGAGCGAATTCTTCGTCGCTGGCGTCGCTGTTGGGCGTGGCGGTGATCAGCTCGGCCCAACGCAGCGCGGCGCGTTCGCGGTCGCTGAAGAACGGGGCCTCGCGCCAGCCGGCCAGCGCGTTCAGGTGGCGCGCATCAATGTCCTGCTTGATCAGGTCGCGCCAGTGCATGTCGATGCAGAACGCGCAACCATTGATCTGCGACACGCGCAGCAGCACCAGGTCGACCAGGCGTACGCCGAGCGAGCTGTTGTGCACGGTGGCCGACAGCGCGAGCAGCGCCTGGAACGACTTCGGGGCCAGTTGGTAGTACGGGACACGGGGGGCGTGGGTCGTCATGGCAAAGCTTCTTTCAGGTGGGTTGAGAGGGAATCGGTAGCCGCATCGTGCGGCTCCTGATTGCTAGACGCGGGGCGGCCTGCCGTTGTGACAGGCCGGGCAATCAAATCGTTGGCGGGATGCCGGCGAGCTTGTCCGGGTTGCGCACCGCATAGATCGCGACGATGCGTTCGCCGTCGGTCACCACGGCCTGGGCCGATTCGAGCTTGCCGTCGACGTAGCGCAGCAGCCCCGGCTCGCCGTTGATCTGCGCGATGCGGTAGACGACCTTGTCCTTCAGGCGCAAGGCCATCGCCCAGTACAGGTTGGTGATGCGGTCGGCGCCGCGCAGGATGTGCAGGAAGGCCGGCACCTTGCCGCCACCATCGCCCACCACCTGCACATCGTCGGCCAACAGCGCCTTCATCGCCGTGCGGTCGCTGGTGCGCGCTGCATGGACGAACTTTTCGAGCAGCCGGTGCTGCGCGCCGTAGCTGACATCGAAGCGCGGCCGCTCCTGCTGCACCCGCTCGGCCGCGCGGTGCACCAGCTGCCGGCAAGCAGCCTCGCTCTTGCCCAGCACCTGGGCAATGTCGGCGTAGTCCTGATCGAAAGCCTGGCGCATCAGGAAAGCGGCACGCTCTTCGGGCGACAGGCGCTCCAGCACCCACAGCAGCGCGACCGACAACTCACCTGCCAGCTCGGCCACCGCCTCGGGCGTGCGCTCGTCGATCTCTTCAACCAACGGCTCGGGCAACCACCAGCCGACATAGTTTTCGCGCTCGGACTTGGCCAGCCGCAGCCGGTCGATCGCCAGCCGCGTGACCACCGTGACCAGCCAGGCCTCGGTCGACTGCAGCGTGCTTTGGTCAACGCGATGCCAGCGCAGCCAGGCGTCTTGCAGCACATCTTCCGCATCGGCCCGCGTGCCGAGCATGCGGTAGGCGATCGAGAACAGCTTGGGCCGCGCGGCGGCGAAGGCGTCAACCGCGGCGGCGGGGGTGTCGGAAGAATTCGGGGCCATGGCGAAAACGCTGGTAGACATGACCACCAGACGTGGCAGCCCTCGGCCCTGTGACAGGTCGACAGGCCGCACGCGTTTTTACCTCGCCGCAGCACGCCCGGCGGCTACGGAAATGCGGCCCTGCGGCCGAGTGGGGAATCGACTCAGGTCGCTACGGCCTGCCGCACCGCGCGCTCCCAGCGCCCCATCAATTCTTCGGCCCGCTCGCGCGGCAGCGTGGGCTCGAAGCGGCGTTCGACCTGCCATTGCGACGACAGCTCGCCCAGGTTCTTCCAGACGCCCACCGCCAGGCCGGCCAGGTAGGCCGCGCCCAAGGCGGTCGTCTCGATGACCTGCGGCCGCACCACCGGGATGCCGAGCAGATCGGCCTGGAACTGCATCAGCAGGTTGTTGACGCAGGCGCCACCATCGACACGCAGCTCGGTCACTGTCGAACCACCAGCAGCCACCGCATCGCGGCTCATCGCCTGCAGCAGCGCGGCACTCTGGAAGGCGATGCTCTCCAGCGCCGCGCGAGCGATGTGGGCTGCATTGCTGCCGCGGGTGAGGCCGACGATGGTGCCGCGGGCGTCCGGCTGCCAGTACGGCGCGCCCAGCCCGGTGAAGGCCGGCACGAACATCACGCCGCCCGAGTCGGGCACGCTTTCGGCCAGCGCCTGCACTTCGGAGCTGGACTTGATCGCGTGCAGCCCGTCGCGCAGCCACTGCACGACCGCACCGGCGATGAAGACACTGCCTTCGAGCGCGAACTCGGGTTGGGTGGTGGGCTGCGCCGCACTCGTCGTGATCAGGCCGTTGGCGCTGGTCTGGAAACTGGTGCCGGTGTGCATCAGCATGAAGCAGCCGGTGCCGTAGGTGTTCTTCGCCAGACCAGCCTGGAAGCAAGCCTGGCCGAACAGCGCGCTCTGCTGGTCACCGGCGATGCCGGCGATCGGGATCGCGGCACCGAGCAGATCGGCATCGCACTCGCCGTAGACATGGCTGCTCGGGTGCACCTGCGGCAGCAGGCTGCCCGGTACGTGCAGGGCCGCCAGCAGCCCCGGGTCCCAACGGTTGTGGCGCACGTCGAACAACATCGTGCGCGAGGCGTTGCTGACGTCGGTCGCGTGCACGCGGCCACCGGTCAGTTTCCACAGCAGCCAGCTGTCGACCGTGCCGAAGGCCAGGTCGCCCTGCGCAGCGGCGATGTGCGCGCCCGGCGCATGGTCGAGGATCCAGCGGATCTTGGTGCCCGAGAAATACGCGTCGATCACCAGCCCGGTCGTCTCGCGCACCTTCGGTTCCAGGCCCTGCTCGCGCAGCTGCGCGCACAGCGGTTCGGCGCGCCGGTCCTGCCAGACGATCGCGTTGTGCACCGGTTGGCCGGTGCGGCGGTTCCACACCAGCGTCGTCTCGCGCTGGTTGGTGATGCCGATGGCCTTGATGTCGGCCGCGGTCAGGCCCGCCTTCAGCAAGGCTTCGCGCGCGGTCGCGAGCTGGCTGTCCCAGATCTCGTTCGGGTCGTGCTCGACCCAGCCCGGCTGCGGGTAGATCTGGCGGAACTCGCGCTGCGCCATCGCGACGATGCGGCCGCGCTCGTCGAACACGATCGAGCGCGAGCTGGATGTTCCCTGATCGAGGGCCAGGACATAACTCATGGTTGAACGCACTCCAGTTGCACGCCCGCCTCGGCCAGCAGCGCGGGAAATGGCGCCGGCGGCGTCCTGTCGGTGAACAGCAGATCGAGCTGGTCGACCCGCGCCAGCTCGACCATCGCCGGCCGGTTGAACTTGCTGTGGTCGGCGGCCAGCCAGACCTCGCGCGACTGCTCGATGATCGCGCGCGAGACCTTGACCTCGCGGTAGTCGAAATCGCGCAGCGAGCCGTCGGCCTCGATGCCCGAGATGCCGATCAGGCCGATGTCGACGCGGAACTGGCGGATGAAGTCGACCGCCGCCTCGCCGACGATGCCACGGTCGCGGTTGCGCACCACGCCGCCGGCGACGATGACCTCGCAGTCGACGTTGTCGGCCAGGATCGCCGCGACGTTCAGGTTGTTGGTGATCACCCGCAGGCCCTTGTGGTGCAACAGTGCGCGCGCGACGGCCTCGGTCGTCGTGCCCAGGTTGATCAGGATCGAGCAGCCGTTGGGCACCCGCGCGGCCACCGCCTTGGCGATGCGCTTCTTCGCCTCGGCGTTGAGCGACTCGCGCTGGCGGTGGGCGATGTTCTCGGTCGTCGAGCTGGGCAGCCGCACGCCGCCGTGAAAGCGCGCCAGCAGACCCGCCTCGGCGAGCAGCTTCACGTCGCGCCGAACGGTCTGCAGCGTGACACCGAAGCGATCGGCCAGCGCCTCGACGGTGGCCACGCCATGCGTGCGCACAGCGTCAAGCAACTCGGACTGACGCGGATTGGGGGTCATGGGTCGCATTGTCGTGAGAGGTGCCGGCTTCGGCGAATAAGAACAAACCCGAAAGCAAAACGACTAAAACGAACTTGCAAACGAACATCGTCTGAGGTAAAACGAAAAAAGAAGAACACGGCCCGAGTTCGCCCGCGCCGCCGTTCACCCCGACGACTTCAGGAGACAACCCTGTTCAACGACGCGCCCCAAGGCGTGCAACCGCACGCTGCCGATGCCACCGGCCCGGAGCCGCTGGCGTGCGACGTGCTCGTCGTCGGCGGCGGCATCAACGGCGCCGGCATCGCACGTGACCTGGCGGGCCGCGGCTGGCGCGTGTTGCTGGCCGAGGCCGACGACCTCGCCTCGCACACCTCGTCGTCGTCGACCAAGCTGATCCACGGCGGCCTGCGCTACCTCGAGTACTATGAGTTCTCGCTGGTGCGCAAGGCGCTGCAGGAGCGCGAGGTGCTGCTGAAAAGCGCGCCGCACATCATGTGGCCGCTGCGCTTCGTGATGCCGCACGACCCGTCGATGCGGCCGGCTTGGCTGATCCGCCTGGGCATCTTCCTGTACGACCACCTGGCCCGGCGCGAAGTGCTGCCCGGCTCGCGCGGCATCGACCTGACTCGGCACGCCACCGGCGCGCCGCTGAAGCCCGAGTTCACCCGTGGCTTCGTCTACTCCGACGGCTGGGTCGACGACGCACGGCTGGTGGTGCTGAACGCGATCGACGCCCGCGCCAAGGGTGCAACGCTGCTGACCCGCACCCGCGTGACCCGGGCCGAACGGCGCGAGCGCACCTGGCACGCGACGCTGCAGACCGAAAACGGCGGCGAGCAGCAGGTCACCGCGCGGGCGCTGGTCAACGCGGCCGGCCCGTGGGCCGAGGCCTTTTTACGCGGCGTCGCTTTGCCGGCCCACGGCGAGGCGCTGGCGACCAAGAGCCTGCGCCTGGTCAAGGGCTCGCACATCATCGTGCCGCGCTGCTTCGCGCACGACCACGCCTACATCTTCCAGAACCCCGACAAGCGCATCATCTTCGCGATCCCCTACGAGCGCGACTTCACGCTGATCGGCACCACCGATGTCGAGCTGCAGGGCGATCCGCGCGGCGCGCACATCAGCGAGAACGAAACGGCCTACCTGTGCGAGCAGGCCAGCCGCTACTTCCGCCGCCCGGTCCGTCCGGCCGACGTGGTGTGGAGCTATGCCGGCGTGCGGCCGCTGCTCGAAGACGACGCCGGCGACCCGTCGGCCGTGACGCGCGACTACCTGCTCGAGACCAACACCGCCGGCGGCCAGGGCGCGCCGCTGCTGAGCGTGTGGGGCGGCAAGATCACGACCTTCCGCAAGCTGGCTGAAGACGCCGCCGACGACATCGGCCGCATGCTCGGTGAGCACCGCCCGGCCTGGACGCACGGCGCGTTCCTGCCCGGCGGCGAGCTGTCGGCCTGGATCGGCAAGGCGCAAAAGCCCGACACCGATTTCGAGCGCCTGGTGCACGCCGTCGGCGCACGCCACCCGTGGCTGCCGACGGTGCTGGTGCGCCGGCTGTCGCGCGCCTACGGTGCCCGCATCGGCGAGCTGATCGGCGCCGCGCAAAGCCTGGCCGACCTCGGCGCCGAAGTCGCGCCGGGGCTGTACGACGCCGAGCTGACGTTCCTGCGCCGGACCGAGTGGGCCTGCACCGGCGACGACGTGCTGTGGCGGCGCAGCAAGCTGGGCCTGCACTACACGCCGGCCGAGCGCGCCCGCGTCGGCGCGTGGATGGACCGCGCTGCGACCGAACACCCCGTGACACCAACGTCTGTGGATCAGACGACTGAAGTGAAGGACACCCCATGCAGCTGACGCTGGAGGGCATCAGCAAGAAAGTCGGAGCCGAGACCTGGCTACACGACATGAGCCTCGCGCCGCACCCAGGCGCTGTGACCGTGCTGCTGGGCGCCACGCAGGCCGGCAAGACCAGCCTGATGCGCATCATGGCCGGGCTGGACACACCGAGCGGTGGACGCGTCAACGTCGACGGCGCTGACGTGACCGGCATGCCGGTTCGCGAACGCAACGTCGCCATGGTCTACCAGCAGTTCATCAACTACCCGTCGATGAGCGTGGCCGACAACATCGCCTCGCCGATGAAGCTGCGCGGTGAGAAAGGCGTGGCCGACAAGGTGCGCGAACTCGCCAGCAAGCTGCACATCGAGATGTTCCTGGACCGGTTGCCGGCGGCGCTCTCGGGCGGCCAGCAGCAACGGGTGGCACTCGCGCGTGCATTGGCAAAAAACGCGCCCTTGATGCTGCTCGACGAACCGCTCGTCAACCTGGACTACAAGCTGCGCGAGGAGTTGCGCGAAGAGCTGGCCCAGCTGTTCGCCAGCGGCGACTCGACAGTCGTCTACGCGACCACCGAGCCGGCCGAGGCGCTGCTGCTGGGCGGCTACACCGCGGTGCTGGACGCCGGCGAGCTGCTGCAGTACGGCCCGACCGCCGAGGTCTTCCATTCGCCGGCGTCGATCCGCGTCGCACGCGCTTTCAGCGACCCGCCAATGAACCTGATCGCTGGCGAAGCGATGAGCGTCGGTGTGCAGATGAATGCGGGGCCCGCACTGCAGATTCCACTGCCACCGGCCGCGTCACGCGCCCTGACGCTCGGCGTGCGCGCCAGCGCACTGCGCGTGTATGCACGGCCGGGCGACGTGGCGCTGCCGGGCAAGGTCGAGCTGGCCGAAATCTCCGGCTCCGACACCTTCGTCCACGTCGCGACGCCCGTCGGTGAACTGGTCGCGCAGCTGACCGGCGTGCACGACTTCGACCTCGGCGCCGCGATCACGCTGCACCTGAACCCGACACAGGTCTACGTCTTCGACCAACGTGGCGCCTTGCTCGTCGCCCCTCAACGTGGTGGGAGGAGCTGACATGGCCCGCATCGACCTCGACCTCGCGCACTCGTACAAACCGGACCCGAAAGAGGACGGTGACTACGCGCTGCTGCCGCTGAAGATGAGTTTTGTCGACGGCGGCGCCTACGCGCTGCTGGGCCCGTCGGGCTGCGGCAAGACCACGATGCTCAACATCATGTCGGGCCTGCTGGTGCCTTCGCACGGCACGGTGAAGTTCGACGGCAAGGACATGACGCGAGCAACACCGCAGGCGCGCAACATCGCGCAGGTGTTCCAGTTCCCGGTCATCTACGACACGATGACGGTGGCCGAGAACCTGGCCTTCCCGCTGAAGAACCGCAAGGTGCCCGAAGCGCAGATCAAGCAGCGTGTCGGCCAGATCGCCGAGATGCTGGAGATGAGCCACCAGCTGAACCAGCGCGCCGCGGGGCTGGCAGCGGACCAGAAGCAGAAGATCTCGCTCGGCCGCGGCCTGGTGCGGGCGGACGTCTCGGCGGTGCTGTTCGACGAACCGCTGACCGTGATCGACCCGCACCTGAAGTGGCAGCTGCGGCGCAAGCTCAAGCAGATCCACCACGAGCTGAAGCTGACCCTGATCTACGTCACGCACGACCAGGTCGAGGCGCTGACCTTCGCCGAGCAGGTGGTGGTGATGACGCGCGGCAAAGCCGTGCAGGTCGGCCCGGCCGAGGCCTTGTTCGAGCGGCCTGCGCACACCTTCGTCGGCCACTTCATTGGCTCGCCAGGCATGAACTTCCTGCCTGTCGATGCCAGCGACGGGCACTTGAGCGTCGGCGGCCAGGCCCTGGGCAACGCGGGCCGCACGCTGCCCGACGGTGCGCTGAAGCTGGGCATCCGGCCGGAGTACCTGGCCATCTCGGCGGCCAATGAACCACGTGGGCTGCCGGCGACTGTGGTGCAGGTGCAGGACATCGGCACCTACGTGCTGGTGACCTGCCGCGCCGGTGAGCAGACCTTGAAGGCCCGGCTCGCGCCGGACGCCGTGATCCCCGCAGCGGGTGATGCCGTGCGGCTGCAGGTGCTGGGCAGCCACACCTGTTTCTATTCGAATGAGGAGTTGGTCGCATGAGCTTGATCGCCGCCCGGCCGTTCCGTAGGCGATCGCTCCCCCTTGGGGGAACGACGCGTAGCGTCAAGGGGGTCCAATGACGACAAAGCCTGTGAATCAAAAGGCCTGGTTCCTGATCCTGCCGGTCTTCATCTGCGTCGCCTTCTCGGCCATCGTGCCGCTGATGACAGTCGTGAACTACTCGGTGCAGGACATCATCTCGCCCGAGCGGCGGGTGTTCGTCGGCACCGAATGGTTTGCCTCGGTGATGCGCGACGAAGACCTGCATGCGGCGTTGTGGAACCAGCTGCGCTTCTCGCTGTCGGTGCTGGCAGTCGAGATCCCGCTGGGCATCGGCTTGGCGCTGGCGATGCCGGCTCAGGGCTGGAAGGCCTCGGCGACGCTGGTGATCATCGCGTTGTCGCTGCTGATCCCGTGGAACGTGGTCGGCACGATCTGGCAGATCTACGGCCGCGCCGACATCGGCCTGATGGGCGCCACGCTCGAAAAGCTCGGCATCGAGTACAGCTACACCGGCAACGCGACCCAAGCCTGGCTGACGGTGCTGCTGATGGACGTCTGGCACTGGACGCCGCTGGTCGCGCTGCTTTGTTATGCGGGCCTGCGCTCCATTCCCGACGCGTACTACCAGGCGGCGCGCATCGACGGCGCGAGCAAGTTTGCGGTCTTTCGCTACATCCAATTGCCCAAGATGCGCGGCGTGTTGATGATCGCGGTGCTGCTGCGCTTCATGGACTCTTTCATGATCTACACCGAACCCTTCGTGCTGACCGGCGGTGGCCCTGGCAACGCGACCACGTTCCTCAGCCAGTACCTGACGCAAAAGGCGGTCGGCCAGTTCGACCTCGGGCCCGCGGCAGCGTTCTCGCTGATCTACTTCCTGATCATCTTGCTGTTCTGCTTCGTGCTCTACAACTGGATGCAACGCGTCGGCACCGCCGACAAGGAAGGGGTCGCGGAATGAACGACGGTCGCTTCCAGAAGCGCAGCGTCCTGCTGCTGCTCTACATCCTGTTCGCGCTGTTGCCCATCTACTGGATGGTCAACATGAGCTTCAAGACCAACGAAGAGATCCTGTCGAGCTTCTCGTTGTTCCCGCAGCACTTCACCTGGGCCAACTACAAGACCATCTTCACCGACGAGAGCTGGTACTCGGGCTACATCAACAGCCTGATCTACGTCGCGATCAACACGGTGATCTCGATCACCGTCGCGCTGCCGGCGGCCTATGCGTTCAGCCGCTACTCGTTCCTCGGCGACAAGCATGTGTTCTTCTGGCTGCTGACCAACCGGATGACGCCGCCGGCCGTGTTCCTGTTGCCGT
>Ga0307515_10002737_pt1 | contig 37713 bp, 16 predicted proteins | sample 17_EM_MG_FD_194513 | JGI IMG/M metagenome (GOLD analysis project Ga0307515, IMG submission 194513) | Populus trichocarpa ectomycorrhiza microbial communities from riparian zone in the Pacific Northwest, United States - 17_EM | ecosystem: Host-associated > Plants > Roots > Unclassified | place... | reverse complement strand
TGGGATGTCAAATTTAAAGTGGGATTAAATGAGGTCAATTTATTTAACTAAGATTTAGTTTTTTTATGTACACATGTATGTTTATGCAATCAAACAAAATCCTCTAGATTATGTCGGGTTAATGTCTCCGAATAAAACGAATAGATGTAAAAGGGGTAAAAACTATTTCGTTAAAATATTAGAGATAAATATATAAATTAAATTTTTCTTTGCTTGGTGTTAACCTAATAGCTTAAGTTGTTAGGTGAGGTCTCAGGATATAATTTATATTATTCTCTAACACACCCCCTCAAGTGAAAACCCTTTGGGCTTGAAACTTGTACATGCCCACTTTACCCCGTGCTTAATTTTTATCAAATAAATGGGGATAGTAAGATTCGAACTCGTGACTGCTTGGTCATTAAGACTTTGATACCATATCAAAGAACCACCTCAACCTAAAAGCTTAAGTTGTTAGGTGAGGTCCCATGATATGATTTATATTATTCTCTAACACACCCCCTCAAGTGAAAGCCCTTCAGGCTTGAAACTTGCACAAACCCATATTACCTTGTGTTTAATTTTTTTTTATCAAATAAATAGAGATGATGAGATTCGAACTCGTGACCACTTGGTCATCATGGCTTTGATACCATATCAAAGAACCATCTCAACCCGATAGCTTAAGTTGTTAGGTGAGGTCCTATGAAATGATTTATATTATTCTCTAACATACCCCCTCAAGTAAAAGCTTTTTGGGCTTGAAACTTGCACAGACTCATATTACCTTGTGCTTGATTTTTATCAAATAAATAAGGATGGTGAGATTCGAACTCGTAACCGCTTGGTCATCAAGGCTCTAATACCATGTCAAAGAACTATCTCAACCCAATAGCTTAAGCTGTTAGATAAGATCTCAGGATATGATTTATATTATTCTCTAACACTTGGAATGAATTTCTTTTTTTTAAAAAAAAAACTATAAGATATGTTTTTTCAATCTTTATTATCTCTATTTTTTTTATCTTAAAAATAATCAAACATTATTTTATTGTTTAAAAACTTAAGACATCGTTTGTTTTTACATTTGAAACTATATTTGGGTACATTTTAAAAATATATGTGGCTTTAAAAAGTATCAAATTGTCATTTTTTCAGTGTTTTTCTATAATTTTAATGTATTAATGCTAAAAAATAAAAAAAAATTATTTTTTCCCCCTTAACTTGTTTAATTATTTTCAATAGTCTCGTTCTATTTTACGGATGAAAGACTTTAGTCTATATTCAGCCAAGTCCATGCCAAGTACAAACACAATTACCCTATAAATTTTATGAGGCCACAATCTTTTTACAATCTATGATTCGAGTGTCATGTACTGGCAGCAAAAGTCCTGCCCAAAGCAAGCATTGAATCTATGAGTATCTATGAGAATGGTTAAAGGGGAGTTTTTTTATTTTTTATTTTTTATTTCCTATTTCCCCCCTTTTTTTGGTCTGCTTTGAGGTAAGGGTAAAAAAGGAAGAGTGTATTGTAGCACAGGAGGGCAATGATGGAGGAGATGGGCTTTATTGAATATCTCAAAAGGTTTAGAAATCTGAGTAGTAAAGTGATGTAGGCCCAAGTAATTGGCTGTGTACCTTTCATTGATAAGCAAACTTGAGAAACAAGAGCTACTGCTTGGCCTCTGTCTACCATTTTGTCTTTAGTCCTCCATGGGAGGTGGATGGATCATGGGATATATGGCTGAGGGTCTTCCCCTCCTCAATTCCCAGTTGTCAATCTTGTGTTCTTTCTTCCTGTCTGTCTGTTCTTCACAGTTCGCATTGGAGAGAGTGAGGTGATGATTCCTCCTTCTTTTTTTTCTTTTGTTAATTCTCCAATATAACATTCAATGGCTTTTTTTTTTATTATTATTATTATTAATGTGGATGTCTGGGTTAATTTGTGTGTACCTCAACTGATTCTATGAGCCTTGAAATTAACGACCATGTAAGCCTTCAATAGTCCTGAAAAGACTCAAACTCGTGATCATTAGATAATAAATCTAAAATCTAATCAGCTAAATTACTTCTCAGCATTATTACTCTTCAACATTATTCAATAGCCTTTTTTACAGGAGATTTGAATGGCAAATGAATTATACTTTCCACATTTCCATCCTCGAATACATGAGACCATGAAAAAGTTAATTTTTTTTTAATATGGATGGCTTATCCATACTAAAAGTTATTAAACTCGGCATAAAAGTCAACTCGTCGATCCGGGACCTAGATCATACAAGATTTTAAATTAAATCTGATGAGAGTTGATTTAATTATAATATACTCAAAACTTGATTTGTTTTTTTTTTAAATAATATTATTTTAATTTAATTTTAAAAAATAAATATTAAAATAAGAATTAATTTATCCAACAACTCGTGATCTAAATCTTGTCACGAGCCATGGACTAAACCAAATCTAGTAGCTTTATTCTATATGTTTCTCAAATTGCTTGGTGCTGTATTCACCTAACAAAGTGATGCGAGGTTCCAACAACTATAAAGATGGAAAGCCACGTCTTAATTTGGGCACTTAACGCTAATAAGGATTAATTCATTACTGTTAAGTAAGCATTATCTCGCTAGCTCAATTATTGAGTGTTAGTGTATGGAAGCTAGACACCAACCAACATATATATTAGCTGCTAGTCCACCATGACAAGAACCGAACATGTCCAGTCGAGATTCTTATTATGATCCATGCGTGGATTGCTAAAGTTATCCTTAATTTCCAACTTCACATGAACATTTGTCTTCTAGTTCTTGTACTAGTGCTCCTTCTTCTCTCTCTTTATTGTTTTATGCATTTGGTTACAAAGATTCTCATACAGTAATTTTATCTTGTGATCGAGATTGGATTTTGCTTGAAATTGTATTTAATTAATGTTTTAATATATTCTTAAATGAAAAATACTTTAAAAAATAATAGTTATTGCTTATTATATTCTCAAATACCATCTAATGACATGACATGTTTAAGATTGTGATAGTGGTGGAGGTTTAAAGTGTTTTTTACTTAGAAATACATTAAAATAAAGTTTTTTTAATTTTTTAAAAATTATTTTTGATATCAGCGTATAAAACTATCTAAAAATATATAAAAAATTATTTTAAATAAAAAAAATTCAAAATTTTTTTAAATACGGTTTTCCTATCACAACATAAGTCTTGACTTGTACCAATCAATATGTCATGGGGTTCGCCCATTTGGGCAGGATGGACATAATCCTAAAGCCTTTGGATTGGTCTTTGAATAATTTATTGGACCAAGCGAATGATCTCTCTGTGAGAAACGGAGGAGACTTTTTTTTTAACGTTGGAGTAGGGGACAACTAGCTAGGGACATGTGGGTCTCTCCGATGGAACTTCTCACAACCCTAAGATCATAGATAGAATGGGCATGTGAAGGAGAAGGGATGATATATCCTTCAAAAGCTTCACGTCCACATGCCTATGGAAGATGCTACAAAACATCGCATTGCTCTTCCTGACGAACAGGTATAAGTTGCTTCATCCTCAACCATACACGCCTCCATTAATCTCAAATCTCAGAAATCTTGGAAGGGTACTTCCATGGTGGGTACCATTGCCAGGAGCTTGTCTCTACATTTAATGGCATGATTTTATCTGGCCCCTGATATATACTAGCAGCCCTAGCTAGATCCCTTTATACTTTGAACGTGACAATTCATTCTGGCACTGAGTGCTTTCCTCTAATGAGTCCAGGCTCCTAGCATGTATGGAAGAGATGACATATGGATAGATACAGTTGGTCAACCAAATGTGGACGTCGTCAAGCTGGATCACCATCTCCTCCCTAACCAAGCCAAATTTAGTTGCTTTAAGGACTAATCTATCACCAGTGAATGCTACTTGACTCCGTAACATTACGTTGAAAAAATTGCTTTCAGATGTCAGAAAAAACCATCACTCTCGTTCATACTTGTCACTTGATATGACTCTGTCCAACTTTGATCATCCATTATTCCATTTGATGCCAATTATCTCCCTCTACCAGAGGATATTTTGCAGTCTATCAAAAGAGTTGAAATCAGAGAATATAGAGAGAGAAAATGTATATTACAAGAATTGGGCTACATGGGATATTATATTACTAAAAAATATTTAATTCCGTAAATGTTTGAGATACTTCTTAACAAATTTATAACGTTATTTATATTTGTTATTTTTTTTTCTGTTGTTTCCATCTGTGTTACAGGCTTGTTGTTTGTAAATTCAAGCCTGACAATGTATTTCTGCTCGATCCTTGTTGGTACCTTTTTTTGTTTATTGTTATTCTACATCTTGTTTTAGATGGAAAGAACATTAGCACGCAGCACTACTTATTTGCCCACCATTTTTCTCCTCAATGCTAGGATATTTGAGCTGAGTCTTTGCCACACCCTAGGGGGAGCGCAGAAGGGAATTGTTTGGCAGTGAAATGCACAGATGCTGTTTGCAATTATCTCAGGTTGGGGGTATGTACAGCTCTTTGCCTGGAGTGGAACAAAGGACTCCATTTTGTTATGCGGCCAATATACCTACTGTTCCTGCCCTGCGAAATTATATATTATACTCAGACCTCGCTGATGAGTTTTCTTTAAATGAGATTTATGACAGCGTTTAGGGTTTCTCAGACCCTTTTCCTTTTCTGTCTTCCTAATTTTTACCTTTAAATCTTAATTATCAAGTTCAGGCTGCGTCAATGTATGTTTTAAACTCAGACCTCACTGATGAGTTCAGGTTGAGTTGGTGAATGCTGTGGGGTCGAAGGGGATGGCCTCCAAAGCTGGTAATGGATTAGTCTTGAGTTTATAATCATTGGTTGTGGTTGGTGGTGCTGCTTTCTTTTCCCGGGAGAAAAATGAGAGTGATGGTTTTCTAACATTTTTGAGAAACACACCTGAAAAAGACAGCTTTTTTTTCTCTCCAGGTTCTTCAATCTTGTCCTTGCATCTTGTCCAAGCAGGTTTTGCTAAGACTGATTGAAGGTCCTCAAACAATTTTTATTGGTTCCATGTGCCCATTGAATTGAAGTTTCCTCCATTGATATCTTTTCCTCAGAGGTATTCCTAGGATTAGCTCATCCAAATCCTTACAAAAATTATGCTGTTTCCATGTCCAAACCCCCAAGCGATGCCCATGACATTGATTACCATAACTGTCTCCTCTCATTTGATGGATTCACTTGTATTTTCTAGCGTGCACCGTTATCATGTATCGTTTAATAGTTACTCATACTGGATGCAGAAATAGTCATATTTTTCGTTACAAGTAGATTTTAGTATAGAAGGCGACGTTAGAATTGATTGTTTTTGTTGCCTGATTAGTTAAAAAACTTTTTTCTCTGGGATCTGATGTGTGGAAAGATAGAGATCGATTTGAACTTTTTTTTTTTATCTCAGGGACCTGATATGTGACACTACCCCCTTCCATAATCTCTCTCTCTCTCTCTCTCTCGATTAATTCTTCTCTTTGTGTTGTCATGTATCACAGCTCTGATTTTATCTCCCACGATGACATTGAATTTTGAAAGAAATGAACAGAATTAAAAGAAGAATTGCAAATGTGACATAACGTATTTACCAATGTGACTGCCTGTACAATTATATACAACTGCATTCTTTGGAGGTTGAATTTAAAAGAGTAGAGCTCGCTCAAATTGCAAGCTATAAAAATGTTCAATGGAAAAAAAAAAGGATTCTTATCATGCAGCATTTACATTTGGAACTTTGACACAAACACAGATATGAAGAAAGTGCTCAGGATTCTTTAGGCTGTTCACCACCCAAGAGAAAGGTATTTCCATCTTTGGTTCAATCCCTTGGATGCGGACGAGTTTGATTTCAGCATCGTTGCAGCAAGACTCCACGGGTTGGTTAAAGATTTCTTTCCCCTCTTCAGCTCCTGTACTGCTGCCTGCATCTTCTGATGAAACCTTCTGTACATCTTCACCTTCTTCTATGCATGGTTCATCATTGATCAAGGATTTGCCCCCAAAAAATTCTGGCAGGAGATTTTTCAGTGCATCGTGAAGGGTGAAATGTTTTCCTGCAGTGCAAGAAAAATGAAAAAAATGTAGTCTAGAAGACACTGAAAGTCACCATCTCTTTGCAGCACATGAAATAGAAGATTCAAGGTCATTGTAAAAATAAGCAACCATGACAACAGAGTAACAAAGTGTAATTGCTTTTCAAAGTGCTTTTCACTCGAAAATGTATCAAAATAATATCTTTTTTATTTTTTAAAAATCATTTTTGACATCAGCACATCAAAATGATCTAAAAACACCAAAAAAATTATGGTTACAAGCTTTTGAAACGCAAAAACAAACAGGGTTATAAGCTTGAAGCTTCTAAACATTATTATGGTTTAAAGGAAATTCTTAGACCTCAGAAATGTCTCCCCGCCACACATATGGAAACAGTGATCACACAGAAATACAGGGACCACTATAAGAGGGGTTATTTCTGATCATTTCAATCAACAATGAAGGTTCTTGGAAATTATTTCAGCTGTCGACTAACCAAGAAAGTGAGTCATGGGATTATAAGGGCTCAAAATAATCTGGGAGTTAATGTAGACAAACTGTTAACATATGCTTGATTCTTGCAGATTCATTGTATGTTTAGGCTTACTGTTCAAGGACATCAATCATTTCTAACTATCATCATATTTCTACGCTTGTTGTATCCTGTGATGCAGTAGGAAAAAGGTCTGACAAATCAGCAGAAGTCATTACATTCAAAATTAGCAGAATCATCACAACAGACTAGGGAGCATGGCTTACCTTGTTTGTGAATTTCAAGAGGACGATTTATATAAGAAATTTGATCCCAGTTATCAACTTCTGGTGCATCTTCCAGATCTTCAAAATCCTCATTAACACTCCAAACATACAATCTAACTGGAATTTTACCTGAAAATAGTTATGACAATATCACAATCAAAATTCAATAGAGGCAAGAGAAACAAGAAATATATTTGCATAACTGAAAGTAAAATTTTAACCTTTTTAGCCCAATAATGTGAAATCAGAGGTTAAAAAAGAAATTTTAAAAAAATATATCAAGATTGCTGTCCGACATCTATAAAATGTCTCAAGATTTGAAGTTAAACGGGAATTTAAAACCAGGAATGCATGTGATGCATGGATGGATGTGCAAATTCTTTTGCAGCATACATAACAAATGAGTTATTGCCTTCCACATTTCTTCTCATATCTTAAAATTGTTTGGCTTCATTTCTTTCTGGTAAGTTTAATAGACTGTAAATACATTTCTTTTAAGTTTTAACATACAAATATTTTACATGTGAGTAAATTGCCATGGTCAAGGTGAGATGCCTTCAGAGCACACTACGTTTAAGTGATGAATTGATAAGATAATTCTCAGAATAATGTATGCAAGAAGATATTCATATTCCCATCCACTTCCCAATGCACCTTTATCCACAAGCTTAATAATGAACAACGATCAAGAGCTTATTTACATATTCTTAGTTCCACTAAATTCAGATACCTACATTGAACTCTGTAAATTAAGTATTGATTTTGCTAACCTGCCTTCACTTGCCCAACCATATCTGCCTCATCAGTGGTGACTGTTCCAAGTTTAAGCTTTGAAGATGCACGTATATATTTCTCCAAATTACCTGCAAAGAAGTGCAGCTTTCAGATAAGAACACAAAAGGCTATAACAAATTGAAATTGCAGCCCTGGTAATCAATGGCCAAAAGATAGATAAACAAGGACTAATGTGAAAGGATGAAGCTAATAGGAACCCAAAGAACTTATAGAAAGTCCACTTTGTTCCATTACAAAGTATAAGACACATTGCAAAACAGAGTGCCACAGCTCCACTTGACAGAGCATTACAAAGTATAAGACACACTGCTTAACAGACCGACATACCATCCATGACAGAATGCCACAGCTCCACTTGATCAGATTGAGACATGTGCATAACATTCTTGCAATTTCCATTGATAATGTAATCTGCCTGTAGCATAACCAAATACAGTTAAGAAATTTTACTTCTAGACCCTAAATCTAACAATATTACCGGTTATGATCAAAGAAAAAAGAGCATGAATTAAAATATATAAAACATTACCAGATATACATCCAATAAGGAGGATTCTGAATACAGCTCAGGTTTTATAGAGATGATATGCTAGATTAAAAAACTAGTGGTTTCTTTTGCAAATCTTTTCTTCTTGATAATAACTTGTCTTCGACTTAATAAAGAAGATGGATATATTCTTGTGCATGCAGAAAACAGTACAGATGTAATAGCAAATAATATAATCCTTTTCTTTTCTGATTTTGCTTGGTTACATGTTAATTTACACTACTCATCTTTCGGTTAATAAAGAGTTCAAAACACAATTTACAGATAGTTTACACTTGGCACTCCACGAACAATGGTTGGTGGTCATGTGAATCAAATTATAGTGATAAAAAATATTTATTAAAAATCTATAGCTCTCCCTGTCTATAAGTTTAGCTCCACTAGTTTCTGAAGACACCAAACCAAGCTTAAACATGGCTGTACCTCGACAAAAAGGATGTGAGGAAGTATCTAGTTCAACAGAAACAAGGGAAATAGATTCAATTTGGTTTTAATTAATAGTACAGATCCCAAAAAAGCAGCAGCTAAAAACCAAACTATAAGGTAGTTTCAAATTTCAACAATTTAAAAACTAGTGAAATGAAATGTGATTGGTGCTCAGTGACCAATGACGATTGTTTTCTTGGAAGAAGGCACTGCAACTTGCATGAATAGATAACAGGCTTCATAAATATATCATTATACAGGAGTGGTATACTAACCTCTTTCAGTGAATTAATAAAGCTCCACTTTACAGACTCTTCACCTTCGCAAGGAATCAACAAATTACTAGGATAACCTCTAAAATGTACCTGCAGAAATAGAACCAAATACTGAAAATTAATAATTCATAAAATAATCGCACAACAAAAGGAAAACGAGCAACCTTTTCTTTTTATTTGATGAATAAAATCATTATTATTAATTAAGAAAATCAGTACAAGAACTAAATGGTCAAAGAGAGAATGGTTAGTCACACACCAAACTATGATAGCAAAGACAATTAGCACTAGGAAACTACTTACAAACAGACCAGAGTATAAATTCTAAACCAGTCACAAGGGCCAATGACAGCAAAAGAAGTCTTCAAAAGCAACCAACGATGTACAGACAATTTGATACATAGACCAAAAATGTGGCACTTAAAAGGAATATAGAAAACCAAATTTGTTAAAAAAGAAGCCAGATTACAGCAAAATGAAGAGAGGCAAAGGGCAGACACATAATAAGGAACATCTTTTTCATAGAAATCCAAGCAATAAGATGCACCAAAGCAAGACAAGAAACTATGAAGCAACAAGTTGATGATGTGATCCCCTTAACAAAGCCATGCTGACCAAACACAGTGCATCTCAACAAAAAATAGTTTTCAAAGTTCAATCATGGTAGAGACAAAAAGGGGGAAAACACACAAGAATCAACATGGGATGGCCACATTGCAAAGAATAATTGAAACCCCCTAAATGCAATGCAGGTCCTAAAGCTGAATCCTAAACAACACGTATTTATATATGAAATTCAATTGCAAGATTAATTTTTTTTTTCCCAAGGTCTTCAAACCTTTGAGTGAAAGTACTACAGTTGAAATCCCATTGTCAATCAATAATACTCAACTCAATCAACCACACAATTTTCTTCATAAACAAGCTAATAACCAATGAGTTAATCTCCCAACTTCAAAGTTCCACACTTTCTAAAACTCGAACAGCACAAAAGCCAATCCAATCAACCTAAATTACCTAATACTAATTTCCCACTCAAACTAACAGTAAAAAAAAAAGAAAAAAAAAGACTCATACCGTCAAATTCCAAGGCCTTTCAGGTTGTGCACATAGAAGATCAAAAAGCACCCCAGTTGGTATATACCTGCAAAAATTTCACAAACACCCATTAGCCAAATCAATCAAAAGAAACCAACTTTCTGCCAATTGAGTTTCCTTATTTCAGTCCAATGAACAATTCCCAAACCCATTAGCTACAATAATCTCTACAATCGAAAAACCAACTTCTCACAAAAGGGGCTCTTTATTTCACTTAAATCAACAAAATAAGCAAACAAAATAGTGGGTTAGAGCTAATAATAACTAAATCAATAAAAAAAAAAACTTCTCTCAAAAGGGTCTCTTTATCACCCTTCAATCAACTCAAAAAAAGCAAAAAAATAAAATAAAATGAAGAACACACAAAATCCTTATAATAATTACCATTTTAGAGGCAATCCTTTGTAATCAAACCAAATAGTGTCTTGTCCAGGAGGGAGAGTAGAAGAGAAGTAAGGCTTAATAAGAGGAAGAAGCAGAGGTAAGTAACCAATTCTAGGTGCTAAGATTAATGCTGGAGATGGTGGTGGGAGGCTTGTTATTTCTGATTCATGGAGATGAATTTGTAATGGAATTGCTCCTTCCCATACGTATTTCTGTGCCTCCATCATCTCGGTTTCTGCTTGCTTCCTTGGTTGTTCTGAGTCTGACTCGAGTTCTTCTCTTTCAAGTTTCAACTATCTGAAACTTGAAAGCCCGTCTCTTATCCCAAACTATCTGAAGGCCCAACTTGGCCATATAATTTTATTTTATTTTTACATCCCGAGGCCTGTCGAATTTTGGACTATATAAAAATATAAGAATCTAAGATGCAAAATTTATTTTAAACTATTTTTTACATTTATCAGATGAGATCCGATCAAGTTAAATTTAAGTTTTAAATCGAGTTAAGTCTTATATCAGATCTAACAATTATACTATATAAAAATTACAAAATTATTTTAAAAAATTATTTTTGTGCTAATATAAAAATAAAATAAAATTGTAATGTATAATTGCAAGTATTAATGATTGATGTTGTTGTTATTTAGTAATTATTAAGGTATGATTTCAAGTTTTTAGTAAGTTTTTGTTTATTACAGGAGAAAATTGTTTTTTTATGGGTCATTTTAGCCTAATCTAAAATAAATTATTTTTAATTAGATCAATGTATTGACTATTGAGTCTAAATTTTAATTAATACATGTGATTCAATAAGTGAATGAAATACAAGGCATTTAATATTCTTAAATTATTGGAGATAAATTTTAAAAGAAAATATAATTATTGATAAATCCAAAAAAAGAGAGCCTGGGGCACTCATTAAGTTGATGTTGACCAGTATAATTAAATTAGTTGGTACAATGAATTTCATTTTTTATATAAAAAAATACACTAATTATTCCCATAATTCAAGGATTAATGAATTTGGATAAAATATAGTCATTGAATTATAACAATGCCCATTATGATTTTCTTGCCCCTATTAACTTAATCCCCTAACTTGTTTGGATAATGTTCTAGGCTATATAGAAAAATTATAAATATGTTTAATTTAGAAAATATAAAATAAATTTGTTTTGAAGTATGATATTTGGTGGAAAAGATATAAATAAAGAAATAAAATAATTTTTTTTTGTAACTATTTTAGAAATTTAATATTTTTAAAATAATAAACCATTCCTTCTTCACATTCAATAACTAACAACCAAAGTAAATTTTCTGAAAAACTAAATAAGACTGTTGTTGTCCCATTCACATCAATAAACCAAAAAACATTGCTTTTCCCTTCATTAACCATTCACAAATCTTCCCACACCAAATCACTTGGTCTTTACCACCAAGGCACCAACAACAGCAACAAAAACCAAAACAAACCCATTAAACAATAAAGAAAAAACCCACTTCTCCATTTCTTTTTCCATTCAAGAAACATTGGCAAACCATGGAATCAATGATCTGAGAGGAAAAAAACAGAGAGAGAGAGTAAAAAGACCAAAATTTTATGCTAATTATGTTAGGTGGTGTACAAATTGGAGTATTGGCAGCTTGTGTGGTGTTATTTGTGCCAATGGGAATGGCAGGTTATCATTTAAGCCGAAACAGGATGTTGTTTTTCAGTGGTGCCCTTTTCATTACACTTGCGGTAGGTGTTCATTTGACTCCTTATTTCCCTTCTGTTTCTGATTTTGTTAGTTCAGTTAAATCTGTTGTTGTTTATGATAATCGTGAGGATTCTTGTATTAATTTAGTTAATGAAGTTGTTTGGGATGTTAAACCTCGTATTATTAGTAGTAGTGGTGATGGTACTGTTGATTATGACAAGATATGGGATTGGTCTAAAAATGGGAAGGTGAAAGGTTGTGATTTTGAGAAGTTGGGGAGGGGAGATGTTAAGGATTTGCTTAATGGGTCATGGGTTGTTGTGGCAGGGGATTCGCAAGCGCGGTTGACTGTGCAATCTTTGTTAAGTTTGATTTTAGATGAGAAAAGGATGGGAATGATTAAGGGGGATTTGTATAAGAAGCATAGTGATTATGAGATTGTTGTGGATGAGATTGGTATGAAATTGGATTTTGTTTGGGCTCCGTATGTTGTTAATTTAACGAGTTTGATGATGGGGTTTAAGCAGAATAGAACTTACCCTGATGTTTTGGTGATGGGAGCAGGGTTGTGGCATATGCTTCATGTGAACAACGCATCGGATTATGATGTTGCATTGGAGAATTTGAGGAGTTCAGTGGTTTCCTTGTTACCGTTTTCACCAGAATTGGATACGGATGGGCCTGTGACGGGTTCTGTGTCTGTTAGATCTCCTCATCTGTTTTGGCTTGGGATGCCAATTTTGATAAATGGGATGTTGAATACAGAGGAGAAGAGGGAGAAGATGAATGATGAAATGTGTCGTGCTTATGATAGTGCACTGCATAATAGTAGGCTCTTGCGCAGATATGGTGGTCCTCTTCTGTTGTTGGATATTCAATCGTTGAGTTGGAATTGTGGACCGCGGTGTACAATTGATGGGATGCATTATGATGGAACTGTTTATGAAGCTGCTGTTCATATTCTGTTAAATGCATTGCTTATTGAATCTCATCAGAAGCTTGGATCTTCATAGTTTTGAATTTGAATAAAACTGAACAGCCCACACTGGAAAGACAAAAAGACTTTACGGAACTAATCTAGAGTAGTAGATCAACAAACACAGGAGGCTGATTTTTCTTCTTGTATTGCATCTTTAATCTGTTCCAGGTTTGTATCTTTTTCCTTTAGATTAACTCAGGAGTAAGTTTTTGTACTATTACTTACATGTTGAGATTCATTTTTTCTTATTTCTCTTTTTAAGGTGAATGAATATTGAATACTCTCAATACATGTATTCTATGGCCATTACAGACATGAAAGATTTGTATGGAAAGTAAATAGATGGTTTTTTTGGCACTACCAGCAATTAAAGCTCTGTTAACCGACTCTTCTTTGATTTGAGTGTGCTTTTCTTAGTAATGGAGTTGTATGTTGTGTACATGGTTTCAGAGCTATCTTATAAACGTATTTGGTATTCTTCCTTTCCCTTATTATTCATTTACCAATTCTCTGGAGAAACCTTTTATGCTGGCTTTCTAAATGCCCCCTTGTGTTGCATTTTTATCATTACAAGTTGACAATGTTCTTAAAATTAGAACAAGAAGATACTAGTTGCTTTCAGTTTACAAGAATGCCTATCTGGTCACTCAAATGTGAGCCTAGTTGTTACTGGTTACTGCTATGTCTGCAGTGACTAAAAATAAATAAACAAATGTTGTTGTATAGCTTTGTAGTCTACACTTTGTTCACTTGTTTTGTCCCATTCCAGCTCCCAAATATGTGATTTGGATTGCCTACCTATTTAAATTCAACCTCTCTATAACTTATTTGAATTCAACAGCCAGACCTAACTGTTTCAGGGTCGGATTTCAACCTAAAGCATTTTACTCTCTCGATTGCTATTAAGAAAACCGTTTAAACAAAACACTTAATTGTTACAATTATATTATTTATTGCTCCAATTTATTGTTGATCTTGTTTGGCAATCTTAGCCAAGTCTATGCTTGATGCATCCATCTTCTATCTTCTCCATTTATTGGTTGTTCTGAATATGGTTTAATCTGGTTTTGCATTCCTAGCGGAGCATATGCTTGATGTAGGTTATCCTCTATATCGATCTGTCTTTGTTTTGTTGTTTCACTAAAACTCACAACCTATGCCTTGAATAATTCTGGTTAGGTATTTCTATTTGGCAGAGTTGCTACAACTCAAGCTTAGATTTAGCCCAATTGATGAGTGTGTTTACCTGGGCGTTTAAGTTTAAATTTCAATGCATGTGCATGAGTGTTTGTAGTTCAGTGATAGAGTAGTAGTGATGAGCTTGTAGAAGAAAGGTTCAATCTCCTGTTCCTTCATGAATGATATGGTCCCATTTGCTGAAACTGGAATATGTTAGCCTCTGAAGTTATAAACCAGGTAGAAAACGCCAGAAATCTACTTTGTGAAGTTACAACATCACATAAATACTTTTTCTTCGAAATTATACTAGCCTCTGTTTAGCTGCAGTCCGAACCACACATCTCTTTTAAGAAGAAGCATTGAACCATATTTGAACAACCTTTGTTTTAGTTTTGATCTCTGATTTTTTTTTTCTGGGTAGTGCTAATACGCTGCCGAAGTTCTACCAGGTTACATAGAACCAAAAATCAATGCCACAAAACTAGAAATAAGAAAAACAGAACAAATACGAGCTCAAATGCTCCATATGCGTCCACACCAAAGAAAAGGAATTTGCTTTGATTGCATAAAGCACTAAAACCTTCATATTGGTATTTTTCTAACAGAGATTGACAGGACTTGGTGACTTCTGTTGATGCAGATCATTTTTTTTATATATATATAGAGAAATCTTTTATCACATATGCAAGATTGCGCTTTGTTTCGATAATCTTACAGTCATTGACTAGATAGCCCGCCCCTTGCGTTTGGAACTAAACCAATTTTCATTCCCAACTGCATGAAAGTTAAATGAAATGGTGAGAGTTAATATACCATTGCCAGAAATCTGTTGTTTCATTGTGATAGCGGTTTGTTTAATCCTTAATTATCTGCAAGCAAACATTTAGTGTACAGTTTCTCCTGTTTCGAAGAGTTTCTGAATCATCCAAGCTGTGATAAACAGAAAGGTGTGTCCCTGATGCATTTGAATCTCCCTAGGGATAACTGCAGCTTCCTGGTGAAGTTCAGTATGAAATTAGAGGGAGAGGGGAGACAGATACGACGGATCTAAGCAAGAGAATAGTGCTTTAGGATTACAGTAGTCTTACACATAGTTAAAAGATCAGGCTAGCAGTGACCGGTCCAGGAAATAGATAGAGAGTTCGGTGGATGAACTAGGTTTATCTAAGCTCTTTAAAAAACTAAATCAACATTTTTTTTTAAAAAAAAAGCCTGTCTTTTCTACTGACTCGACCTCATCTAGGTTTTAGGCTGGCGGAACACAGAGTTGACCCATTACCTAAGGTCTTATGACTGGTCCGACATGTACCAGTTTCTTCCTTCAACAGTAATAACCTCAGAGTAGTAGGCATGCTTATCCAAAGCTGAAAAGTTATCACTCTTAAGTGTATAGAGCAGTTTCAGGTTCGTTGACGAATAAATGACTCAACACTACCAGAGCTTTTGATAGCAAAAACCTCCACTGCGAATATGCAAAGATCATTGACCAGGAAGCCATTCGAAGGGTCACGAAAAGCGTCATGGGAAAGTGATTCAATGAATCCCCATTCCATCTTCGTCTTAGGAAATCGCTGGTCTATCTGATCTGCATCTTAATACAAAGATATATTACTTAATATTTTAAATGGGAAATTATGAAATATTGAACTCTTGATCCAGGACATATATACACGTTGGACGACCAAATATCTATCAAGAATTCCATCAAACACAAGAAAATTGGCAGTAACGTTAACCACCTAACCTTGAGAAACATCATCTGGCTCTGGCATTGCTAACAATAAAGATATGTGACAACTGCCACGATCTTCCTTCTTTTCCCATCTGGGAAGAGGACCATTCTCCTATAAAATAGTATATTTTCTTACACCATAAGAAATTTTTTAAGGAAATAAATTGGCATATGATGGGTCGGGGTCTACACACTCGACTATATGGTTCATGTCATATAATTTAAGGCAACGCCCACATAAAACACAAGCCTAGAGCTCTAACGAGTCATGAAACTCATCTGGGATATCAAGAGTCTAAATGTAAACTCATTTTCTCAATTTTGATGCCAATTGACCAAATCTAAGACACATTGAGGTAAGACAACTATTTGCTAAAAACATAGGAACCAGAAGATAGATTTGCCTTTAATAACATAAGCTTTTTCTATTCAACCCAGGCAAACCCAAACCACATGTCATCCAACTTGCAATAGCATCATCACCAAACTACTGGTCTTCGGCTCTCCACCCTCGCAGTGTTGATCACTACAAGTCAAGGCCTTTTCCAGCCCACCAGACCCCAAATTCTAGCCATACCTCGCCATTTGTTACTCCATAAAACCCAATTCAGCAAGATAAAAAGGCAAATCCATCACAATGACAAAATAATTCTAGAAATAGGCAGGGTTGGTCAGAGTAGCAGAAAGCAGCAGACTTTTATCATTTAACATTGTTTTAAGTTGCATGTTACAACAACATAGTATCTTCTGAAACTAAGTCCAAGAACATAGACTTAAACCCAGGTTGGGTCATCCTTCATCATCTTCGATCATACACATGAGTGCACAGTTTCTCGGGTCTAGTGTACCCACCATACAACAATGTAGTATCATCTCAAACTATGTCCTTTGGACCATAGACAACCCACTGATTCATGCATCTTCCACCAAAATTGACATAACCCCTCACTCCATACACCTTCACCCCCAACCAGGAGAGCACAACATAGAAATAGAAAAAGAAAAGAATGGTCTCATCTATTTATCATTTTATTTTCTTGCCAGTACATCAAGTCTCAAATTGCTTGCCTTCAAAGGTTTGTCCAAATCTCCAATCTTTGGGAGCAACGGTGTAAGAAAGAACAGTCATCTTATCACTACTGGTGACCTCAAATGAGAGAGCTTGATTCTGTAAATTTGCATTAACATGCCAGTTTTGGCCCCAGTTCCTACCCATATCAAGCCAACCCGTTCTTGAACCTTTAATCCTCACTGAAGTTACGTCTCCAGCACCTGCAACATTGCTGATCAGCACAGAAAGGAAGATACCGGACCCAGAGATTGTAAACCGAATCCCTCCTTCCTTTCTGCACTTAATCCTGTTCAAACGCAACCAAGTTAAGGATAAGGGAAAAAATTATTATTTGAAAACAACAATAGCAAACTTCAAGAACCTTTATTTAGATTTCAGATTAAATGATATATATCCGGTACCATCAGTAAAAGAAAGTAAAGGCTACTTATTTCTGGAATAATTCAAGTATATATAAATGCTGTGTTCTTGAGCTTACTTTTGCTCTAGCAATTAAAAGAACAGAAATATTTTCTAAGTTAATGCCAGTTAACCGTAAGCTTTCAGACACTTACAAAGGGGTTTTGGCAAAGGAATTGTCAGTATCATATACAAAAGAAAACATATACTGTTGGGTAAATACCCCTTTGAATTTTCAAAGCCAAAACAGGTGCTCTTGATTAAATCCCCACAAGTGATGCCATGACTAAGTTTGCAGGAGACCGGGTGCACATTAGCACTGATCAGGACACACAAAGCAATAAATTTAGATTGTCCATCCCTAGTCTACTTGCTTAGTTACTAAGATTACACCAAGTTCTTCTTTTGATATGACAAGAAACCTTCCTGTTTCTAAAATTACAATTAACAACTTCTAATGTTTAATCTTTCAATGGAAGCTATAAAAAATGAACCTAAATACAATAAACTCAAAATGGTCAGTCTAGTTCATCCTCAAAGGAACCGAGGCTGAGAGAAACAAGTTTTGAAAGAAGAAATAGACTAACAAAGACAAACCAATTAACATGGAATTGCTAAATCTAGCCCATTGGCACTCTTCCTTTCAATGGCTAAACGCATGTTAGAAAGAAAGAAAGAAGTAAAAGCAGACAAAGTCATTGAAAACTAACAAACTAGACACTCAAATTTCTAATCTTGAAAGAATTAGGCAAGCAAATCATCAAAATTTCTTCAAAAAAACAAAAAATCCTCTCTCGCGTAGCTCAAACTTTTAAAGCACTAAATGTGTTCCAAACTGCATGCCTAACCATGCTAGGATGAAACCTTAACCTCAACTTACAAAACAACAAAATCCAAAAGGGTTTTCAGGATTTTACCTTCTGTACTGAACAGGCATATTAGCAGCCTTCCAAATGGCAATCTTTTCAAAAGATTCAATGGGCAGCACAAAGTGCTTATTTGGAGTATTACATTTTCCACCAGCATCAGAAGGGAACCCATAATTTGGAGCACAAAAATTAGTAACAGAAACAATAATAGAAGTCCCAGGAATACACCACCTCAAATCATCAACACATTTGATTTCAAAACACGCGCCACAGATCTGTCCACGTTCAAACATTGATTCACTCAATGCTACAGTTGCCATTCCATATCCCGCCTTAACCAAGTCCCCATATCCACACGCGCCTCCTACTGTGTCCCGGGGATCGGATGCTGCGTAGTAAGTAGCGCGTGCGGGTTGCCATTGGGATAGGTAAGTGGACAGAGGTGGAGGGGTGGTGGTGGAAGAGGTGTGGGAGGTGGTGGTGGGGGGGAGAGTGAGGAGGAGGAGGAGGAGGAGGAGAGGTTTCAGGAGAGTGTGAATAGGGCCTTGAAGTAATGGCGGTGGCATCTTGTTGTCTTTTTTATGGGAGAACATGAAAGAGAAGGATTTGTTGAGTAAGCTTTGATGATGTTGAGGTTGTCTTTGTCTCTGTTCCTTTATTACAGAAGTAGTGGAAACTTGAAGTGTGCTTTAACTGCTATAGTTTCCTTTTGCTTTTGTTACATTTATGCCCCCAAGAAGATCTATCTTTTATTTGAAATTGGGTGAGTGTAGAAATATACCGTTAAGTGCAGTTAATTTCGTGATATTTGTTTTTTATTTAAAAATATATCTAATTAATATTTTTTATTTTTTAAAATTAATTTTTTATTAAAAAAATTTAAAATATAAAGAAGTAATTAATAAAATTTAAAATTCTTGAAAACGTGTGGCCAATATAATTCTCAAACATATTCTAAGTTGAATAATTGAATTTGGATAAAAGATGATATAAATCATTTGTTGAATTCAAATCCAAGAATCTTTATAAATTATAACTTTAACAATTGGGAATTTAATGTATAAGATATTTGTTTATCTTAGTTTTTATTTTTTGCTATTTATTTGATGAAGTCGGAGTTAAGATACTTGGTTCGGCTAGAAATTTAGAATGTTTTGGTGGTTCAATTTGTTTTACAAAATGCTTTCTAAATTGATTTTTTCTTGAAATGTAACAAATATTTTTAGGTGTTTTTCAATAATTTTGATGTGTATATGTAAAATAATTAAGAAAATATTACTTTGATGTATTTTCAATTAAAAAATACTTTTGCAACAACATTCAACATCATATTGCTAAACAAATAACTAGTTTAAAGTCTAGGTCATAGGTTTAATGGATTAACACTGGTAAATAGTTTTTTTTTTAAATAAAGTTTGATTTAAAAAAAATCAATTAAAACAATATTGTTTTGATTAAAAAAATTGAGTTAAATAGTTATCAGATCAAGACTAGATTGAATTTCATAACAATAGATGAAGCAATGCAATCTTGAAGAGAATTTTACATTTTTTTTTGGGTTGACAACTACAATAATTTTAAATGGAAAGACCTAGTTGAGAAATATTTGATAGCAAGAAATCAATAAACTCAATTAGTTTGAGAGGAAATTGAGTATTAGTAATAAAATTCAGGTTTTTCTCCTTTTTATTTCATTTATAAGTACACAGAAGATGAGTTACCTTTACATTTATAAAAGATATAATAATAAAAAGAAAAAGGGCCATGGAGACTTTGTTAAAGGCTAAGGATGAAAAGGAGGCCCTTTTTTGGAAAACAAAAATAAAGTATGGGCAAAATGGGAAACATCTTTATTTAGGATGGTTTCCTTGGATTCTTGGTATTGTCTGGTCGCAGGACATCTTCAAGCATAAATATGACTGAAAAATCAAATCAAAGCTGAGGGTTGTTCATTTACAGATTTAATATTACAAAGGAATATATTCCTGTCTTTTATTGTCATTAATTCAAAAATAAAGATTAAAAAAATAGATTAAAATTGCATTTAGCTATTATTTTGGAATAGAAAATACAGAGAAAATAAAGATATGTTTTCATATTTTTTTTATTTTAAAAATATAAATTAATCCAAAACTATTCTAGAAAATTTTATTTTGTATTTTTATCTTTTCAACTAAATATATTTTTATTTTCAAATATCATTATGTATGTAGAACATCATACTTAAATTTCACTTCAGAGCTAGTGAGATTCGAATCCGTGACCGCTGGTCATCAGAGCTCTAATATCATGTCAAAAAATCATCTCAATCCAATAATTTAAACTTTCAGATGAGATCTCGTGATATGATTTATATTATTTTCTAACATATTAAAATAATATATAATATCACTACATCAAAATAATATAAATATAAAAATATTTTTAAAATATAAAAATAAAGACACTGTATAACTCACTTTAACTAACTCATTCTCGTCGAATCAAAGCCTACCATCTCACCCTCTCTTTTTTCATGAAAAGCCACCACCTCAAAAGTGAGCAAGAGATTAGATACATTATAACACCAACATGCACGACCGAACCTTGTTTTATTTATTTGTTCTTCAAAAATGTAACAGTGATTGTGATACTATAGTTTTTCATGCAGTAAAAAATCCTCAAAAATAATTTAAAGTACATTTTTTACCCGTTTTCTTTTTCTTAACAATGATGATGATGATATTGAATTCAAACTCTTTATAATGGATATTTGTTGAGCTTTCTTTTCTCTTCTTTTTTAGATTAATGTGGACCGGATCAGTTTGTGCATATCTTGATTAATTTTACGAATCCTGAAATTAACGACCATGTAAATCTTCAGTGGCTCTGAGAGGACTCGAACTTGTAATCATTGAAAAACAAACTCAAGATCTGATCAGTTAAGCTATCTCTCAGGATTTTGTTGAGCTTTCTTCTTGATTTTAGGAGAGAATTAGTAATGTATATATGTTGTAAAATTATTTTTTTATTTTTTGTATATGAAAAACATGTCTGATCTTGAATTAACATTAATAACTTAATTTTGCATTTGGATGCGATTTTTCTTTTTCCCTTTTAATAAAAAAAATTATTAGAGAATAATATAAATCATATCTTGGATCTCACTTAATAATTTAAACTATTGGGTTGAGATGATTTTTTGACATGATATTAGAGTTTTGATGATTAAACGGTCACGAGTTCAAATCTCACCATACTTATTTATTTGATAAAAATTAAGCACAAAGTAGTGTGAGTTTATACAGATAATTAATGTGATATGTTAGAGAATAATATAAATCATATCTTGAGATTTCACCTAATAGTTTAAGCTATTAGACTGAAATGATTTTTTTGATAGAAATAATGAACATATATACTTTAATTATTTTAGAAAAAAATTTTCTACTTGACAGGTTATGTTATAACTAGTGCCCTTGCAAAAAAAAATACTGGTATTTTTTTTTTTTTTGAGTGAATGGAAAACATGTTTGAATGCATATATGGAATTCATGACTAATATGGCAATTAACCTGTCCTGTATTTTAAAATAACGTTAATAGCTTGGAATATCATTAATATTTAAAACATCGTTAATATCATTGATATTAATTTTATAATATAAAATTAATATCAATGATATTAACGATGTTTTAAATATTAATGATATTCCAAGCTATTAATGTTATTTCAAAATAAAAAAATGATGGAACAATTATAAATATCATATAATATATTTCAAGATATTATTAATATTTCAAAATATTAATGATATTTCAAGCTATGAATTTTGATATTTCAAGATTAAACTAGCTATATTTCAAGCTATAATTTCTATGAAAAAATGTTTCACATGGAATTGTCATATCCATCAATTTAAAGTAGAAATTAATACTATTAATTACTCGAAAGAATGGGATTAATTACTCGAGATTCAAATATTTCAACCGTTTAATTTTCGAATACACTCACTGAGAATGATTTGTGATTTTATCAGAAGAGATTTTCAAGATTCAACCGTTTAAGTTGTCAATTATAATTAAAAATCTAATTATTTAATTTATACAATATTGATTGGTACTCGTGGTATGATTTAAAAATGGAAATACAAATGAAATCATTTAATGTTTTAATTACATTGGTACTCGCGGTATGATTTAAAAACGGAAATAAAAATAAAATCATTTAATTCTTTAATTACTCCTTAATTACGATTCTATTTAAACCTTTGACCTAATAATGGTTATGCCATCTTTTTTTATATATATATAGCAAACATTTCAATATCGTATGGCCAAACTTCCTTTCCTTGATCTTCCATCTAAATTTGACGATTCTTTCCTTCTGATTTACCATCAATATTTACGATGGCCTTGACCAGAAGGCTGGCTATTTTAGGGTTCTGGATTTCCATGCTCTTAGTGACGATGAACCCCTTTCTGGCAAGAGAATTAAGAGATGATACAAGTGCTGTAGTGAAGTTTCCCTACAAAAGCCATGGCATATTGGAAACATACATTAGTCCTCCAACTATGGGGGTAGGTGGTAGTCAAATATGTGACCCAAAAAAGGATCCTGCCATATGTCAACAACCGCCTGAGAATCCATGGCGCAGAAGTTGTGAAAAAGAGTTGCGATGCAGGAGCGCCCCCCCACCGGCGCCTTGAATGGAGGTCATGGAGCTAATGGATTAGTAGCAGTTTGGTAAAAAGGAAACACATTCAGTATATCCACGTTGAGTTTTCATTATTATATGTTAAGAACTTTATTTCCTCTTTGTTTGAAGAGGAATGATGCAGGAGTGATCCCCTACCGGCTGCAGACATTAGTAGCAGCTTGATGAATAAGAAAGAACGCTTTTAGTTTTGAATAATCATATATGATGGCACCTTGAATTTTCATTACTATATATATGCTAATAAAGTGATCTCCTGTTCTATATTAATCTTACATTTATTTTTTCCATATATATATATATATATATATATATATATTTGTTGGCACATAAATTTTATGTATTGCATGGCCAATCCTAGCCACCACCTTGCCTTTAAGCTCGTCGCTCCACCGCCAGGTCCCCAACGTACCATACTTCCTGAACCTCCACTGCTGTCTGATATTGATAAAACCTCAGCAGCTCAGCCCCATTTTCTTAACAATGATAAAACAGGAAGTAAGCTGTAGCTGAGAGTGCATTAAATCGTCAACCGTACGTGCCAACACAAAATTTAGGAATGGAGGCAAAAAAAAAAAAAAAAAACTTTGGAGCTGCTGATGTTATGTTAATTCTTATCTAGTGCCTTGCTCGAGCCAGCGCCACATTTGCTCGTTGAAGATTCGAAACAAAACCCACTGATCCTTTCTCATTGCTTCGAATAGTGGAGATAAATATAAAATCCTCCTCTCTCCACCCTGAACCGTCAACCGTGCCAACACTTGCAGAAAAGGCTCTGTCAGAATTTGAAATGAATTTCCCAATCTTCTCTTGAATTACATGAACTTGAGCCTGGTATGGTGATATGATACCCATGCTAACCTTCTTCTTAGTACCATTAATTTCTGTAACATCAAAATGAAGTCAAAAGAATCCCATAAATCAAATGTTATGCCAGAAACTTCTGATATTTCTTAGTACCAACCTTTGAAAAGGCTCCCCCGACTATATCTGTTGGAAATAATTGAAGGGAGAAGGGAAGTATGGTGGAAGACAAAACTCTTTCACATCATACTACTCCCCCAGGAGAGGAAGTCCCAAGGACTTAGACTTGGATTACTTTGTTCCCAATACAAATATTTATACTAGTCTAGGGATAATTCAAGAGACTTGAAAGGATATACATATCTTTAATAATTATACATGCACCTAGAAGAACTAAAAGAACACTTTCAATGTAGAGTTCAAAATTAATTCCAAGAATATCAGCAACAGCAGCAGTCTCAAACGTTTTTTTGAAACTCTGTTGTTCAACCAGATCCTCTTTTCCATAGGATATATTTATCAATGGGCAGGATTCAAACGTAACCGTCTCCTCTAGCCCGTTCCTTTGACGTTTGATGCATCCAAAATCTGTCTGCCATGCTCTGTATCAAAACAACTTGAAACCGCAGCTTCTTGTGAGTTGTTTAAATTAGAGGACTTTAATGTTTCCCTTTTGCAAGCAAAGACAGGACCGCTATTTTCACTAGAAGAGCAGATAGTACAGTTTCCACCATCCTTTAAAACTGGATGAACACAGTGTACAAATTTTCCATCTTCAAAGCTGGAATTGCAAATACGAGATGCTGATCAAAAAACGAGAATCATAATTCTTATATAGTGAGATCACTTTGCAGCCTTTTGTTAATAATTTTCGTGTTCTTCCCTTCTAGTTCCAAGCTCAACGCTTTCCATATAACCAAATTTGTTAACTTCTTTTCAACCTTCAATTTTCAGGATTCCATGCACCTCACTGGTGCTTTACAAAGATGAGTCCATGAAAGCCGCCGCCTATTCCTGCTATCCACAGTACTTCATCCCTCCCTCAGCCTTGTAAATAATTAATTTGGAGGAATTTGATGAATTCTTGGATGATGAGAACCTTCAATTTTTAATGAAGTGTATTCTAAAACTAAAAAAATTAACTATTATAGCATTCTTCAACATGAGTAGTAGATTTAGCATTGGTTGACATGGTCAAACAATATATATAGCTAGCTATGCAACATGCAAGGATGACTTCCTTCTTCTGTCACACAGCTGCAACATCCATTCCAGAACTAAATGATCAATCTTTTATTCCTTTCGTTTTATGAGGTTTATGATACAGTGTTTTCCTTTTGTTTCAGAACCGTAACATCACAGGAGTTCACGAAGAGTTGGGTCAAGTCAAACCATCTATAGGTTGGTCTTTTACGAGTATTTAACCATGGCAGAATTGGTGCTTTTGAAGTAAATAAAGATGAACTGGGAATTTTTAGTTGTACTATGTGAAACAGTGAAAGTGATGTTTGGTTGATGAAGCAGTATTTTTTTTTTTTTAAAGCTAAAAGATTCAAGCACATGCCAGTTAAGTGTATGTCAAGAATCCACTGCTTTTGTACCAGCGCATTAATTTTCAACTGAAGTATTGGATTTGAGCTCTGTCTTCAAGTCATCTTTCAAACCACCTCTTGTGCTTCTTTCTTGTTTTCTCAAGAGGAAACACCACTATTTTCACTAAAAGAGCAGACAGTAAGATTCTTTTCATGCTGCAAGAAGAAAATAGGATACATTGGTAGCAAATGAGGTTGGGCTCAATATAGAAACAATTATGACACACAAATTGAGGCTGGATTTGGATACTAATGAAAGTACAATGTTGTGGTGAAGTATGAAGATAAACAAGAATGACATCAGAATTTTTCTTCAATGGCAGATAGTTCAACACTTCAGCCCAAAAGATATTTGAAGAGATTCTATACTTGTTGACATGTTTCCGCGTGAAGGGGGGAAATGAATGACTTCATGTAATGACTTGTTGACATGAATTATTCTGGTATTTTCTCTACCTGTCAGGCGAAATTTCAGAGTTCAAAAGGGAACTCAAGCTTATAATGGAAGAAATCTCTCTACAGTAAACAAATCAGCAAGTTTCCGCGTGTAGGCCTTGATCATCTTTGATCAAATTGTTTATTTATGGATGTAATAACTTGATTTCCTCCACGAAGTATGAAATACCTAACCGCATTGGAGAAATTGCTTATTATCAGTTGTGAAAACCTTGATTTGATGAGAATAAAGGGAGGAAAAAAGGAAGAGATCCAACCACTTTCCCTTCAAACTGTACTGTTGGTAGGATTACCAGCAACAGTAGCATTACCAACACAGTTTCTTCAAGGATCAACGAACTCTTTGCGAATATTTATTATTCAAGACTGTCCAAACATTAGAGTAATTCCAGAGTGCTTTGGCAATTTAAACAAACTTCAAAATCTTCGGATCATAGATTGTTCAAGGTTGAGCAAAAGGTGCCAAAGGAGAACAGGAGAAGATTGGCCAAAGATCACTCATATCCCTAAAATCAAGGTTGACGATGATGACATCGAAAAAGAAAGATCGAATTAGGTAAGAATTATGAGAATTTAATATTCTCATATTTAGTTTCATATTTTTATTTGATTCTTCAATTTTTCTCTCTTGTTGTTGATCTTCGGTGTGGTTTCTTGTCGCCAGGGTCCTGTCAGCTCAGATCTTTTACAAACAGTTTAGTTGCTTGCAAAAACCAGCTTGAGGCTAGATTGATCTACCTTGTTTAATTCCTCCTGCCTTACTCAGCAAACTGTTTGTGATAATTTCTTTCATTAATACATTGATTAACATCTAGTTGTTATCACCTCATGCTTGTTCTAATACTGGTACAAAATCAGGCATTGCAATAACACAACGAAATTAGCTAGAAAAATCATCAGAGGAATATGATCATCTTCGGTTCCATTCCATATTTTCTGAAATACAAGCATCAACACCAAGTTGATTCAAGATACGAGAAAGGAAAAACATCATATCATTAATTTTGACTACCATTCTTCAACACAAGCAGTAGATTTAGCATAGGTTGACATGGTCAACCAAATATATAGCTAGTTATGCAACATGCAAGGATGCCTTCCTTCTTCAGTCGGACAGCTGCAGCATCCATTCAACGACTTGTAGAGCAACCTGAGATGTCAAGCTCTTCCCACATTATGTCAAGTAACTGGCCTTCACCACCTAGGCTTTGATCCCATTCTTCCATTACTAAATCCATATTTCATGTTCCTCCAGGGGCTGTCTGATATTTCATTAGTAAATAGTACGATTCTCTCCATGTTGTATGAAGAAAATAGAAGATATTGGTTGCAAATGAGGTCGAGCTCATTATAGAAAGAATTAGGACACACAAACAGGGGCTGGATTTGAATGCTAATCATGAAAGTACAAGAATGTGGTGATCAACTATGAACATAAATACACTATCAAAAAAAGAGAAAAAAAAAAACTATTAACATAAATAAGAATGACACTAATTTTTTTTTTTTTTAATGCAATACTAATGAGATCTAAAATCAAATACAATTGGTATAACGCCAAATAACGTTACCAATTAAACTAAATTTTCAATTGCGTCCCTAAATTCTCCTTTTTCTAAGTGTAAATCCATGAGATCTTAACTCAAATTATATGAAACAACACCAAATAACATATCAAGTACTCCATTTTTTGTAATGGTATAGATTTAAGTTCTTCGTACCTTCAGAAGCCATTCAGCTAAAAAGAGAACCGCTAAAAAAAAGTATTAAGAAGCAGACAAGATATTCTATATGATGAAGGAAACAGCGTCAACAAGTCAAAGATAACATGCGCCGCCGCCACCAATCAAGCCACCCATTTTTCAACGGAAATCTGGTGAGCCGAAACACTCTCCTCCATCTCCTACCATTATAGTGTTATTCGTTTGAACACAATGATGGGAGACTTTGGGGGTACCAAAGACAACGTCGATATGAACAATGGAAATTTAAGAGTCCAAATTAAGGAAACTACCTAGAATTTGCACTACCATGACAACCAAGACAGCTTGGTAATTTTATATATCCCATGGGCCCTAAAATATATAGTATTAACATAATTACAGTTAAAATTAGCTAGTTGGCGTCGACTTCTCATGAATGTTCAATATAGTATAACATGAATTCACTCTCATCTCAATCTCTTTTCTTCCCATCAATTCTCCTATCACTCAATTCTCTTCACTGACAAAAAAAACATGGCAGAATCTTTTGCAGCCGAGATTGCAAAATCCCTTTTAGGGAAGTTAGGCTCTTTGGCTGTCCAGGAATTTTGTTTGGCATGGGGACTTGAAGCTGACCTAGCACGTCTTGAAGAGAGATTGTCAGCCATCAACGCAGTGCTGTCTGATGCGGAGAAGCAACAATCAAGGAACAACAAGATTCGGCTCTGGCTCCAAACGCTCAGAGAAGTCTTGTATGATGCGGAGGACGTGCTGGATGAATTTGAGTGCGAGACTTTGCGAAGGCAGGTGGTGAAAACTACGGGCAGCACCAGCAGTAAGGTACGGCGCTCTCTTGGTCTAAGTTCTAATATGATTGCATTCCGTTTAAGAATGGGTCATAAGATAAAGAACATCATAGAAAGACTAGCTGAGATTTCATCTCTTAAGTCTGACTTCAACCTCCACGAGCATCCTAATGATTATAGTAATGTCTTGCATGAGGAAATGGTGATGAACCGATCCTTCGAGAGTTTTTTCGGTCTTATTGGAAGAGATGGAGACACAGAACGCATCATCAACCTTTTAGTAGAACCTTTAAGAGATGGTGACGCACATCCCCTTGTCCTTCCGATGGTTGGAATGGGAGGCTTGGGGAAGACTGCTCTTGCCAAATCGGTGTATGATAATGAAATTGTAAAAGCTCATTTCGAACTGAAAATGGAGGCATGCGTTTCCGATAGTTTTTCCTTAAAACTAGTGATACCAAAAATCATTAAATCTGCAACTGGGGAAATATGTGCAAATCTGGATGAGGGTGAACTAAGACAAAAACTAGTAACAGTTTTGGATGGTAGGAAATACTTGCTTGTCTTAGATGATGTTTGGAATGAAGATCCTCAAAAATGGTTGTTGTTGAAGCCTCTGTTATCAAAAGGGGCGTTTGGAAGTAAAATCTTAGTAACTACCCGTAGTCAACGTGTTGTTGAGATTATGGGTACTGTTACTCCATACAACCTAACTCTTCTGGGTCAAAGGGATTGTTTGTCGTTGTTTTACAAGTGTGCATTCAAGGAAAGGCAAATGGAGTTGTATCCAAATTTAGTTGAAATTGGGAAAGATATAGTGGGAAAATGCAAGCAAATTCCTTTGGCAGTGATTAACTTGGGGACTCAACTGTATGGTAAAACTGATGAAAAAGAGTGGGAATCGGTGAGAGATAGTGACAAGTGGGAGGAGAAGGGAGATGGTATTTTACCTGCTTTGAAGATAAGTTATCAACGACTGCCGACTCACTTGAAAAGATGCTTTCTTTATTCTTCCATTTTTCCAAAAGATCATCTCTTCTCGGATCTTGAATTGGTGCAATTTTGGATGGCGCATGGACTCATTCAATCATCAAATCCAAATGAAAACTTGGAAGATGTTGGCTTGCGTTATGTGCGTGAGTTGATCTCAAAATGTTTCTTCCAAGATTACGAGGATTGGATTTTTGGAGCTTTATTTAAAATGCATGACTTAATGCATGATCTTGCATCATCATTGGCTCAAAATGAGTGTTCAATCATAAGCTCTCAAAACCACCAAATTTCCAAAACCACCCGTCATTTGTCAATTCTCGACTCTGATTCATTTTTTCATCAAACTCTTCCCAAGTTCACAAATAAATTACCTCATGTGCGGTCAATACTCTTTGCAACTGGCCTAGAGGCTCCTAGATGCAAGGCAGACTTTGAGAAATGCTTGTCAGAATTTAAACATTTGCGGTCTTTAGAATTAATGGATGGTTCTGAATTTGAGGCTTTGCCTGAGAAGATTGGTGCCTTGAAACATTTGAGATATCTCAGTTTTACTGGGTCAAAAATGAAAAGACTCCCAAAATCCATTTTCAAATTACAAAATTTGCAAGCTCTGCTTGTAGGTGCAAAAGGATTAGAAGAGCTGCCCAAAGATATGAGGTACATGATCAACCTTAGATTTTTATTTCTGGTCACTAATCAGAAGCGGTTCCTAGAAGGTGGGATTGGGTGCTTGGAGTGTCTTCAAACTTTATTCATTGTTCGATGTGAAAATCTCGAATTTTTGTGCGACGATATGCAAGGTCTTAGAAGTCTTCGTAAATTGGTTATTGCTGGATGTAAAAGTCTAATTTCTTTGCCGCAAAGCATGAAATCCCTAACTGCACTGGAGGAATTGTATGTTTGCGATTGTGAAAAGCTTAATTTAATGATGACAGAAGAAGAGAAAGAAAAAAAAATTCGACCGCTTTCCCTTCGGATTGTATTTTTTGGATGGTTAACAACAACAATTACACTACCAAAACAGCTTCTTGAAGGATCTACGGACTCCTTACAAACATTTATCATCGGAGATTGTCCAAGCATTATAGAATTGCCAGAGTGCGTCAGCAATTTAAAGAAACTTCAAAAACTACAGATCAGACATTGTCCAAGGTTAAGCAAAAGGTGCCAAAGAGGAACGGGAGAAGATTGGCCCAAGATCGCTCATATCCCAAGAATCGAGGTTGACCTTGATGACAGCTAATTAGGTGAGGATTATGAGAATTTGATATTTTGTTTCATATTTCTATCCATTCTTCAATTTCTTTTTTCGTTTAAATTATTATCCCTAAAAACAATATTCGCTTTGGATAAAAGAAAGAACGCCATGTTTGTTCTAATTAATTTCACAAACCTCTTTTGTTTTGGAGGGTGAGATTCACACGGAACTCCTTTAGCTTTACCCAGAGCAAAAGAACAAGACAGGGTATGTCATGATATTGCATTCTAATTAAAAGCTAACTAATTCATTCAGCAATCTGCTACATCATTATTAAATTCCGTGTATGCATGTCTGATATTTTTCAGCTTTCACTGGTGTTTTTGCTGATGGTTATTCGGAGACTTCAATGTATCCGGTGTTGTTGCTGATAATTTAGTTTGTTCCAATAAAGATGAAGAACGTTTTCTGGAGATTAATTTCCATTATCTATGTGCTTTCCTCGGAGTTCCTGCTAGTAAATTATTCGTTGTTGCTACGATTTCCAATTCTTGTGCCCTGGCCTAATTGCTTACGATATTCCCGCATTTGTTCTTGATGTTACCTGCATTCAGTTTATTTGCTGATCACGAAGTTTGCTCTCTCGTTGTTGATCTTTGGTTTGGTTTCTTGAGCAAATGTAAAAGTTATTTCATATATTCAAGCAACCATGCCATGGAAGCTACCCAACCGGAAGGGCCAAAACACTCCACTAGTTTGTTTGCATGACGGTCGAGAAATATGTGAAGAAGCTCATTTGGACCATCAATCTCCATTCTCTCCCGATTCCCAGATACGACCATATCTCATAATGTTCATATCCATATAATTCGACAGCTGATCTCAGGACACAGGCTGCCACTTCCAAACTGACATGTTGGTTAGGGAACATGTAAGTATCCTGCATTTCATTCTTAGTAGTGTATATAACAAGAAACCAAGAGTCTTTGTTTTCCCAGTTCCTTGAAGATCCCATATTAATTTGACAGTATTCTGATGACAGCATCCAGTTCTGGTAATGCAGCTTAAACCTGCAGCTTCTTGCGAGTCATTTCAACTAAAAGATGGTAATATGTCCCTTATGCTCTGAAGAGGAAACACCACTATTTTCACTAGAAGAGCAGATGATAATAATGTGGTGAAGTATGAACATGAACAAGAATGACGTTAGAATTTTTTTCTTCAATGGCAGATAGTTGAACGCTTTAGCCCAAAATATATTTGCAGAGATTCTACGCTTCAGCCCAAATTTTTCATCTATTTAAGCTCAGCTTGTGGACTATTTTAGGGATGCGACAACATTTAAGGCTTTCTCAAATTCTTTTCGTTTTTAGCCTTTACGATTTACCTTTAAAATTTAATTTTTATAGTTCAGGCTACATCATTTTTCTACATTTCATTTAAGATGTTTACTTTCTTAAACTTTGAAGAACAAGTTGCATAGCATGAATATGAAAGTGTATTTGGAATTGAAAGAGTAAAATCACGTTGATTTTTTTTTTTGTGCCATTATTTTTTTTATCAAATTGATATTATTTTTACTTCTTACACAATAAAAAATCCGGTCAACCCGTGACCCGAGACATGATGGGGGTCAGCTCTCATGCTAAGTTTTAAAAGCATGATAAAAAAAATAAACACCAAATATGATATGAAAATTCATTAAAATTAAACAATGAGAGATGGAATTACAAAAAAAAAAAATCAAGAAGAGAACTCAAAATAAAAAGAATTACAATTATAAAAATGAGAATCAAATTTAACAACAAAAGGAATTAAAATAAAATTATTATGGATGAAATCGAAAAACAAAATTCAATCAGAAAAAAGAAGAAAATTAAAAGCAAAATAAATAGGAATCAAAAAAATAAAAATCAAATTTTATTAAAAAAAACATAAAAAATCAAATGTCAATGGATGAAATTAAAAAATAAATAAATAAAATTCGATATAATTAAAAGATTGAGGATCACTTTGCAATTTTACAAGATCAGTACATCTTTTGATGTGAAGGAGAGATAAAAAAAGCGAATATAAAAATTATCATCAGAGCTTCATTATGTCATGGTGGCTGACACATGTTGGCCTGCCATGTAAAGGGTGACACGATGCTTTGGACGTTGTCCCGGAAAGGGACCAATGACAATCAAAAGGCACCACATGCTCTGTCCAAAAGGTACAGACGCCTCCCACTTGCTAGCGCCACCACCTTTTTTATTTATAACAAGACCAGAACACCATTGACCCCACGCGATAATTGCAAAAAAAATCGATGTCAAAAACCAAAAATACCCCTCGACCTTAAGTAAAAAAAAGTTGACCCTAATGACTATTTGATAATTATATTGTATAAAAAATATGAAAAATCAAAAACACCTCTATGACATTAGCTGTCTTGTTTTTTTAAAAAAGGCATGGGTGTAATTACACTACAATAAAATGTAAAAATACAATTTTACCCCTAGTGTTTGCTTAATCATTTGGTTTTTGAAGGTTAAAATGATTACTGTACTGTGAATTTTACTGTCCAACGAAGAACAGTCTTTCATTATGCATTTATTATACATCGACAGCTTATAGCTAAGAAAGTGAGATGAGAGTGAAAATATATTCTCGACGGGTGTTTCTTCCTCTCTTAGCCATATAATTAAAATTAAAAAAAAAAATTGAAGGAATATTTCATCACTCTAATTATAATTATTGGTTTGATAAAATAAAATTCAATTACCATTAAGTACATGCAAGGGGCTAGGATCTGATCCCTGTATACTGAGCTTTTTGCAGGAGCAAATATTCTTGTTTGGTCTAAGCTTCAGCTACCATTAGGCTTGATGTCATGTCTATTAGTCAACCCAATAAATGTCGGGCCAAAAATCAGGCGTTTCAGTAACACAAATAATTTAGCTACAAAAATCATCTGAAGGATATGATCATCTTTGATTCCATAATTCCATTTCATATTTATAAAATATAAACATTAACATTAAATAGATTGACGATTGAAGAAAGGAAAAACATCATATCATTAATTTTGACCACCTTTTTGCAACACACGTAGTAAATTTAGCATAGGTTGACATGGTCAAACAAATATATAGCTAGGCAACGTGCAAGGATATGACCTCCTCCTTCAGTCAGAGAGCTGCAATCTCCACTCAAGAACTTGTTGAACAGCCTGAGGAGTGATCAAGTGCTATCTTAATTTTATTTCTTTTTAACACGTTAGAACAAGAGAGTTTATTTTAAGATCAATTTGACTATAGTAAAGATGTCCTTACCACATTAGTTATTAGTACTTGCACTTCACCACCTAGGCTTTGAATCCATTCTTCCACTGCTATATCCATATTTCCTGTTCCTGTTCCTCCAGGGCGCCTGTCTGATATTTCAAGATATCATACAAGAATCAATGACAGAATTTGAAGCTCATAAAGACAACATAGAATTGATCTTTCTCTTTTTGTTCTTTCGGAGGATATTCTACAGTGAGACTTGTTCAGAAATTTAGTTTTGCATACCTACTACTTGTTACTGATGCTTCTGATTCATCCCTAATAACAAGTGAAGCCAATGGTTGTGACAGAAGTTCTGCAAGATCAGTTTCAGAGATACTACTCCCGGCAGCACCATCGAAACCCATTGGCCATCTCATTGGAACAACCAAATTCCTGCAATTCAGAAAGGACAAAGAAACGATAATTGATTTTTGTTTGCTTCAGGCCAGCAGCATGTATAGTAGAGAATACCCTATCCCATTCGGCATCATTTCGCATAGCAATGGATGTTTAGCCTAATTGTATTCTTTCTTGAAGAGCAAGAAGGGGAGAGGTCTCGGGTCAGGTTTGAGACCTGCCCTTGTTGCATAAAACAGAAAAAAAAAAATCTGAGGTTTGTCAATGGATTCCTACCGCTGATCAAGTCAAACTAAAGCAACCGTTGATGTATAATACCAGAATCTAGTACAATGAAAGTAGAGAAATGCTTACCCTTCTTTACATTTGTGCTTGCAGCGATTCATCTTATCAACTGTATAATTCCCAAAGACATCATCGAGACGCCTTGCTAGTTTAGGTAAATCAGGTAATGGTAAAACATCCCACACCTTGAGAATTTGTGTGTGGTTTGAGTTTTCCTTGATTACATCCACTGTCCAAATCAGTTTAAGCTGATCATTGACTCTGTATTGTTCTAACAGTTCAGAAGAAGTTCCATGTCGGACAACGATGTTTCTCTCTTCAGGAGATTCCCGCCAGCCACTCGAAAGCTTTGACAACGAAGAAATCACTTCCTGACGAGCCTCATTTCTCACTTTCAGAATGGATTTCCGAAAATCGTTACTGAAACAAAACTTTAATGGGAAAAAGGATTGAGGTGATAAGTCCACCGAGTAGTATTCAGCTTGAGACATGACAATAAGAACTAGCAAAAAAATCGAGAAACAAGAAAAATTAGCACACATACCTTCCATCTTGCATTTCTGAACAGTGGAGAATTCACATTCAGCAGAGCATCAAGTTGGTCCCATTCTAAAAAGGCATCCGTAATAGCCTTAGACAAGCTTTTATCCTCTTCGGCATTATAGAAACACCCCCGTTCCTTGGCATCAGTAACTAATTTCTTCCAAATAGAATCGCTGTTGACAAGAGTTGCTCCATTTCCCAATATCCAGAGGCAGTGCCTTCATTAGACAGTACATCAAAATTGTTATTCAAAATCATCAATACATGATGCATACACACACATTAACTTGAAAAAACTTGCAATGCTAGTGGCTGACTTCTGGTATTTGGAAATGATACCTTGCACGGGTCAATGCCACATTCACCCTTTGGCGATTGGCAAGGAAACCTATTTTTCCATTTGCATTACATCTCACAGTAGAGATAATTATAACATCCTCCTCGCCTCCTTGAAATCCATCGACAGACCGAATATTTACGGCAAAATCACTATGTGCACTATAAGTCTTTCCAATTTTTTCTTGAATTGCATAAACTTGAGCGTTGTACGGTGATATGACTCCTACACTCATCCTCTTTCTCGCCCTTGTAAATTCTGCAATGGAAACAAAAGGAAGGCTTTAGCTTTCCCACTTGCCAACAAAAAAGTAATTGAAACCAATAGCTATGTCATATATATGATTTCCCTAACACCATTTCTAAAATGCATACCTTTAAAAAGGCTTGCAACTACCTCTGAAACTACAGCAACCTCCACCAAATTTTTCTTGCTGCCACCGTTATTGAATTCTTCTTTCCCACTGGCTACATTAATAAATGAGTAAGGCCCATACATATTGCCTTGAAGAAATAGTTTCTGATAGTTTCTTTCTTTGACAGTTGAAGCATCCTGAATTAGCCCACCATAGAACTCTTTATTTGGGAATAAGCTTATAGATGGATGCATCCTGTACTGCATATTCAGTAGGTGTTTCTCGTGTCCCAGTATGACCAATCTCTCGAACAAACTCCTCCCGAATTCAGCTTCCTTGGAAATCTGATCAAGTTATTTGACAAAAACAATCGAACTTAAAACTTTTAAATTACTCAGTAAATGGAATGCAAAAAAGATGAATCTTATCACCTCGCTTTGAACCATGGCAGGAAGTTGGCGCTCGTCACCTATAAGAACGGCATGGCGAAGACCCGAAAGCTGCAATGGAATGGTCGATTCACATTCTTTAAGCTGCGCAGCTTCATCAACAACCAACAATTTTATCGGTTTCATTCCTTCTGTGTGCAACTTGGCAGAGCTTGAAGCGGTACAGAAAATCAGACATGCATTTTCCAAGCAAAAGTTTCTGACTTGATACCTTTCAAACATATTGGGCACGTCAAATGCTCGAGGAAGTGAATTCAGTATCCGAATGCAATCCTTTCTTGTAGTGGCCAACCATGAAAATTGACAAGCACTGTTATCTTCATCTTCGAAATCATGGAGGACTAGCTTTAAACCTTCATCTCCAATGCTAACACCATTCAACAAGGTTTTCAAGCGGCTGAGTGAATCAAGAGCTTTTATCATGTTCTTCACAACTTCTAATGAAATGACAGACGTTGGCAAATGCGTATACAAACCTACAATTAAAAGGTCCAGCTTCTCACTAAGGATTTTGAACCTTTTCTTTACAAATTCCTCGAACGGGAAAATATTATCTTCCTTGTTTTCCTTTCCATATTGATCTCCCTTTCCCAAACACCTTGGAAGCTTATCTTGATGATAAGAAACCTTCTGTTTCTGTTTTTCAGTTTTCTTGTTGTCTTTCAATGCCTGTAAAAGAATTTTCTTCAGAACTTTCCTGCTGTTCCTGCCCTTCTGGTTTTGATCACCGACCACTTCATCCTTCTCTTTGTTGCTGTTCATCTCTTGAAATTCAGTCATTCCATCATGCCGATCCCCTCCCTCGTTCTCTTTTTTCATGTTTTCCAAGTACCTGCGGTACTGATGCCTAGGATCTTCAAGCAAATTTATCATTGAATCTACAGTGTGCTTCCACCCGGTTGACGGGGCAAAGCAATGATAAAGCACTTCAACCCGATGGTCAAGAAATATATCTTCGAGATCATCATTCTCAGAAATCTTCATTCGCTCCCCATTCCCAAAGAGAACTACATCTCCAAGTCCATAGGTGTCATATTCAAGAGAGTCTGTAACTAGCTTTAGGAGTCCCGATGTCACTTGCAACACAGCAATATTGGTTGGAGCACATGTAAGTGTCCTGCACTTCAATTTAAGTAGAGAAAACAGTAATAAACCAACTGTCTTTGTCTTTCCAGTCCCTGGAGGACCCCAAATTAGTTTGACAGTGCTTTGATGCTGGCATTCACTCAGACCAATGCAGCTTACAATTGCATCTTCCTGTGAGTCATTTAAATTAGAAGAGCTGATTATGGTTTCTTCCATACCAGAAAGTGCAGCACTTCTATTCACTTCAGATAAGCAGTGAGAACAATCTTGGCTATCCTGCAGGAAAAGACACAGCAACTGTCAGTTAAGCAGCTGAATGATTACAGTAGAACTAGAACTTCTATACACATAAAGAACAATGATTTCTCCTTCTTACAGTTGAACTAGTTTCAAGCACATTCTGGATAACGTTCGTGTTCCCTCCTTGCAGATCTGAGTTCAATGATCTCCATATACGGACATTTGTCGTCATGT
>Ga0307515_10002736_pt1 | contig 37718 bp, 3 predicted proteins | sample 17_EM_MG_FD_194513 | JGI IMG/M metagenome (GOLD analysis project Ga0307515, IMG submission 194513) | Populus trichocarpa ectomycorrhiza microbial communities from riparian zone in the Pacific Northwest, United States - 17_EM | ecosystem: Host-associated > Plants > Roots > Unclassified | place... | reverse complement strand
TTTTAAAAGGTCCTAGTCTAACGTGGTCCAATTTCTTACTTAGTTGTTAACTCTTAAAATTTTTATATAGTAGCTATACTTTATCTCCCTCCTTAAGATCTAGTCCCTTAGATCTCTTAGCGTTATAGTACTTCTTCATTTTCTACTATACTACCTTAGCTGTTTCCGTAAGGTTTTTATAAAGATTTATCAGTGTCTCCATCCTTTACTTAGCTGTGCTACTTGTTTTCTTTACTTAATATAGCAATAATAATATTCTTGGCTTATATCCATAGTTTGCCTTAAATGGTAATATACCCATTTCTTCCTATAGTGTTATATTATATATAAACTATATAACTAGTAACAACGATACCCAATTATTCTGTATATAATTAATATAGTGCCTTAGATACTACTCTAGTGTCTAATTTAATCTTTCCGTTTAACCGTCTATCTGCGGATAATATATAGTAGAAGTTGCTGCTTAAACTCCTTACTCCGCTAAGAATACCTTTTAAAATGCTGCTATAAATCTTAGATCTCTGTCTAATATAATTTTACTTAGTACTCCATATCTTATAAACACTTCTTTAATATAGATTTTAGCGACATCTTCTACTAATATCTCTTCTGTACACGCTATAAAGTATCCCCACTTTATAAGCTTATCTACTATTACTAAAATTACGTCGTGATCTTATCCGGTAATAGGATCTCTTAATTTTAGCAACTTAATAATAAAGTCCTATAATATAACCTCCCATAGTCTCTCTGGTATTTTAATAGGTTGTAGCCCTCTATATAGCTTATGCCTTATTAGTTTATTTCTCTAGTAATCTAGATACTCTCTAATAACCCTTCTAGCTATCTTTTAGATTCCGTTAATAATATACTCCTCTTAGAGTCTCAACACTAAGCCCGTGGCCCTATTATGTCCTTAAGTTAATCCTTTATAGAAATCTTCTATAAAGTGCTCTGCTATACTTTTTAGGATATACTTTACTTCTCAGTTTTTGTATATATTTATCTGTAGATCTTCTAGCTATACTTCTAAAATTCTCTATACTTAAAAGCTTTCCAGTAACTCGTAAATCCTCTCTAATTTTTTCTAAGTTGCTATAATTTTTAGATAATTATACCTAATCAGCCTATCTATATCTTTTCGCAGTAAAGCCCCTAATGGCTTTTCATCATTTTATAGTTTAGCCTTTTAACTTAGCGTGTCGGCCCACGTGTTGTCTATACCCTTAGTATACTAAATCTTAAAATAGTATTCTGTAAGCATCTCTACCCATCTAACCTATTTTTAGTTAAGTTCCTTTATTGTTAGGAATCCTATTAGGTTCTTATAGTCCGTCTTAACTATAAATAGTTTTTCCATACCTTGTAAGAATGCTCTCTATTTCTTTAATACTATAATTATACCTAACAACTCCTTATTATAAATGTTATAGTTTAACTCTAGTAGTATTATCTTCCAACTGTAGTATGCCACTAGGTGCTATCCATCTAGATGCTTTTATATAAAGCATACCCCTAGTATAAAGTCTAATATATCTATTTCTACAACCGTCTTTAGACCTAGTTAATAGATCTTAAGAACTGGCTCCTAGGTAAATAACTCTTTAACTTTCTTAAACAGTTCTTATTATTCCTTCCCCTATACCTATAGTTCTTCTTTCTTTATTAACCGCGTAAATAGTTTAATATCCTTTAACTATTATGCTATAAACCTTCTATAGTAATTACAAAACCCTAAAAACAATCTTAATTGCGTAACGTTCTCTAGTTCCTACTAATTTACTATAGCCTCAATCTTCTTTAGATCTATACTAAGTTGGCCTAGTTTAATAATAAATCCGACAAAATCGGTCTTCCTAGTAAAGAACTCGCATTTCTTAATTACTACTAGCATCTATTCTTCTTATAGTCTCCTTAAGACCCATTTAACGTGTTCTCTATATTCTTCCTTAGTCATTAAGTAAATAATAATATTATTAAGATATACTATAACAAATTCATCTAAGTATTCTCCTAATATATTATTAATTTACTTCTAGAACGTTGCTAGTACGTTTATAAGTCCGAATTGCATAACTAATAGTTTATACAGTCCTTCCTTTAATCTAAAAGCTGCCTTCCATTTATCGCCTTCCTTAATTCTAATCTAATGGTACGCCCATCTTAGATCTATCTTTATAAAGATTTGCGTATTACCTATCCTGTCTTAGATTTCGCTAATTAAGGGTAAAGGATACTTATCCTTTCTAGTAATGCTGTTTAACTATCTATAGTCGATATATAGCCTTAGCTTGCTATTTTTCTTTAGTACAAACAGTACTAAATAACCCGCTAATAATTGCGATGGTCTAATGTATCCCTTTCGTAAGTTTTCCTAGATAAACTCTTTTAATGCTCTACCTTCTTCTTTAGTAAGCTTATAGATTGGAAAGAACCTTAGACTTATTCCTAGTTCCAATTCTATTTTATAGTCCTATACTGCGTTCTCTAACAGCTTTTCACTTTCTGGTGACTATAGTTTCTTGCTATACTTATAGTATCTCTTTAGTATATAGCTTAACCCTTTTTCTATTTCTTTATAGGTTGCTCCTACCTAGTACTATACTATCTTAGCTTATTATCGCATCTTACGGCGTTAAGTATCTCTAATATTAACCTGACCTGTAATCCAATTAATCTTTAGATTATATTCCTATAACTAAGGCATTCCTAATACTGCCTTATTATTTCCTAATGGTAATATGTTAAAAGATATCTTGGTCTATTTTTCTTTAATAGTTATCTAAATAGGTCCTGTTTTAAAATTAATAATACCTCCTCTATAGGCTATCGGATCTCCTAAAATTATTACTAATAGGTAAGGATATTCCTTTCTTCTGTGTAGTAACCCTATTCTTTTAACTGCTACTAGCAAAATATAGTTCCTTATTACTCTACTATCTATTAGTGCCTCAAACTGTTAATCTTACTACTTAACTCGTAAATTTAGGTATCGTCCTTAAATTCCTTTAAGGGTCTAAGGCTCTACCACTGGTTCCCTCTAGTCCCGTAGGCATCTACTTTTCCTAGCTGTTAGCTGCTTAATCCTATTTGTACTTAGTCCAACTTAGGCCAATACTTAGTTCGCTTTTTGTCTTTAATGTGCTATAGATAGGTATTCTCTAGACATTCCTACTATTATTATCCATCTAGGCATTCTTCTGTAAGGAATCTTTCTGGTTAAAGTATTAAGTCCCCTTATTCTTAAACTTCCGTAAAATACCAACTATATATATACTTAGCATTCCTAAACCGTCTCTTATTTAGTGCCTAATATATTCTCATAAGGTATTTCCGGTTCTTTTCTTTTAGGTTTTTATATATATCGCATATATCGTCCATATATGCAATCTATGCCAATATATAGTACGCTAGGTGTCTTAGGTTAACTTTTAACTTATCTTCGTTTTTAAGTTTAAACCTCTATCACGTTAATCTAAACGTTACTATCTCATTTACTGGTACCAATATTTGTATTATCTCTTTCTAGTCTACAGCTTGTTCCTTTAGATCCTTTAACATTATAATTAAGGCTCCTTTAATGTAGCTTATCTATCTCTTAGACATTGCCTAATCTAGTATAACCTTTTCGTCTAACCATATATAAAAGTCTTCCTACTTATTATTATGTCGTTGCCTAAACCACTTGCGGTATAGCTCACTAAGTATATACAATCTGTCCGTAAGGAAGTATCTTTTTATTACTGCTTTGTAATAGCCTTTTATATATTATTCTTAGAATCTAGTTAGAATCCCTAGATTCTCTTCTTCTTCCAGTTCCGTAAGCTACTTAGCTCTAGGTGTACCTGCCTTTAGCCTATTAGTAACCTTCCGTATAGGTATCTTTTTCCTAAAGCAATCTAGTATTCTTAGCTCTGTAGATTACTTCTGCTATATAAAGATTTATTGTCTAAATTCTTCCATACTTTCTTATAGTTGTCGTTTTTCTAATAGATCCTTAACGTCCTCGTACTTTTTAACTAATGTATTAACTTTTTGATCTTTAGTCCGAACACTTTATTTAACTAGTAAGTCCTCTAGGTCCATATATCTATCTCCTAGTCTAACTGCTACCTATATTGCAGATTCTTTAATTTATAAAAAAGCTCCTTACTTCTTACCTATAGGTGTCCTTATTTATACTCTAAATTCTTAGTCCCTTAGATTCTTTAATCCTAAGCTTACTTCTAACTTAAGCTTAGCTCCCGCCTTAGTCTAACTAGGCGTCTATAGTATTCTTATCTCGTCTTAAGAGTCTTAAATCTTATCTATCTTATCTTAAGAATATAATACCTATAGGAAACTCTGTCCCAAGCTCATTTATATATCTTTAAACTAAGCCGCTACTCTACTCTATCGGTTTCTATCCGTTATAGGTTCTTAAGCTATTCTTATCCTATCTTCGAAATCTTAGATCTCTCTTATCTCGTCTTAAGAATCTTAAGCCTTTGGCCTTTTGCCTTTATTAAGTGGTAAGCTAGCACTAGCAGTCATCTACTTACTTAATCTCTTTTAGATACTGCTCCTACCGTCTTATAAAGCGATAAATGCTGTATCCAACGGTGTTATAATACCCGTTACTGAACCTTACTCTATAGCAGTCTCAGTCTCTACTTCTATTACGTTATTAAGGTTTAGATACCCCCAGTTAGTTCCTTTACTATCCTTGTCGCTATTAATTAATAAATACTCCGATTCTATTATTATTGTTACTAATTATTATCTGTATGTTGCTATAACATCCTAATTTAGCTTATAGAGTTAATCTTATTCTTTATCTAACTCTCTAGTTCCTTTATACTCTGTAGATCTTAGCTCTTATAGCTAATAGCTTGCGCCATACTTAGCGTTTTTATAAATTTAGCATGCGTTGTTATAACAAAACGCAAAACTTCTAATTAAACATTCTTTCGTTCCTCGCAGTATACTGTTGTCCTTCTGTATATATATGTCTTCTACTAGTCGGGTTCCCTTTATTATATAGTAACTCTAACCATCTTTACAATCCCTCGCAAAATAACCCTATTTCCCGCAATTTATATAAGCTCCGTCTTTAAACTATTAACTTTACTATAAAGTCCGCCTAAACGTCTTCTGCTAATAAGATCCCTAATTTAGCCTTTACTTCTTAGTCCTATAATTACTAGATCCTTAACCTTTAGGTTTCTATAGTTTCTTACTCCATCTCTTATAGGCTTCTTTAGTACCACTTAAGTCCATTAGCTCTACGCTATACCATAGTTTCTAACTTAGCTTTTATTATTACGTGCTCTGCGCCTTATATAACTATAGAACTCTATCCTAACCTCTCTTAGTCTGTTCCCTTTAGAAGATCCTATTATTAATCTTTATTGCTTAATCTATTAATTCCCTTAGGGTGTCCGCATCTTCTATTAGAATAATTACGTCCTAAACTTTAGCCTTAAGTCCCTGTTTGTACTGTGTTATAAGCGCCCTATTATTCCACTTAACTTATATAGCTAGCGTTTAGAACTATATTATATACTTAATTACTAAAGTTCATTACATAATATCTTGGAGTTTTCTTTCCGCTATAGTTACTGCCTCCGGGTCTCCGAACATTTATATAAGTCGCTCTATAAATCCTTCCTAACTTAAGAATATAAACCGCACGTCCTAATTAGTAGTCGTTATTCCATTTGCCTATATTTCTATAAGGTAAGGCTTAAACCACTTAAGTGCTCTTCCTAACAAGAATAATCCTGCGTAAGCTATTCGATCCATAGGTATTGCCAGCTTTACTCCCTCTTGCGCAACCTTAAAGTGTATTTGCGTAAAGAATCCTTTAAGCTTTAATCTCTCTCCTAAGAATCTTTTAATTAATGGTAACTTAACCTTTACTGCGCCTATTCCGTTAATCCTTTGTTTAAGTGTTATATTATTCTCTATTAACTAGTTAACTATCTCTTATAGTTATTTAACCGTCACAGGTTGTTATAAGTTAGTATCTACCATATTAGTGTCGCCTCCAGACCTTAAAGTAGTTGCCGCCGTCAATAGCGTTATAGTAGCTGCTTTTAGTGGCATGTTGTTTAACTTATTAAAACTGTAACCTAGTAGTGATTGTATAACGGAACCTTGTAGTAAGTACTACGGTGGGTCCTATTATTAGGCTAAGTATATAGGTATTATAAGTAAGTCAACAACGTAATAACAACTGGTGGAGTAATTGCCCAACAGATTAACTCTAATTATATTCTGAGAATTACTACAAGGAAAGAACTATTTAGAGTAGGGACTATAGTCCTTTAAATATATAACCGTACTCCTAGGAAACCCTCCTTATACGTGATGTACGCATTATACGTAAGGTATATAAGTTCCCTCCGTTCCTCTCGTCCCTTACGTAGCACATTATATAACTCGCTTACCATTCCTCATTATATAGTTCCACTGGCTCCATACTGAACCGTGCTTATATTAACTAACTAGCTTCTTCCAACTCCTCTCTAAGTAGTCGTAACATTGTACTTAAAGCGTTCGTAACACTATTCCTAGTTCGTAAATATATATAGGTATACCTTAAGCTTTTAGTTCTAACGCTCCGTCTAATTATCTACCTATAGGTAAAATATAGTGTTAAGTTTACGTTAAACGCGGAGATAGTAGCATATAGTACTTTAGTACTCGCTTGTAAATATACTACCCCTATTAGAGATAATATTATTTAAAGGCCCTATTTACATAAAGACTCTAAATAAAAGTTCTACGAGTTGCGTAGTATTAATTATCTTACGCACTAAATAGTAGCGTACTAGCTTTATAAAACGGTCTATAAGGATAAGAACGGAGTTATACTCTACCCTATTAGAAGTCTTAGACTCTAGGAAATCCATAATAAAGTTAAGTAAATAATGCTACTAGGCTTAGGTAGGGACCTAAAGAGGCTATAGCTTACTATAGGGTTTATAGCAGCGCGATTTAAAGCGTTAGTAGGTATTATAATTATCTAGGTATTTACGGAGGTTTTAGGTAAGGCCGTTCTAAGTATACTTCCATATAATTACCTTAAAAGTACGGTTAAAACTATAGTGGCCGCCTATAGGATTGTTATAATTCCGCTTAAGGATCTCCTATTATAGTAGTATATAATTTAGCACCTATACCTTATTATTTTACCTTAAAAGTCCTTAATTATTAAGGGCATAGTCCTTATTACTAGTAGGAGCTTATTCCTAGGTTAACTAATTATATATAAAGCATATAAAGGCGTCCCTTTTTTATACTCTATAAATAAAATTAACTAGTAACTTAGGGGGGTATTCTATAAACGCCGTTTCGGCTAAAGTAGTTACTACTGTGGTGATGTACGCGGTCCCTCTTAGATAGGAAGTTATAATGCTGTCTGTCTGTCTATCTGTCGGTTAATTAGTCAGTCGTTAGTCGTAATCAATTAGTAGGAAAGCAGTTAGTAAGAAGAAAGGAAAGAATGTATTCTGGTAGGTCGTTATTAAGAGAAGGAGAAAAGCCAAAGGCTTAATATTTACAGGAAAAAGCTAAGGTACTAGGCAGTGGTCTATTTTACCCCACTACACTATTACCTCTTACCGTGGTACAAAACTCTACGTAAAGTTAGTACTAGTAAAGTAACATATAATATATAGGTAACTCGCTAGGTTATTATAGGGGACCGTAGCCTAGGCTAAGGGGTCTTCCCTAAGGTTAAGCGCTATTAGGCTAGTTAAAGTAGTCTTAAAGAGAATAGTAGGATACTCTAGTCCGCCGGCGCTAAGTTTATAAGGGTTGCTTATATACTATACGTATACTACTTACTAGTATAGTATAGTAGCACTAGGGCCGCCTATAAGGCCTATAACCTATAACTTTTACTATAATATAGGTAGCATAGCATTAAGGATTATCCTCTTACTGTCGTCTTTAAAGCCTTTAGTATAATCCAGGCACTAAAATAGTATATTAGCGGGATTTACTTTACCTAGCTTATATTTAATCTTAAAATTAAACTTAGCTAGTTCTTTAGCGTACTAGGTCTAGCGAGTAGATAAGCTTTTAGTAGTTATAAAATACCTAAGATTATTATAATTATAGAGCACGCGTATTATATACGCGGCATATTTAAGGTAGTGGCGCTACGTCTTAAAGTATTACACTATAGTAAGTAGTTCCTTATTATACGTATTATACTATACTTCTAAACTAGTAAGCTTTTAACTATAATAGGCGATTGGGTACTAGTAGAGTTAATCTCCCTATTTTTAGGGCTATAGAAGTATACCGCTATAGGTATAGTTAGAAGCATTAGTAATTACTATTAAGGGTAGATTAGGGTTAAAGTGGCAAAGTAGTAGAGTTTATATAAACGCAGCGCGTAGCTTACAGAACGCCTACTAAGCGTTATTAGGCTAGGACTAAGGTTAATACTATCTAATAGGCCCTTTTAACTTATACTTTTACTTCTTCTCCCTATCTAATATTAGGTTATAATATACCTATATAAGATATACGTATAGGGGGTATACGGTATCTAAATAGTTCTAAATAAATCGCTTATAGAAGTTAGCGAAGCTAAGAAAGACCTAGATATCCCTATAGAACTTAGGCTTAGGCCATTTCTTAATAGCTTTTACGCGGTTAGGGTCTATTATAATACCCCTAGGGGTAATAATAAAGCCTAGGAACTTAACGTTCTTAGTATAAAAGATATATTTTAATAGTTTGGCGTGTAGGCCCTAAGTATAGAGCTATCGCAGTACCTACTTAATATGCTTAACGTGCTTATCCTTATTATTTAAGTAGATAAGAATATTATCTAGGTAAACTACGTAGATAGTATCTACTAAAGTTTTTAGAGCTTTATAAATATAGCTCTAAAACGTTATAGGGGCGTTAGTAAAACAAAAGGGCATTACTAGGTACTTAAAATAATTATAGTATATCTTAAATACGGTCTTCTATTTATCTCCGTTTTAATATAAATTCTATAGTACGTATTATAAAGATCTAGCTTTATAAATATCTTCGCATAGCTAAGCCTATTAAAGAGTTCGCCGACTAGTAGTAGGGGTACCGATTCTTAATCATAATCTTATTTAGGCGTCTATAGTTAATATATAGCTATATTATACCGTCTGCTTTTGGTATAAAATGGATAGGCGCTCTAGTAGGCGACTTACTAGGCCTAATCTAGCCCCTTTTAAGAATACTGTTTAGGTACTCTTATAAGATCTATAACTCTTTCTATAAGAGGTTATAGAGGGGTATTTACGGTAGCGTTTTACCTTCTTTTAAGTCTATCGCATAGTTATACTTAGAGTTCTATAATAGCATACTTACTAGCTTATTAAAGAAGATATTAATTTCCTCCTTATATATATTTAGCAGGCTAGGGGCTATAGAGGTTAAAGCAACTATTATATAGTAGTGTACTTTTGGGAGCTAGTAAAGAAAAAGGTATAGCTAATATACGTTTTATAGGTGTGCTCGCACTAAAAGTATATATAGCTCTACTATAGTATACTTAATAGTTTTAGGGTTTTAATTACCTCCCCCTTATATATAGGTAATCTACGCTAGTCCCGGAGGGTCTCTACGGGTACTTACTACTAGTAACGGCAGGTTCTCTATTATATTTATAACTAGTATCTCTATATCTAGAGGGTCTATATAGGTACTCGCTGCCAGTAATAATAGGTCCTTTATTATATTTATAACTGGCGTAAAAAAGAAGTTTTCTAGCTATAGCGAATAGACTATTTTACTAGCCTTAATATCTACTAGGAGAGCGTTAAGGGTAACTATTTAGAGGCGTTTAGGGTCTAAAATACTATAGATAAACTATCTAGAATAGAAGCCAATTAATAGATCTACTTCCGTAAGCTAATCCTATTTAAGAACTATATTATAACTATTAAATAAGCTACCCTAAAAGGTCTGCGGGCTAATAGTGCGAAGGGTACCCTAGAAGTTGCTAGTAGTAACTATTAGATTATAAGAATCCTAGATTATTATTTAGTTACTATTAAGGAAATATATAATAGGTTTATATAAACATAGCGCGTAGTATATAGGCAGGTTAAACCTATAGACGATATCTTATTTAATAAGATTAATTTAGCACCTATTATTATATAAAGTATATAGGCGGACTTCGCCCTAAGGCGTATCTATCGCAATATATACTATAATACGTTTCTTCTCTCCCTTTATATTAGGCCCTAGTTACAGTTAAGAGAGATATACTACTAGGGCTTTAGGTTTTCTAAAGGCCGAGCTAACTTCTCTTTATTAGCCTACTTCTAGTATTTCTTATAGTAGCTACCTACGGTCCTTTAACTCGTGTATATAGCGCTAGCGTTTAGGGGGTCCCCTAAGCTATCTAGCTTTTAAGTAGTCTCCCTAGGAGTTTACTTAAAGTATTACCCTTTTTAGGTTTTATTCCATAAACTTAACTCTATAGAGCCTATATTACGACCACGCTTTATATATAATAATGTACCGCTACTATTTACGCGATCTTTTGCGAGCTTTATAGTATTAAGCAATTACTCTATACGGCGGATTTTATTAAAAAAGTCCTTAGCGGTTCTTACCCATTAGGCGAAGTTCTGTTAGAAAAGCTCTGCTTATAGGTAGGCTAAAAAATATAAGAACTAAAAGTCTACCTATTATTTAGGATTAATAAAAGGGGTATATAAAAAGAGGTCCTCTAAGCTATATATACGGACTAGGAAGATATTAAACCTCTAGTTCTCCTTTATAATAGTTATATAGTATATTATAGCGTTATTAAAGCGTCTTACTATAAGGTTCCTAATCTAGTCTTAGACTATAGTCTTAAACTTATTTTATAGTAAAGGACCCTTATTTTTAGTACCTAACTAGCAATAAACTAGTTAGGTAATTATCTTTTCTTTTATAAGACCTTTAATAGCCTAGCACGTGCGTCGCTTATAGTTATAGTCCGCGTTATTAACCTTAAATCGGGTTTTAACTATAGCGATCTACCGGTTAAAATGCTGTTAAGTAGTACCACTAATATTAGGTAGTAACCTCTTAAATAAGGCGTTAAGATATATTTAGCGTATATATTTGCTATATAACTTATACTCTTTACTAAAGAGGTAACGGGAGGGCTTTATTAAATTAATAATGCTCTATAAATTAGCTATTTTCTTAGCTAGCTTATCTAGCTCCTTTATATTAGCGGTATTAGGTAAAACGCTAGTAACCTTACTAAGCTTCTATTAAGCCTAGGTATATAAGTTAAACTAGTCTTTAGCGCTTATAGATATCTAATCATTCTAAGGTTTAGAGAGTAGCTTAAATGCTACTAGTATACTTCTAGCGGTTTTGTCTATACTAAATCCTAAGGCATTCTATAGTTGTATTACTAGCGTATTACTATTAGGTATAGGCGTTAGTTTTCTTTTTAAAGGCATTATAGAAAAATTAAACCGGCTATCCTCCTAAGGGGATTAGTAAGGATTTAAATATAAGGTAAGAATATGGATAGGGAGTCCAATAATAGAATAATAGGGTATATTATATATATAGAGACGAATCCTTAAGGAAAAAGGAGGAGTCTATATGCGAGGTAGGAAGGGTTTTCCCTAGGTATATATAGCGCATATACCTTATAGGCGAGTTACCCCTAGGTTACCCTAGGGTCGCCTATACCTTGCGGCTATATAACTATCTATTTAGGTTTTACCTAATACTTTATTTACCTATTATGGGCGCCCTTATTTATTTATTTTAAAATCTTAGCCCTCTAAAAATCTGTATCCCGTACTTATTTATTTATCTTTAAACTAAGCTACTACCCTTTTCTATTAAGTTTTGTTCGTTATAGGTTCTTAGGTATCTTTTATCTCGTCTTAAGAATTTTAAGTAGTTCTTATCTTTTTATTAAAATCTTAAACTTATAGCCTTTTGCCTTTATTAAGTGCCAAAGTAACTTACTATTCTACTTCTCTTATATCTTATAAAGTAATAGATATTATATTTAATAGAGTCTTAATACCTATTACTAATCCTTCCTCTATAGTAGATTTAACCTCTACCTCTATTATTATATCCTTAAGGTCTATATACTCCTAATAAGCTATCTTTATTTCCTTATTATTGCTACTAATAGTTTAATTATCCTAATCCTTAGATTCTATTACCCTTTAGTGCGTAAGAACTTTTTCCGCTAACTACTAGCTAAATATATTCTCTTAGTCCTACTCTAGTTTATAGAGTTAAATATTTTTTATATCTAACTTTCTTATACCCTAGAGTTTTTTTAACTTAGGCTTTTATAACTAATAGCTTATGCTATACTTAGCGTCTTTATAAACTTAATATGCGTTATTATAACAAAACGTAAAACTTTTAATTAAACATTTTTTTGTTCCTTATAGTATATTATTATTCCTCTATATATATATATGTCGGTATACTCGCATTATTAACGTGCATAAATATCACTTGTAGTGGTACGTATGCGGTGTTAAAGTTAGTAGTTGTTTTCATTATCTAGAAGTAAGGGGTTGCTCCAAGGTCAGGTTAGCTAGCCTTGCTTTATAGTCTCGCGACCACGTTATATAACTAATATTCCGACACTAGAGCAACTCTAAAAAGAGGGCTAATCTACACTCCAAAGTTAAGTCTACTTCTAGACTATTTATAGCGTATACGCAATAGCTAGAGATCTAATTAATACGCAATAAGAAGAAGAAGAGTCATTAGGGGTAGCAGGTTAATATATTACAAGGGCCGCTAAGGCGCTAGTAGTAAGCGAGCCAATAGCAATTTTCTATGCCGGGTATGGAAAATCCTAATTGGCTGGTTAAACTCAGGGTCCGTAGAATATGGCGGGTGGCGTGCCCTAGCACCGTTACGACCCGTAAGCCACCTTCTATTACTCCTCATGCTCCACCCAACCTATAGCCTATATATTAACTTAGTTCGTGTTAATAAGTCGCTATAGGGCGACACAAGGCTTCCCCTTAGTTATCGCGTCCGTAGGGTTAGCCTCACTATTAATCTATTTAACCTCTATAATCTGCCGACGTTTATAAGCTTATTATAGGCATATTATATTAATTATTAATTATTTCTCTTATATGGTTCTAAGTTGTATAAAACAGTTATATAGTGACTTAGAATTAGTGCAGAGCACAAGCGGGAGGTTAATCTGTAGGACTTTATCTACCGTAGACTTAATAGCGACGGCGATATTAAAGCCATAAGCTATTTTATAGAGTTTAGAAGCCAGAACGCTTCTAGTAACTCTTTTATATTTAATTAAGCTCTAATAGATGATATTGGCCTTCTTAGTTGCGTTAGCTAGTACAATAACATAGCTAATTTGCGAAGAGAGGTCCTTATTATTAGTAAAGGAAGCGTTCGTAAAGACTAAGAGCTATAGGGTCTTGGCCTCCAATTTAATAAACTTAAGACCTCTATATAAGTTCTAAATCTACCAACTTAGGTGCTTATTTAACTCCCCTACGTTTACCTCTTTAGGATTAATTGCCTAGGTAGTAAAGGATAAGTTAAATAAAGCCTCTAGCTAACAGACTAAGGCAATATAGGCTCCTTTAGCGCGTTAGGTAATATACTAGTCCTTTAGTGTAAGCAGGCCGCGTATAACTCCTTTAGAGCTAGTGCTATCTACTAGCGTAGTATTAACCACACTAAGGTTCTTATACTAGCGCTTTTACATTAGCGTAATACTCCTGTCTTATACTAATTAAATAAGTCCTCTATTAAACTTAACTGGTATATTAGCGGTTAGTTGCTCTCACTTCTTAGCCATAAATTCAGCCTTATATAGTTCGCTTTGTTCAGCCTCTATAAAGGCATTATCTATAAGAAATAGCGTATTATTAGTCTATAAGCCGACAATTCTAAAAGGGTTATTACTATAAAGCAAGTAAGGGTTATACGTAGACTAGTCTATTCGCAGCTAATTAACGTAGTGTAAATAGTAGGTCTTAAACCAGTGGTTTCCAGCTTTAGGTACTCTATAAAGTAGCTTTATAACCTTTAGAATAGAGTCCTTATTAATTCCCAATTATTTGTTTAGCTCGTGTGGTGGTTATATATAAAACTCGCGGTTTAGGTTTATAGTGGACTGGACGTAGGCTTATAAGATGTCTTAGAGGTAGAGTTGTGTCTACAGTAGCATAGCAGCGATATAGAGAATTAGCCGCTGGCTAACCCGTTAAATTGTTAGTAACTAAGTAAGAACTAGCTCTTTCTCTAAATTATTATAGGCCTGTATAACAAGTCGTGATTTCTTAAAGGCTTTATTGGTTCCCTTATTCTTAATCTCGTTAATAAACTATAAGTTAAAGAGTTTGACCCCCTTTAGTATATCATATAGCTTAATAATCTTAAAGACGCCTTTCTTAAGTAGGCCTATAACCTCCTTTTATCGTAAAGCACTAAATTGGGTATTACTATTATTCTGTAAGTAAATAGTGGTGCTAGCCGTATCTGCGGTATCATCGTCCTATAGGTAGATAGCGATATTAGCAATATCCGCAATATTACCCATAAAAGCGCCTATATCTATCGTAGCATCTATAACAGCTATGTCTGCGACGGCCGTAAGCAATAGGTATTTGCGGGGGCGACCTCTACCTCGCTTTAGCGGTAGCTGTAGTTTAGCCTTAAGTAACGATTAAGGTTCGGCTGGTAAAGGTACTAGTTTATCTAATTTAATAGACTCTCGTGGTTTGACTGGGTCTTATAGGTCCAGTAGATAGGGTTTTATAACCGTAGAGCGGAAGGTTATAGGTCTATTTAGTAGCTTTACGGTATAGGTCTTACCGTTAACGGCAAGCAGTATATATAGTCTGTCCCAATAACTACTTTAGCTAGTATTGCCTTTTCTTTAGACTAAGATAGGCGAACTAGGTGGGAGGCCGTAAATAGCGTCAGTTCGTGGTCCGTTTCGCATATTAAGAGCGTCAGCGATCTATTGTTCAGCTTATAGCTTCTGGATTTCCACCATTGCTTTCTTAATGGCCGCAGCTCGCTATATAACTAAAGGTAATGGCGCGTCCGATTCAACCATTCGGGGGTAGGCTCTAAAAACTAGGAGTATAGGGACTATGCCTTCTGGGCCAGCCGTGTTATTAATAGCTTTAAAGGCCATTTATAGGGCCATCTCCTTACTAATTTCAGGGATTTCAGTTGTAATAATTTGGTAGGCTTATTGTAGCGGACCGTAGTAGCGTTCTACCATTCTAATGGAATTGTATAATTCGACTAGAACTGACTTTATAGTTGCTCCCATAGTAGCAGTATAGTACTTAAACTCCTTACTAACAAAGTTCTTCTTAGCGTCTGTGGTAATTAAGTCTAGTAGTTCTAAATAGCTGTTAATCTAGCACATTTAAAGAACATCCTAAGTACACTTAGCGCCAATATCTCGTAGCTATCTACTAGCTTAAAATTAAGTTACTTCGTTAACTATGTATAGTAGGGGGGAGCCGCTAATATACATAATGTCGACGATAATATTATAATTAAAATTAATATTGTCTTATAAGGTAAAGCGAAATCTACCTAAAGATCTGCTATGCTTCTAGCAGTAGTAGCAGAGTCTGGTTAGCTCTTTAATAGCAGATCTATCGGTGTTATGGCTGTAGCCAGCCTTATCGAGAAGCTTTTGTAGTCTATTAACTAATAGGTAACCAAATCAATAGTATAGACGTCGTAGTTCTACGTTAGTTAAGTAATAAGGGTTCGTATTAAAAAACTCGACTAAGTAAGACTATAAGGAGAAGCTCTATAAGAGAAATGGGTGGCCAAATCGTCTAACTACTGGCACCTTTTTAGTGCGAGTAATAATGACGTCCTTTAGGTTATTATATTTAATATAGAGTCTATCTATATCTACTAAGCAAAGTAGGAAAAGAGTATCTGCTTTAATAATATGGAATTATACCTTGCCTATAGGGCTGTTAACGTCTATAGTTCCGATAGACGTAGAGGCTCTAATCCCGAATTAGACGGTTACTTAGCCCTTAGTTAACGTATTAAGACTTATAGACTTATCTACGGCCTATAAAGCTTAGAATTAACCGTAGCTAGCTATAGACTTGCGCGAAGCACCTATATTAATTATAATTCCCATAAAGACCGTTAAGGTGTATTATAACGCTATAGCTGTAGCCATACTGTAGGTAAATGGGTCGGTCTCCGTGTAAGGTTCCGTAGTAGACTTTATAGTGAGTTCTAAAGCTATAAGCAGGTGTATATAAGCCTTATTAGCTAGTTCTACGCTTATAGAGGTTGCTTTCTCTATAGTAAGTGTTCTACAAGTAGTGATATAGGTAGAACTATTATTAGGTTCTCCGGCATCGCTCCTAGAGTTGTTAGCGTCGTATATATAGGCTTTAAAGTCTAAGTTATTCTCTTTATCTCTTTTATAGGCGGCGACGTATTATTTAAAGTGGTTGTTAAAGTTGCCCTTATTACGGCCCTTAATATTAATAAAACGTCTCTTATAGTTGTCTCTGGACCGATTACGCTCCTCCTCTATATGTTTCTATAAACGGTAGTCCTCCTTCTTATAGATATAGCACTTAGCCTTTAGTCTGCCGTTAGTTCTATAGGGGCGATTACTGCCGTAGTAATTAGTGTTTCGGTCTTAATCCTAGTCATTTTGGTAGTAATATTAATCCGTAAAAAAGGCTTAGTGGGACGATCTTATTAAGGCCTATAGGGGGTATTCTTTTTCCTATACAACAATAGAGGATTATAGCTTACTAATTAACTAAGAGAGGTCTTCTAAAGGGTTAGAGATAGTAATATGGCATACTAGTACTCCCTAGCAAGTAGTAACTAACTTATTTATAAAAATGCGGTTTATATAAAAGTCTAGGTGTAGTCTATAACGTTGCTTTAGCAGTTTATCTATAAGCAGTTAGAAGTTTTAATAGATTAACTTATTAGGGTTCTCGTCCATAACTCCTTAAAGGGTCATGCTATTCCACTTTATAAGGTTCTTATAGTAGTATTCTAGCCCTTTAAAGAATTATCGTATGTAGTTATAGGCTTTAGTAAAAGGTCTTAACTCAAGGTTACTATTATAGTAGTAGTCCTAAGCAAGCCCCTTTAGTATACTAGGGAATACTATTGCGTAGCCTTCTAGTGGTAAGCTAGATCTCTTGCAGATGTTATAGAAGATAGTTAACTTAAAGTTAAAGCTGTTACTAACTCCATCGTACTTTTGGTTGTCTATATAGATCTTTATAATTATAGCTACCTCTTTACTATATCTAGGTCCTTGCCTAGGTCCTTACTCTATACTAGGTACGGCTAGTTTAAGTAGTATATATGTGTGTGGCTGCTGCGGTTACTATAGCTGCTGCAGTTACTGCTCTCTTAGCTATAGTAGTTGGTTAATAAGAGCGTAGATTTAGTTATAATTGGAGGATTAAGGACCGGGGGGGGTATTAGGGGTAGTAGGGGTAGCAATCGGAGTAGCTGGCGGTGCAGTAACTGGAGTAGCTAGTAGTACGGCAGCTGGAGTAGCTGGCGGTACAGCAACCAAAGTAGCTGGTAGTATAGCAGCTAGAATAGCTAGTGGAGTTAGTGGAGTAGCTAGTAGTAGGGCTAGAGGTATAGCAAGCTTGTCTAAGGTCGAATTAAGTTAGTCTTGCAGAGTTATTATAATTATTAGCTTTACCTCTATAAGGGCCGCGATAAGCTCCTTATCCGTCTATTTATAAAACTCTTCTTTATTAGCAACGTCCGTTAGCACCTTACTAAGGGAGTATCTCTTATCTTACTTAATAATATATACTCCTCTCTTAACTAGGTATTAACGGATTCGCATTTTAGTATTAGATTGTACTTATTTAAAGGTCTCTAGTATAAAGTTCTTAATGTCTTCCTAAAACACTGTCTATAATGCAAAGTTTATAAGGTTGGATTGTATATATAGGTATATCTTGGTCTCCATATACTCCGTCAAGTCATTATCTATAGCCGTCTCTAAGTCGATTCCGTAGCCGTATTTAGTAATTCTTTCCTTCTAGTCAATTTCTATATTGTCGTGTCTTTGTATATAAGGGTAGGTATAAGGGTAGGTATAAGGGTAGTCGTCAGTTCGAAGAAGTTAAGGTTTAAGGTAAGGGTGTAAAGGTATGTACGTGTCCTATCGACGAATCTACAGTTCTTAGACACTATAGACGATTCTTAGCAGAGATACGGTCCTCTAGGCGATCTGACGCGTCAACAGTTAAGCTAATACGTGGTTTCAAGCTTTAAGGGTCCTCTAGGCGATCTAACGCGTCAACAGTTAAGCTAATGCGTGGTTTCGAGCTTTGAGGATAACGTAGCTCTCTTTAAGTAAAGATACAATTCTCTAGGCGATCTAACGCATCAGCAAGCTGATACGTGGTCTCGAGCTTCGAGGGTATCGTAGTTTTCTCCTTTAACTAAAATAGGGCGATAGCTCTGCGATTTAACGCGTTAGCAGTTAAGCTAATACGTGGTTTTAAGCTTTGCTATTGCGTATTTCCTAATCTGTACGTCTACTGATTAGTATCGGTATACTCACATTATCAACATACACGAATATCACTTGTAGTGGTACGTATGCGGTGTTAAAGTTGGTAGTTGTTTTCATTGTCTAGAAGTAAGGGGTTGCTCCAAGGTCAGGTTAGCTAGCCTCGCTTCGTGGTCTCGCGACCACGTCATATAACTAACATTCCGACAATATATATTATCTACTAGTCTAGTTCCCTTTACTACGTAGTTACTTTAACTATATTTATAATCTCTAGTAAAATAACCTTTTTTCCATAGTTTATATAAGCTCTATTTTTAAACTACTAGTTTTACTATAAAGTCCGCCTAAATATCTTCTGCTGCTAAGATCCCTAGTTTAGCCTTTACTCCTTAGACCTTTAGTCTTCTAATCCTTATCTTTTAGGTTTCTATAGTCGCTTTTCTTATTTCCTGTTTTCTTTAGTACTACTTAGGTCTATTAGCTTTGCGCTACACTATAGTGCTTTTTTTATATGCGTTGGTCCTTACTATATTCTACTAAATTCATTACTTTAGTATAGCTAGTTATCTACTTTAATAGCTTGCCTAATTAGCTCTCTTATATTGCTTAGATCGTCCATTAGTATTATAATAGCTTAAACTTTAATCTTTGGTCCCCTTTTATACTATGCTATTAACGCCCCTTAGTTCTAGTTAGTTTACACTACTAGTGTCTAGAACTATGTTATATAGTCTATTACTAATCCCCTTTATATAAGTTAATATAGCTTTTCTTTAGCAGTTGCTATTAATTCCAGATCTTTATATATTTATATTAGCATACTAGCAAATTCTTCCTAGCTTACGAATATATACTACGCCTTTAGGTTAGTAGTTGTTAATCTATTAGCCTATATCTCTATAAGATAAGGTTTAAACTGCTTTAATACCCTACCCGTTAAGAATAGTCCTGCGTACACTACTTAATCTACTAAATTTACTAGCTTAGTTCCTCTATATTAGATATTTAGCTTTATCTATATAAGGAATCCTTTTAGCTTATATTTTTCTTCTATAAACCTTTTAATTAATAGTATCTTAATCATTTCCCTCTTTATATCATATAGTTGCTAAAATAGTGCCTAATTATTAGTATTATTCTATTCTATAATACTTATTAGCTAGTTTAATATAACCACTTATAAGTTATTATCCCTTATACTAGTATCTCCTCCTAATCCTAAAGTAGTTACTACTATAGATGGCGTTACAACTGCTGCTTTAGGTAGTATATTATTTAACTTCCTTTACTATAACCTTAGTAGTAAATACATAATAAAGCCTTATAGGAAATACTACAGTAGACTTGTTAATAGGCTAAGTATATAGATATAAGATGGCTGATAATGTAAATATAACTAGTGGAGTAGGTTACCTAATAGATTAACTCTAATTATATTCTAAGATTTACTATAAAAAAGAGAACCATTTAAGTAGGGACTGTGGTCCTTTAAATATATAATACTGCGCCTAAGAAATATACTAAGTATATTAGTATATTAGTATCTTAATACGTCCTATATTCCTATATTTCTATATTTCTATATTCTAAATTTATAATATAACTTGCTATATAACTTAGCTTACCCCTTATTCTATAGCTCGATTAGTTCTAGCGCCTCCTATATTATCTTAACCAATCTATTTATATCTCTTCTTAGTAGTTACACTACTGCCGATATAAGGTCTGTAATTCTTAATAATATCCCCTAAAAAAAGAAACTTTGTCTATAATAACGCGTTATATTTAGATACTAAAATAACTCTATACTGCCTAAGAAGGCCTTAATAATATCTTATTTATAGGCTAGACTATACTTAACCTATACCCTTAACACCTTATATATGCCTACTAATTTCTACTATAAAGATATTAGTCCTACTTACCGCCCTAGCTAAGCTAATAGCAATTTTTGTTATACCGGGTATAGAAAATCCTAATTGGTCCGTTCAATGGTTAGAACTAGTAGAACCCTATACCACTACCTAAATGTATCTCGCGAATAGGCACGGTGCTTATTTACCTAGTAATTAGGTTAATAATATATACCTTTCCCTCCCGTTTCCTACTTCCTTTCCTTATATAATATCTCAATTTTATTATATAGTTTATATATATAGCTTAATAATATCTACTTTGCTATATATTATTGCCGTTTATACTTATTCTGTAATACTATATTATATTAAACCTATACTATATACCACCTTATTTATTATATAGGCTATATTTACTAAATAAATAAAGAGCCTATAATAGGCCTTTATAGAAACCCTTACCTATTAAAAATCTCGATATTATAAGTTAATTAAATTTCTAAAAAGGAAATTAAAGAGATCCGCCGAAACCCACTGTCTACTATACTATACACCCCTACTTATCCCTACTAGTATTAATCTACAAATATTAGGTAGAAATAGCGTGTCTATAACTAGCTCCTCGACCCTAAATTTGCTAGTTAGTGCCCCTATAAAGAAGCTAACTAAATATCTTCCTAATCCTCCTACCTATTTAAGTAAAAGGAGTAAACTACGCTCCTTCCTTAACTAACTTAAGAATAAGCTAAATGGCAATATTAATCGCTATACTACCCCTAATAGTTAGCTATATTACGCTATAAGCCACCTAATAGGAGATGCTGCAAAAACTATAGAACAAAGGCTGAAGGCAGTAAGAAAAGCGCATGGCTGGCCGACAAAGTATTAACTACAATTAAATAATCTACATACTTATTTGGCTGTATTTAATTGCTGTGGCGTTATGCGATTATTCAAAGTTGTGTTGATTTTGGTAAGAATTCGCGTGTCGGGAAACTAATGTCTTGGCATTGTATACCTATATAAACCACCTAAAATAGCGCAATTTTTTTGGGAAAAGGCCTTATTTTATTATATAGAAGAGCTAATCCTCTAAAGCTTTAATACTTATATTATTGCGTTGTTTCTACTCTATATCCTTAATAAGTATAATATTAAGGCAGATAGTAAGGCTAAGCAATATATACGAAACCTACCTCCATAGCAATCTTTAGGGTATATTAAGAATATCCGCATAGCGGCTTTTTTAAATGATATATACTATAATATAAATTAGCGTACGTCTAATTATTTAGAGCTATCTGCTAATATATATTAGTTAGTAGTAACGTTATTCTCTATAGATACATTAAGCTCTACTCCTAATAACTATAGTATAGAGTTCTTTAATTATATCCGGTTCTTATACTTATAAGCTTTTAAAATACGCCACTAAGTATATAGATATTGGACTACTAAAGTATATAATCCCCTGCCTTTGCTTATACTTTACTAAAAGCTTATTAAAGAACTATATATATAATATACTAATCCTATAGCAATTAGTTGGAATAAGCGCTTATAATCTAGTACTTTAATAGGCTATCCTTACTAATAGTTTAGTTAACCTCTAAGAGCAGCTAAATAGCTTCTTTAAAATAAATCGCCTTAATAAACTGCTAAATCTTTAACTTAAGGAGTTGCTCTAAATGTATAGGAATTTAATATTTGGCATAGATAAGCTATTTAAATAAAGTGTTCTTATAATAAGTTATACTAGCGCGCTCCGCAATATTTTTAAGCGTATATTTAGTAAGCATATAAACAGCGAATATATAACTAAGTCTCTAGCGCTAGATATCCGCTATCTTATAGATTAGATTAAGAAGAATTTAATTATGCAATATACGCGGCACTTGGTGGATTTTAAGGCTCTTTTGCTTCTATAGCGCGGAAATAAAAAAACTCGCAAAGGATGGCGTAAATATATTTAACGCCTTTTTATTAACTACAGCTGGTTTACTATTTAATCCCCTTATATATAGCTTTAGTAACGCTAATAAGAATATAGAGGTACTAGGAGAAGCTGCTAAATATATTTATATAGTTTATTGTCCTAATATTACACCTATATCTCTATAAATATATATAATAGTCAGCATATAAGTTGCTTAATAAGTGCGAAGGGTAATAGTAATACATTGGTTTAATTGCGGATATACTTCTATTATAGGCGGGTTGTCTATAAATATTATAATTTTATATAATAGCTCTATATTACGGAGTAGAACTTCGTAGCAAGAAAGCAACTACCTAGATGGACGATCTAGGTATAGAATTTAAACCTGCCGCCTTATATACTTAGGAAGAGAATAGAGTAGTAGAGCGCTCGCAGCGAACCTTTACTAAGATTACCCGCTTAATAATCCTTGCCAGCAATATACTAGACTTTCTATAGCCTAACGTACTCCTTATAGCTATATATATTAAAAATAGACGCCCTATAAGAGCTTTTAATAGTATATTACCTTATAAAAAGCTTAAGGTAAACCTCCTTTAGTATACTACCTAAGGGCTCTAGGATCTACCGTTTACTCCCTTATAGCCAAAGAAGATCGCGTAAAATTAGCTAGGTTTGCTCTATAAGTAAAGAAGGGTATTTTAATTAGCTATAACAGCAAGATAATCTATCGCGTTTAGCTACTAGATGAATAGAAGATTAAGCGGCTTAAAGACGTTAAAATCTATAAAGCTAATATTAGTTTAAAGACTACTACTATATTTACGGAAGAATCTATTAACTCGTCTAATAAGTAAGGGAGGGAAGATACTATTACTCCTTAGCCGAAGCCCCTATTAAGAAAAGGATAACGAAGAATTAATTAGAAGGAAGGTCGCGATAGCTTACTCTATATGCTTAAGTCTCTGCCCAAAAACCTTACTACGACTACTACTTAATTAGGCCGCTAGATGTTGAGAATTAACCTATTAAGTAACCCTACTGCCTTCCTTGTAAGTCTTATAGGTATAGACTAAAGCCTTAACTAATAAGCTGATAATATTAATAAGCTATTAAGTAACTGGGATAACGAAATAGGCGATGAACTAATAGCCCTTCTATCTACCTTTCCTCTATAATCTATACCTTAAAACCCTTACTTAAACGATTATAACGCGGTCAATCCTATGGCTCTACTAGCTAGCTATATTTAATATACTGGCTTACCTAATCTTAAAATATATATATCTACTACTTTAATTAATAAAGATAAGCCTTATATATAACTGAGTAATTAATGGCCTAAATAGCAAAGAATAGATAAAAGTAATAATAGAGGAGATAGAGTCTCTAATTAAGAACTAGACGTGGGAACTTATTAACCTTACCTCCCTCAAGCCTCCTTATAAACCTCTTACTGGTAAATAGATATTTAAAGTTAAAAAAGGGAAAGAATAGCGAGGTCCTCCGCTATAAGGCTAGATGGGTTATTGAGGGATATCTATAGTAGTACGGTGTTAATTACAACTAGACCTTTACTGTGGTAGTAAAACCTATAGCTTTTAGAGCTCTATTTACGATTACTGCCTACTATAACCTTAAAATTAAACAGATAGATATTAAAACCGCCTTTCTTTATAGACTAATTAATTAAGAACTTTATGTTATTATGCTAAAAGGCTATAAAGAAGCCGGTAAAGTTTACCGCCTTAAAAAAGCCCTCTATAGACTAAAATTGTTACCTTAAATCTGGTATAAGACGCTCTTAAAGTTTTTACTAAAAAAACTTAAACTTTACTATTTATACGCGGATTATAGTATATTCGCTACCGGTAAAGAATAGAAAAGTTTAATTATTTCTGCCTATATTAACGATACTAAGATTATCTATAAGGATATAGCGGTAGTTAATTAGGCGAAAGAAGAGCTTAAAGCAGCCCTTTAAATAATAGATCTTAGGCTAATAAGCTTTTACTTAGGTATAATAGTTACAAGAGATTAAATAAAGAAGAAGATTCTACTTTTACAGCAAGCCTACCTTATTAAAGCTTTTAAACGTTTTAGATTATAAAAGGCTAATACATTACTAGTATCTATAAAGCACTTAATTAAGCTTATAGCCAATTAAGAAACTACTAGTAAGGACGACGTTAGAAAATACTAGAGTATAGTTAGTTTAGTTATGTTTTTTTATAATAAAAATAAGGCCAGATATTGCCTTTGCGGTATTAATAGTAAGCCGTTTCGCCTATAATCCTACCTCTACCTATATAACGGCCGTAAAACTTATTCTTTAATACCTAGCTAGCTTGCTTAATAGAGGAATTATCTATAAAGGCGATAAGAACCTAGACCTTACACTAATTAGCTTTAGTAACGCCGACTAGGGATAAGATAAAACCACGAGACGCTCTATATTGGGCTTTATATTTATATTAAACGGAGGACCAATTTTATAGAAATTAAAGCTATAAGCTACCGTTTCGCTATTAATATGCTAATTAGAGTATACGGCTCTAATGTTATAAAGTAAGTATAAGCGGCGATAATATATAGCAAGGTAGATATTATTAAGCTACATATATAAACTATATAAGGAGGTCAAGACGTTACGTAAGGAAAGAAGGTAGGAAAATAAGAAGAAAGGGTATATATTATAGACTTAGTTGCTTAGTTAATACGTATACAAAGCAGAATAGGATTTAGGTAGTAGTCCTAGTAGAACTTAGCAGGATTTAGTAAAACTTAGTAAAACTTAGTAGAATATAGCAGAATATAGTAGGTTGCCGTTAAATTGCCGCAGATTGCTATTAGATTATTATCTTATAGTCAGTCTCTAGTTGCTAAGTTAGTAGAAATAGGTAGATATATATAAGGTGTTACAGGGGTATCCCGTAACAGTACCCCCCCTTTAAACTTAAGCTTCTGCGAGATAGGGCTATAGTAGTTCTAGGTAGAGTTTATAAAAGTCTTTTGCGGCTTATATAAGTTCTATAGAGTTAACGGGTTCCTATAAGGGCTTAGTAAAGCCTCTCTATTTTATAAGATATATATATTAGCGTTTCCATTTATTATACTTAATATTATTAATTCTTTTAATAAAGTACTCGTTCTTACTATCTACTTTAACTAGTAGGGGAGGGTCTTATATCTATCTGGGCAGGGTATCTAATATAGAAGTAGTAGGGTAGAGGACTAACGTGTAAAATATAGGGTAGATTTTAACCGTATTAGGGAGCTTTAGTTAGTAGGCGTAAAAGGAAATAACCTTCTTAACCTTATAAGGGCCAGTGTTCTTCCAACCAAGCTTCTTAATAGGTCGTTTTATATTTAGATTTCTTATATCTAGCTAGATAAAGTTACCAATTTAGTAAGCTAGTGCTAAGGTTCGTTTCTTATTTACTACAGCTTTATAGACAGATTAAGCCTATATTATTTTATTAGTAAGGAACTATTATAGTTCCTCCACCTTCTCTATAAATTAATTTACTTCTATAACTTATAAGGCGTAATAAGTAGGGCGAGGAACATTACTAAAGGGTTTAAAACCTATTTATAGATGCTAGCCGTAGTTAGCTAGGAACGGGGAGACCTTTATAGTTTCTAAGATGGAATTATTTATAGTAAACTTGGTAAATATAAGCCAGTTAATCAAGTTATCTTATAAGTATAATATATATATCCAAATATACTATTCTATTATAGCATTTATACATTCCGTTTAGCCATCCATTTCTAGGTAGTATGCTATAAATAATAGTACTTTAATACGGAGTTAGGTAGTTAGTTCTTTTTAGAATATAAAGATAAACTGGCTACCTTTATTAGAGATAATTGTTTTAAGGAGTCTATAGAGTTTTATACGTAGTCTAGGAATAGTTAAGCAACGGTAAGTATTAATATATTAGGGCAGGCGATTAAGTATCTTATTTTAGACAGTTAGTCTATAACTACTATAATATTTATACAGCCTTTACTTACAAGGAGATTAATAATAAAGTTCATTAAGATATCCTTCTATCTTTAGTCTAGAACAGGCAGTAGCTTTAGCTCGTTAGTAGATGTAGTAGCTAGAAACGTACCTTTATATTATATTATATATATTCGGCCAATAGTACTCCCATTAGAGTAGCTCCAGAGTTTTTCCTTAGCCTAAGTAGCCGGCTACCGGTAGGTTATATACGTATTTAAGAAGCTTAAGCTTAAGTTTATTATAATTAGGGATAACTAAATAGTTTTAGTAATATAAGCGGTTTCCGCGAGCTTTATATTTACTTAGAGAGATTTTTTTAGAGCGTCTAACGCTATCGTGGATTAGCTTAAGCGTCTCTTAGATAAACTCGTTATTTAAGTATTTATTAATTATAATTTGTTTAATTAATTAATTAGTTATTTTAAGGACGTGTACTATAAGGTCTTTAGTAGGAGGGTTAAATGGTTTAGGGCGAAGTAGGGTCTAGTTTTAGTAAAAGCGCGCTTCTTTTAGTGCTAGCGCGTCTTATAAATATTGGGTTAGAGTATTAGGCTTCTAACCTTAAACGCCTAGGTAGTATATAATTAAGAATTAAAAACGGGATAGATATTCTAACTAGCGGGCCTAGTAATAGCTTAGCTGTTTTATGGTTGTAAAGTACTATAGATTCTTATAGTTGTTAAGGACCTTAATCGGAAATCCAGCACCTTCTAGTTTAGGTTACTATTATTTAAAATATCTAATAATAGCTAGTAACTCCTTATTATAGATCTTATAGTTATATTTAGCTAAACTTAGTTATTTTAAGTAGTATACTATAAGGTATAATACTCTATCTTTGTTATATTAAGATGAAATACCTCCAGTAATATAGTTAGATAAGTTAGCTTCTATAATACTTATTCGGTTTAGGTTAAAGTATTAAAGTATAAGCGCGGTAGTAAATATAACTTTTAGATAAGTAAAGGCCTTTTTATATTCCTTATTAAAAATAAAGGCTTTATCCTTTTAGGTTAAAGCTATAAGGGGTAAAACTAGGACGGAGAAGTTATTAATAAACTATTAGTAGAAATTGGCAAATCCTATAAAGTTTCTTATATCCTTAATATTCTTAAGTTCTTACTAGTTTATAATTACTTTAACTTTTTTTAGGTCTATTTATATACTATTTATAGAAATAAGAAACCTAAGGTATAGGACTTCTATTTTATGGAATTTGTATTTATTTATATCTAATTATAGACTAGCTCCTTATAGGGCTTATATAATAAGATTAACGTATTTCTAGTATTTAGTTAGGTTATTACTATATATTAGGATGTTGTTAATATAAGCAGTATAGAAGATATCTAGGTAAGGATATAAGGCGTTATTTACGTAATATTAAAATAAGCTTAGAGCGTTTATAAGGCTAAAGGGTATTACTAAGTATTTAAATAATCTATACCGGGTATAAAATATAGTAAGTTATTTATCTCCCTTTATAATACGGAGGCGGTTAAATATAAAGATAATATTAAGCTTTATGTAAAAGCGAGCCTTACTTAGTTAGTTTAGCATCTCTTATATTAGCGGGATTAGATATTAGTTCTTAATAGTAACAGCATTAAGAGCTGAGTAGTCTATATAGAAGCGTAGTCCGCCGCTTAGTTTCTTAACAAAGATTACTAATGCGGCTATAGGTAAAGAGCTTCCTCTAATAAATCCTTTACTTACGTTCTTGTTTAGGTACTTTTATAGCACTTAGAGTTTATTTTAGGATATCCTATATAGGGGTCTAAATCTAGGCTACTTCCCTTCTTTAAGTACAATCTTATAATTATATAGTTGGTGTTTTGGTAGCTTATTAGCTTTCTTCTATAAAAATACCTCTAGGCGGTTATAGTACTCTATTAGTACCTTTATAGTAGGGTTAGTATACTTTTTTAGTATTAAGGCCTTCTTAATATTAGCTATAGTAATAGTAAAGATTATATGTTTAGGTTTCTTAGTAAGTTATTCTAACGGAGTAGCTCTAATTATACGGATATCTAGGGTGCTAAGCTCGCTCGGATTATCTATAGTTTCTTATTTAGGTTTTTTAAGTATTCTCTTTATTGTAGGGTACCAGTTCTTCTAGTAGTTTTATATACTAAGCTTAAGCTTCTACTTAGTTTAGGGCGGTGTAGTGCTTAGTAATAACTTATAGAATTTAGTGGAATTTTCAGATCCTTAATTAGATATTAGTAGAATTCTTATATTAGTAAAATTTAGTAGAATTCCTATACTAGTAGAATCTAGTGGATTCCTTAGGCGTAGAGTAGACATTGGTGGAAATTTTAGGCTAGTAGATCTTAGTAGATTTCCTAGATTTTAGTTTAGGGTTAAAGTAGTAAGTTATAAGGCACTTCTACTTATAACGGGGGGCGGTAAATAGAAGCTTAAGGTTATTTTAATTAATGGTTACCTTATATAGCTTTATCTAGGGTTATTTAAGGATTACTAAGTAACCTAGAGTAATAATAAAAAGTCTAATTAGTTCTTTATAGTTTAGGTATTAGAGTCTTAGGTATACTACGTAGGTAATTTAGCCTAAGATTATGCGTTTGCCATTAAATCTAAATACGTTAATATACTAGTTAAGGGGAGTTAAGGTAAAACTATTATCTTATACAAAGATCTTATTAATAAATCCTATGCTACTAGCTCCTATATTAATTAGAACTTAAGTATTAGCCTATTAATTATTTTACTAAAGATAATAGTTAACGGTTATGCTATAATCCTAAGAGTTAAAGTTTGTAACATCTAAAGTATTTAATAAGATCCTAAGGTAGAGCCGTCCTAAAGAGCGACTTAACTCTAGGATATGCCTTTTAGTAGTAAGCGGGAAGGGGTTCCTATAAAACGTTAGTTATAGCTTTACCCTTATAAGTGGTGCTTATTAGACATAGGGCTAAAACTAAATAAAGATTAGGGATGGTAACCGGAAGATTAATATAGTAAACAGTTCCTGGTATTAGCTATTTAGGTATAGGGATAGAATAGTAGTTAGAGAGGTAGGAGTTACTTTTATATTTAAAGTAGAGGCTTAGCTTAATGCGTTGTTCTTATTCAGAAGACCCTAATAGGGCGTATCTTAGGGTGCTTAAACTAAGATAACTTAGTGGACGTTTATAGGGCTGTTGTATTATATTAAGGAGCGTATTTTAGTGTTAGGCGTAGTATATTATTATACTATTTATTAATAATATTCACGCAGGTATTAAGGGCTCCTAGTAGATCTACGCCTATTAAGGAGGTTTTTAGTTTAGGGCTTAGGGATTTAATAAGGCTATTAACTAGTATAGAGTTATTTTAGCCAGTTTCTTTTATGTAACGGTTAAATTTAGAGAAGTATACTAGGAAACTTTTCGTTCTTTAAGCTATATAGTTTATTTTTTTTAAGTAGTGGCTTAGCGGTTCGGGTTACTGTATATAGCTTTAAGAAGTATAACTAGGCTTTATACTAAGTTTAGCTAGAGAGGTTTAATAAGGTTAGCTATCTCTCCTTTTAGTCGGCTTAGGGCGTAATAGAGTTAGTTAGCTTTAGTTAGGTAGCAATTAGCGTTACTAGTTAGCTTGTTTTTAAGCTAGCTTAGAAATAATTAGAGCTTTTATTATTTACTAATAAATACTAGGGGATCTAGTAGTTGTTTAGATTATTATAGTATAGTAGTTAGCTTAAGGTAAGAGACTGCTATAGGTTTAGGGCTTACGTTCCACGTATTTATCTCTAGAGATAGCGTTTAGTCTTAAGGTCCTAGCGTAGGCATTTTAAGGGTGCGGATTTCTTCTTAGAGGTCCTTAATTAATTGCTAGTATTATACTTCTTATTTAGCTTATTATTAATTTAAAGTGGCTTAGTTCTATATAAGGGCGTTTATAAAAAACTTCTATATCTCTACTAATTGTTCTTAAAGTGCGGATATAATATTAGCGGCCGTTATAGGAGCTTTGGGTTCGTTTTGCATATTAATAGTAGTATAGATAGTTAACGCAACGTAGTATTACGGAGTAAGTATAAGCGGCGATAATATATAGCAAGGTAAATATTATTAAGCTGTATACATAAACTATATAAGGAGGTTAAGACGTTATATAAGGAAAGAAGGTAGGAAAATAAGAAGAAAGGGTATATATTATAGACTTAGTTACTTAGTTAATATATATATGGAGCAGAATAGGATTTAAGTAGTAGTCCTAGTAGAACTTAGTAGGATTTAGTAGAACTTAGTAGAACTTAGTAGAATATAGTAAAATGCGGCAGGTTGCTGTTAGATTGCCGTAGATTACTATTAGATTGCCATCTTGTGGTCAGTCTTTAGTTACTAAGTTAGTAGAAATAGGTAAATATGTATAAGGTATTATGGGGGTGTCCCGTAATATCTAACGGCTATAGTAAAAGAGGCTATATAGCTTTAACTTTTACTTACTAAACGAGGCGTACTAGACTAGAATAAATAGTTTGCTAAAATCCTAATTAAAACTAATAACTAAGCTTTAAAGGCGTTAGCCGAAAATCTAGTTTAATACAATTAAATAAAGCATATTAATATCCAGTTTTACTAATAATAATAATAATTCATTGCTTAACGTCCGATTCGGATCCCTATTGGGCCCACGCGGACTACTCCTTATTTACATATGGGGAGAAAACTCAACTTAAGAAAGACTCAACTTGAGAAAACCCCGTGATCCATCTCCCCGCCTTTTGGGACTCGCCTTCCAGTTTTACTATATAAGAGATAAGATAAACAGTAGTAGGATTAACCTTATATACGTTACTTTAATTAATATGGCGGCCGACGGCCTTACTAAGCCTCTTGCGGGTCCTTAGTTCTACGCCTTCCTTAAACATCTTTAGATAGTATAGAAACTTAATTAACCACACTAGACCTTATTAGGAAATTAGTATATAACTAGTAAATCCTTAAAAGGTGCGCTAAATAATGCCTTAAGGCTTTAAAAATAAGCAATAGAACTTAACCTTAAGTACTAACCTACTACTTAAACCTATTATCTAAACCTATAACCCAAATCTAACGGCACGATATTAGGGAGGGCTAATACTAGTAAGAAGGATGGATATACTTTAGGAGAGATATAGGATAAGACCATAGGGCCTTTAAAGCTCTATGGGCAATATAGAACACCTATAAGAAGGTGCTGCCAAAATTTTAATGTGTGTTTTTATAGAGTAGGCGTTGTCTCTAGGTACTAGGGAGGGCTTAACTCCTTATTAGACACTTGTTCCACCTTAAAGGAGCTTTAGTAACCCTAATTAAGCAATCCTACGCCCCTATATACAGTGTATATAGCGATATCGTTAACTAAGCTTAAGGGAGGGTATTGGAAAACAAGCCCGCAACGATATCACGTGATAAGACTTATGGGAGAAAGCTCTTAGCAGGAATCTAACCAATTAGACGACTTTGACCGGCGGTCGAAGTTCCTTAAAATCTCTTTAACTACCTATATAGAAAATAAGCAATATATAGAGTTTTAGCCCCATAACCTTATATTCCAACAACTAGGGCTATAGGTAAAACTCTTTAGTATAATATGGGTTTTGGCGCCAAACGTATTATAATACCAATAGTATTGTTATATTAAGAGTCACGCATAGGGTAAATAGGCAGTAAAACTTTAATAAAAAGTGGATCTTAAAGCCTAAAGGGTAACGTCTTGGCCACCCAGTCGAGCTAGTTGCTTAGTTAAGCCACCTTAAAACACACCAAAAATCTACTAACTTTGGCCTTTTATAACTCTACCCCTATTAAAGATATTTAAATATAAATATAAATATAGCTACTTATATATAATAGGGCTTTATTAATAATATTTTTTAATATATATATTTAAGCCAATATAATAATTTTATTAATAAATATTAAAAATTATTATACTAGCTTAAATATACATATTATTTTTTTTAAGAATATTAGAAATAAAGTCCTTTTATATATAAGTAGCTATATTTAAATTTAAATTTAAATATCTTTAATAGGGGTAGAGATATAAAAGGCTAAAGTTGGTAGATTTTGTTAGACGCTAAGCAGGCTAATAGAAATGATATATATAATACTCTATAAGGAAGAATCTAAGGGGCTCAAGGGCCCCGGGAAGGTATCTACATGATGGCCCGCGCGCTGTCACGTGACCCATCACGTGCACGTCGCTGAGCTCAAAGAGACCCCCCCCCTACCAACAGATTTTGGTGTGTTTTGGGGTGGCTCGACTAGGTGGCCGGCTCGACTGGGTGGCTAAGACGTTATATATTTCCCTCATTATAGGCCAGATATACCTCCTCCCATACAACTAGTTATACTGATATTGGTGGTAGAGCTTAACGATATCGCTAAAGTTAGATTATCATTAGTTACACCGAAAAAGGCTTGATCAGGGCGCGTAGATCGTAATACCAAATGTATCGTTATATACCCGGTATCGTATTAAGGAGTTTTGCCTGTATTCGTCTGTCAGAAGAAGGCGAAGGCTCAAGACATCGCCTCGGCGCATCTCGTTGTAAGTGCATGCCGATCGTGCCGATCAAACAGCGCGGATTTATACCCTTTCTGTGTAGAATTATGCCTAAAATAGATAATTTAGTCGCCAAGATCAATAGGCTGGCGTAGTGGGGCAAGGCTACGCCACGGCTTGGCAGGACGCGGCCCCCTCATTTTTGTTGTTCGCAACACTTTCATCAGCAGTTACATTCGCTCAGATATGATTGATCCTCTATCGTCCGCTGGGCTGGCAATTGCAGTCTTTGACCAGCTGTGGAAGCTTGGTGAGCGGACAGCGGAACTGGTGGCGGACTTCCGCGAGTTTGATAACGTAAGCAACGCTCCTTTGATAAGATATGAATTTAGCACCATGACTGACCCTTTTACTCCTCAATTAGGATTCCAAGAAGCTCCAAAGCAAGATCAGGGATGAGATTAATCAAACAAGAACCCTTCGCCTTCTTCTTTTCGAAGAATCAACGGTCTGGTTTAGTCTCCTACTAATAGACTTTCAGTAACTAATTAGTCGCCAAGCAGACTTACGAAGGTAAAACCCTATTCGAACAGTTCGACAAGGACGTACAGATGCAGATTCAGATATTCCTTGGTCAACTCTCCAACGTTATTAATGAAGCCTTCCAGCTTCTTCGTCGACTTCATGGCACCGCTGATTCCGATGATCCGTGTCTAAACCCCCTACCTTCGTCATCAAACCCTTCTTCCGCCACGACACTTACACCGAATTTATCTTCCCGAAATTCAAGAAAAGGTCCTAAACCGTTTGCGCGCTTAAAGTGGTCTTTTTACGATAAAAGGAGAGTGGAGGATATCATAACAAACTTCAGTGACCTTAATCGTCGTATACTGGAGAATATCAAACTTTGGTGCCTTGGAACTTCCATAGGCGTCGACCTGCAACATCTTAAGCGGCTTGAGGACAACGAGAACTCTAAGAGACTTGGCTTTGATATCGACGCCAGACTTCAGCTCACTGCGAGCGATGCTGAGGTTATTGAAGGAACTCTAGAACTCAGTGACAAGAGTCTGAAGCAATATCTTCAGAAACCTAGGAAAATTGAAGATCGATTTGCGCTGATTGAGTGGGATGGGGAGCAAATGGTGCTAGAGTATCGCAAATATGCTTCGGTGGATTCGCCGGGATTAGTTGACATTGACCCTCGCATGCGGGATCGTGTGGACCGACTTGCAAAACTTCTACATCAGCCAAAAGAACATGTCTTTCGGATTCCTGCTTGCAAGGGCTGGGTGCTTGACATACTCAGCAACCAGGTTGCATACATTTTTGCAGTGCCTTCCAATATATGCGCTGAACCCTATAGCCTACTTCGAGCACTGGGAACACCAGACCTTAAGCCAACATTAGGACAAAAATTTCGATTAGCACATGAGCTCTCGAGATGTATATCTCAGTTGCAGCTAGTTCAATGGGTTAGGCGCTAGAAGAAATTCAAAGCGAAAGCCTTCTCACTAACTTTCTCTAAGGTTCACGAGAGTTTTCGGAGCGAAAATATTCTGTTCTTTCCAGATGCAGAAGGTGATTCCTCTTCAAAATCTCCAAGAGTGAGCCTAGATTATTCGCAGCCTTGGGTACTAGGTTTTGAGCATAGTCGTCCCGAGATTGATTTCTCCGGTGGATCCGCTGATGTGTGCCTTGATCGGGACATATACCGGCATCCACATCGTCAAGGTATACCTCAGCGGCCTTTCATCAAGCTTCATGACATTTACGCTCTTGGTGTAATTCTCCTTGAAATAGGTGAGTTCAATCCCAACGATCAGACACTATTCCAGATATCATTCATATAGCCTCCTCTTTTCATCTGGATATAATTGCCATGGCTTGACTTCGAAGGCCCAATCTCCAATGCCCAGGTTCGACTTCTATAGGAAAGATTGCTGCAGCCATTAACATTTGTATCTTAGGTATCTGGCAGCCGGCCATTACGCTTGAAAAAGAGCGCTTCCGCCGCGTTACCGACCCAAAAGTCATCCAGCAGCAGCTTATTCGCCAAGCCACTAAACTTCTCAGCTCACGAATGGGCGAAAAGTATAAAAACATCGTTCTACAGTGTTTGCAAGGCAACTTTAGCATCGAAAATGATACAAAAGGGGATTTAAAGCTGCAGCAGATATTTAGGAGCGAAGTAGTTGACATACTAGAAAGAGCTGCAGGGAATGTATAACATAGGCAGAGCGCTACTAACGCTATTACCTATTTTAGTTATCCCTTGGAACGCCGATTTGCGTCCATCCGTTATCGATAAGAATTAGCCAATAATATCAATAGGATTAAGGCTCCGTGATTAGAAGAATGTGAAGGGGGTTTGAATGCAGGCAGGCCAGGGCTGTGGGGGAGGTTTTTTACCTTGCGATTTGGATCAACTTGATATTAGGTCGGTTTAACAAGATCTATATCATCAGAAGTACGTTTAGAGGGCATGGTTGATAAAAATCTATTGTTTGAATCTACATACAATATACGTGTATTTTTGAGCTCGGTGTTCTGCACGGACCACTTCTAGATGGACGCCGGATATACATGGCTCTCAGTAATAAATGAATATATATTTATACCGCTTATCGTATTTATATCATTAACGCCTCTAGATATTCATCATCGCGATAATATCGCGATATTGACTTAATAAGCAATATCACCAGGCTTGGCAAGGCGTTGAGGCGATCGTCCTTAGCCAATACATACGGCTAAGAACATTAACTTTCTCGCGCGTTATATAGTATAGTGGTGTTCACGGCTCGTCTAAGCGCCCGCTAAGTCGCTAAGTGTTTTACTAAGACGTTCCTACTATAACTGGGCTAGTCCCGTTATAGTACCCCCCCTTTTAGCTGAAGGTTTAAAATAATTTAATTTAGTTAAGACTTATTACTTATCGCGTTCGTATAGTTGCGTTAGGTGGCGGTATAGAGTTTTACTAATTCTATCGTTAAATAGGCTAATTAGGATTTTCCATCCCTAGGATAAAAAATCGCTATTGGCTTAGTTAAGGCGGTAAGTAGAACTAATATCTTTATAGTAGGTCTTAGCAAGGCAGATCTAACTGATTAGATAACTTTAACTAGCGGTTAAAGTTCCTTAACATCTTGCGTGTTATATAATTGTATTATAAGTTCTTTTTAATTTTAAGCTTTCTGCTATTATGTTTCGTATATTTATATTAAGTAGTAATTATTTACCTTTATATTATATCTATTTAGCTAGAGTAGGCCGTAAAGAATAGTCTTTATAGAATTTGTCACGGCACTGACCTAACGCATACTGTTTTATACTGTCTCGTACTATTTCCTACTGTTAGCTGGCCCACCACTAGCACCTTAGCGGCCGGCCCTACTATTTGTATATAATACCCCCTTTCCACCTTCTTCTCCTCTTTATACCATAACGTAGTTATTTAGTCTACTTTATTGCAGCACTGTAACAGTTTATGGTATCTCTAATTACACCCTATCGCGATCTTTATTTTTCCCAGTCTACTATCTCTATTTTCCTAGTATAATCGCGACCTAGCGCGACTGATAACACCGTACTATAGTCCTAGATAATCTTAGCACAGTCTTAGCATAGCCTTAGTATAGTCTTAGCAATCTTAGTATTATAGTTAGCCTTATAGATTCCGATTACCTTACCCAGATCTCCTAGAATGGGCGACCACAATATAGACAACGTCCCGCCGATAAACCCTTATAAAGCGCTCGCCCGCCTCCTTAATACCTTCTATACTAATATTACCTAGGCAATTAGAAACGGTCCTAAATACCTAAAGGACCTTAATATAGTAGGAACCTTTTAGTAACTCTTTATATATACAGCCTTTTTAACTAGTATTAAGAGCGGCCTTTAAGCCGTCTATAGTAAAGGCTAAGCTATAAAGTCCTAACTTAAAAAAGCTTAATACAGAATTAACTCCCTTAAGACACTTAAATTATATATTAAATAATATAAACAGCAAGCCCTTATATACACCGAGACTATATAAAACCTAAGCTCTTAGATTACTACACTTACTAAAACTATTGCCGATAAGAACCCTACTACTAGCTCCCCTCTTTTAACTAAGCCCTATAGAAAAAAGCGTAAAGCAAAAGATCTAACCCCGTTTAATGGTAAGGGATTACTAATTAAAAAGTAAGAAAATTTTAAAATATAGGAAATAAAAATCTAAGGCGTTTTCTAGAGGGATGTAAAGTGCTTTAAGACCCTAATAGACGAAATCCTTTATATATTAGACATGCTAACGGATAAAGCCTATAACTATATTAAATATGGCCTTAATACGCTATGTATATACCTAAATAACCTAAGTAAATGGACCTTTTCTGACTAAAAGTCTATGTTTATATATATAAGAGGACATTATAAGACTATAGATATAACCTAAGCGGCTAAAAATAAGTTGGATACCTTAAACTAAGGCAAGCGTAACTACTGGTCCTAGAAAGTAAAGCTTAATAAGTTAATAATTAAAGTAAATAAAACCGAGGAACAAAAAGTGGATTTACTTAAGAAGAATATTTCCTCTAAGATAAAGGACCTAGCCCTTACCCTTAGTTATAAGATTAGTAATGCTAACTACAAAGGCTAAAGTAAGTAGATAGATATATTTACTTATAACCTATAGAACTATACCTACTATACTAAGTTAAATACCGCTAAGCTAAGTGCCGCTAGCGGCTATTAACCTATATTATTATAGAATAACCTAATAAACCTAAACGCCGTTAAGTTCGGCAGTAGTAGTAATAGCCTCCCTAATAATGTTTAAAGATATTATATAAATAATAGACTTTATATAGCGTGTGG
>Ga0307515_10002735_pt1 | contig 37724 bp, 36 predicted proteins | sample 17_EM_MG_FD_194513 | JGI IMG/M metagenome (GOLD analysis project Ga0307515, IMG submission 194513) | Populus trichocarpa ectomycorrhiza microbial communities from riparian zone in the Pacific Northwest, United States - 17_EM | ecosystem: Host-associated > Plants > Roots > Unclassified | place... | reverse complement strand
AGACGATGGCCTTCATGCGGCCGAGGTCGATGCTCACCCCGCCCTGCACCGCCAGCAAATGGCCTTCGAGCGAGGAACCGACGCCGAACGGGATCACCGGCACCGCATGAGCGTCGGCCTGCTGCACGACGAAAGCGACGTCGTCAGTGCTTTCGCAGAACACCACCAGCTCCGGTGGCGCCACGTCGAACGGCGACTCGTCGCGGCCGTGCTGCTCGCGCACGGCCAGCGCGGCGGAACAACGCTCGCCGAAGCGGCCCTTCAGCGCATCGTGCATGACGACCGGCACGCGGCGGCGCTCGGCAGGGGGCAACACGTGGGAGGGAACAGCGGCGTTCATGGCAATCTCCGGCCTGCGTGCAAACAGAAAGCAGAAAGGCGATTCTGCACCCGGCCCGGCTCGGGCAGAATCGTCTGACAAGACAACGCTCGGGAGGAGCAATGAGCAGCGTGGACAACGATGGCCGCTATGCGCCGCCGCGAGCGGCAGTTGACGATGTGCCGGAAGCCACCGACGGCGTGGTGCTTGGCGGCCGCGGCCAGCGGCTTTTGGCGGCAATCATCGACGTGCTCTTGAGCTTCGCCGCAGTCTTTCTCGCCCGCGCCGTCACGCCGTGGGACCCGTTCGCCAGCACGCGTGGCTATTTCAGTCTGTCGTTTCGCGACCCGGCCATCGGCTTCGTGCTGTTTCTGCTGCTCAACGGCTACCTGTTGGCGACCCAGGGCCGCACCATCGGCAAGCGGGTGATCGGCCTGCGCATCGTGCGCAGCGACGGCTCGCCCGTCTCGTTCGGCCGCCTGGTCGGGCTGCGCTACGGCGTGTTCAGCCTGCTCAACGTGCTGCCGATCCTTGGCCAGCTTGTGGGCATCGTCGATTCGCTGTGCATCTTTCGCGAATCGCGTCGATGCCTGCACGACGAGCTCGCCGACACTGTCGTGATCAAGGCCTGAGAGCCGGAGACTCCCCCGCTCGTGTCGCTCGATACGCTGTACACCGCCGAAACGCCCGAAGGCATTGCGCTCTCGCTGCGGCCGGCTGGCGTGGTGCCGCGCGTGCTGGCCTACATGGTCGACCTGGGCGTGCGGCTGGGCGTCTACCTCGCCGTGAGCATGGTGGCGATTCCTTTCGGTGGCATGGGCAGGGGCCTGCTGCTCGTTACCTACTTCCTGCTGGAGTGGTTTTACCCGGTGGTGTTCGAGCTGATGCGTGCCGGCGCCACACCGGGCAAGCGCATGTTCGGCCTGCAGGTGGTGATGGACTCGGGCCTGCCGGTCACGCCGGCCGCGTCCATCACCCGCAACCTGCTGCGCGCGGCCGATTTCTTTCCGTTCCTCTACGCCTTCGGCCTTGTCTCGATGCTGCTGCGGCGCGACTTCAAGCGCCTGGGCGACCTGGCGGGCGGCACGCTGGTCGTCTACCGCGAGACGGTGGCGCTGCACGGCGAGCTGCCCGCGGCACCCGCCACGGCACCGGCGCGCGCGTTGGCGCCCCGCGAGCAGGCGGCCATCGTCGCTTGGGCCGGGCGCGCGTCGCGGTTGACGCCGGCGCGGCTGGACGAGCTGGCCGTGCTCGCCCGGTCCATCACGCCCGCGGGCGAGGCTGAGCGCGAGGGCGATGCCACGCGGCAGCTGCTCGGCGTGGCGCAGTGGCTGGTCGGCCACCGCCGCGGAGGCAACCGATGACACCGCTGCTGTTCGAAGCGCAAAACGCGCCGCTGTGGAAAGAGCTGGAATCGGCACTCGACCGCGCCGAGAACAAGCGCCCGCCCAAGCAGCGCGACAAGACCGCGACGAAAGTGAAGCCCGTACCACTCGACGGCGCGCGCCTCGCCGAGCTCTACCGCCGCAGCTGCGAGCACCTGGCGTTGGCGCAGGCGCGCGCCTACCCGATCCACCTGACGCAGCGGCTCGAATCGTTGACGCAGCGGGCGCACCGCCTGATCTACCGACACCACGACTACGGCCTCGGCCGCTTGAAGCAGCTGGTGTTGGTCGACTTCCCGCAGAGCGTGCGGGCGCACCGCTGGTACCTGCTGGCCGCCACGCTGCTGTTTGTGGTGCCGATGCTCGCCGTGGGCTGGGCCACCTGGCGCGACCCCGGTTTCATTCTTCACCTGGCCGACGCCCAGCAGGCGCAAGAGTTCGACGGCATGTACGACGAGAACGCCCGCGCCTTCGGCCGCACGCGCGATGCATCGACCGATTGGCAGATGTTCGGCTTCTACGTCATGCACAACATCGGCATCGGCTTCCAGTGTTTCGCCGGCGGGCTGTTCGCCGGCATCGGCAGCGTTTTCTTCCTGGTGTTCAATGGCGTGCAGATCGGCGGCGTGGCCGGCTATCTCACGGCACGCGGCCACAGCGAAAACTTCTATTCCTTCGTCGCCACGCACGGCGCTTTCGAGCTCACGGCGATCGTGCTCTCGGGTGCGGCCGGTTTGCGGCTCGGCTATGCACTGCTGGCACCTGGCCGGCGCACGCGGCTCGAAGCGCTGAAGCATGCGGCCGGCGACGCCATCACCGTGATCTACGGCGTGATCGGCATGCTGGTCGCGGCCGCCGCGGTCGAGGCCTTCTGGTCGTCGGCACGCTGGCTGGAGCCGGCGGTGAAATACGGCGCGGGCGCCCTCTGCTGGGTGCTGGTGATCGCCTACCTCGGCTGGCAGGGCCGGCCCCTCCCACGCAGCGGAGCTTCGGATGCAGGTTGACGCCATTGCCGTCGAGCTGCGGCCGCGCCCGATGTGGGAGGCCGCTGACCTGGGGGTTCGCCTGCTGCAGTCGAACGCTCGCTCGGTATGGCGCAGCTGCGCGCCGGTGTATGCGGTGGTGTTCGCGCTGGCGCTCGCCACGGTGGAGATCTCGCCGTGGCTGCCCAGCCTGATCATCTTCTGGTTGAAACCCTGGCTCGACCGCAGCGTGCTCTTCGTGCTGTCGCGCGCGGTGTTCGGGCAGTCCACGCGCGCCTCCGACCTCTGGCAAGCCCAGCGCAGCGTGTGGTGGCGCCAGCTCTTCGGCACGCTGCTCTGGCGCAGGTTGTCGCCATGGCGCTCGTTCACACAGCCGATCTATCAGCTCGAAGGCCAGCGCGGCGCATCGCGGCGACAACGCCGCACACAGCTGCTGCGGGGCCAGCGTGGCGCGGCGGGCGGCATGCACTTCGCGTTTGCCAACGTCGAGGTCGCGTTGATGTTCGGCCTGCTGGCCATGGCGATGTGGTTCGCGCCGGAAGAGGCCCGAGGCAACCTTTTCACCTGGCTGGCGCGCGACGACAGCGTGGGCGCCGCGCTCTGCCTGGCCGGTGCGTATGGCACCGCCGTGGCCGTGCTCGAACCGTTCTACGTGGCCGCCGGTTTTGCGATGTACCTCAACCGCCGCGTGCAGCTCGAGGCCTGGGACATCGAGCAGGAGTTTCGCCGTGCGTTCTAGGGCGTGCCTGCTCGCTCTCGCATTGATGGTCGGCAGCGTGCATGCGGCCGAGCCGGCCTCATCACCCACGCGCGAACAGGTCAACGCCGAGGTCGAGAAGCTGCGCGCCGACCCCGACCTGTCGGGCGTTCACAAGCAGAAGACGTTGCGCTTCAAGAAAGACAAGTCCGACGAAAAGAAAAAGACCGAGCCGAGCAGCCTGCCCGACTGGCTGCGCAACTTCGCGCGCTGGATGACCGAAGCCGGCCGCGCCGTGGTGTGGGTGCTCGCGGGGCTGGCGGTGGCGCTCTTCATCGTTGGCCTGCGGCACTGGATCCGCGTGAGGGCGGGCGCCGTGAAGGGGCCGCACGCCGCACTGCCCAGCCATGTGCGCGACCTCGACATCCGCCCCGAGAGCCTGCCCGACCAGATCGGCGCTACCGCGGCAGCCTTGTGGCAGCGCGGCGAGCACCGCGCCGCGTTGTCGCTGCTGTACCGTGGCGCGTTGTCTCGGCTGGTGCATCAGCACGCCCTGCCGATCCGCGCTGCCAGCACCGAGGGCGAATGCGTGGCCCTGGCCGCAGCGCGGCTGGCGCCTGAGCGCAGCGCCTTCTTCGGCCGCCTGGTGAACGCCTGGCAGCTGGCGGTCTACGGCGCGCGGCTGCCCGAGTCGAACAGCGTGCTGGCCTTGTGCGCCGACTTCGATGTGCAGTTTCGCGCCGCCCCCGTGGCGCAGCCTGCGGCATGAGCACGCTGTCGTTGAACCGCGACTGGCTGCTGCGCGGCCTGCTGGCGGCGCTGATGCTGGGTGCCGTTGCGTGGCTGGCCTCGTGCACTGAGTGGGTCGACGTGGAGGTGCCGCTGCCACCGCGTGGCGAGGCCGCGAAGAACGATCTCTACGTCACCCAGCAGCTGGTGCGCCGGCTGGGTGCCACGGTGGCCACGCCAACCAGCCTGGCCGAGCTGCCACCACCGCACGCCACGCTGCTGCTGAACTCCTGGTACTGGGACCTTTTCCCCGAGCGCGCGCAGCGGCTCAAGGGCTGGGTCGAGGGCGGCGGCCACCTGGTGATGTACGCCGGTGACATCAACCACAAGCAGTTGAAGACCTGGTTGCCGATCCAGCGCGTCGACCCGCCGGCCAAGCCGCGCAAACCGGCTGCCAGCGCGCCGGCGACTGCGAAGGACGACGATGACGACGCGGATGAAGAAGACGACGACACCCCGGCACCGAGCGCCGCGCCGGCATCGTCTCCCACCATCTTCAGACCGAACACGCCCCCTTGCCACGATGGCCGCGAGCCCGACACCGTGCCCGCCAGCTACCCCGGCCCGCGCCAAGCTTTCAAGGTGTGCGCCTGGACGCGCTTCGGTTGGACCGTGCGCGCGACCGTGGCCCCGTCGTGGCTCTTGCAAGGCGACGACGGTCTGTGGGCGGTGCGTGCACCGCTGGGCCGCGGGCAGGTCACCGCCTTGATACCGTCCAACCTGCTGAGCAACGAACGCGTGCTGCGCGGCGACAACGCTCTGGTGGCCGTGGCCGCGTTGCAGGCCGGCCCCGGAGCGGATGTCTGGTTCGTCACCGAAGAAACGCGACCACCCTTCTTGCGCTGGCTGTGGCATCAAGCCTGGGTTGCCGTGCTGCTGGCCGCCGCGGCGCTGGCCTTGGCGCTGTGGCGCGGCGCGCGGCGCTTCGGGCCGCTGGCAACGATTGCCGCGCCCGGCCGCCGCTCGATGGCCGAGCAGATTGCCGGCACGGCCCAGTTCCTGCGCCGCGAAGGTCCAGAAGCTCTGCTGGCGGCACAGATCCGCGCCTTGGAAACGGTGGCGCGCAGCCACGTACGCCACTACGACAAGCTCGGCCGCAGCGAGCGCGCCCTGGCCATCGCGCAGGCCACGGGCTTGAACGCCGAAGCGCTCGGCCTGGCGCTGGACAAGAGCCTGGCGCGCCGCCGCGTCGACCTGCCCGCCACCCTCGAATTGCTTGAAACCGCGCGCCGCTTGCTGCTGCAGCGCGACCCCACCCCCCGGAACTGACAGACACAAGGAAGACCATGCAGATCAAACCCACGGACCTGAGCCGCGCGGCCGAGTTGCTCGACGAGTTGCGCAACGAAGTCGGCAAGGCGGTGGTCGGCCAGCAGCAAGCGGTCGGCCAGATCCTGGTGGCGCTGGTCGCCTCGGGCCATGTGCTGATCGAAGGCGTGCCCGGGTTGGGCAAGACGCTGCTGGCGCGATCGTTGGCCAAGGCCATGTCGCTCAGCTATGCGCGCGTGCAGTTCACGCCCGACCTGATGCCGTCGGACATCACCGGCCACTCGGTGCTCGAATCGCGCGGCGATGCGGGTACACCGATCGGTGCGCTGCGCGTGCACCGCGGGCCGGTGTTCACCAACCTGCTGCTGGCCGATGAAATCAACCGCGCACCGGCCAAGACGCAGAGCTCGCTGCTGGAGGTGATGCAGGAGTACCAGGTCACGCTCGAAGGCCAGACGCTGGCGCTGCCGCGGCCCTTCATGGTGCTGGCCACGCAGAACCCGATCGACACCGAAGGCACCTACCCGCTGCCCGAAGCGCAGCTCGACCGCTTTCTGTTCAAGATCGACATCGGCTACCCGCCGCACGACGAAGAGACCGCCATCGTCAAGCGCACGACCGATCAGCAGACGGGCGACCAGTTCCCTCTGGAAGCCATCAGCCCCAAGCTCGACGAACGCACGGTGCTGGCGCTGCAGCGCATGGTGGCGTTCATCCGTGTCGACGACAAGGTGCTCGACTACGCGGTGCGCATCGTGCGCGCGACACGCAGCTGGCCGGGCTTGGCGTCAGGCTCGGGGCCGCGCGGGGCGATTGCGCTGGTGCGGGCCGCACGCGCCACCGCGCTGATGCAGAACCGCGATTTCGTGACGCCGGACGACATCAAGCAGCACGCACTCGCCGCGCTGCGCCACCGCGTGCAGCTGGCGCCGGACGCGCAGCTCGAGGGGCGCGAAGTCGGCGAACTGCTGGCGGCGGTGCTCGACAGCGTCGAGGCTCCCCGCCTCTGAGAGCCTGAGTTGATCCGAATGCGCCAGATCATCCCCAGCCGCAACACGGTGCTGGCGCTCGCCGCGGCGGCGGCGGTGTGCGCCATCGCACTCGCGGTGGGCGCGCCCTTGGCGAACGTGGCGCTGGCAGCCGCGGTGGCGGTCGGCCTGGGTGTGGCCTGGGTGGCGGTCGACATGTGGCGCACGCTGGACGCTTGGCGACGCCACCCGCTGCACACCGTGCGCGCGCTGCCGGATGCCCTGGCCCTCGGCGTGCCTCGCGCGCTGCAACTCACGCTGGTGAACGACGGCCCGCTGGCCTGGGGGGTCGACCTCTTCGATGAAGTCGACGCCCGCCTCGACTTCGAGGGCCTGCCGCAGCATCTGCAACTGCCCGCGGGCAAGAAGCTCGAACTGCGCTACACCGTCACGCCGCGCCAGCGCGGGCCGGTGGAGCTGGGGGCCACCCAACTGCGGCTGCGCTCGCGCGGTGGGAGCTTCGAGTTGCTGCGCACCATCGGCACGGGGCAGCGCCTGCACGTCTACCCCAACTTCGCCGCGGTCGCGCGCTATGCGTGGCTGGCCGGTGACCGGAGGCTGGCACAGATCGGCATCAAGACCTACCCGAAGCGCGGCATGGGCACCGACTTCAAGCAGCTGTCGGACTACAAGGTCGGCGACCCGATCCGCCACATCGACTGGAAGGCCACGCTGCGCCACCAGCGGCCCATCGTGCGCGAGTTCCAGGACGAACGCGACCAGTGCGTGATCTTCCTGCTCGACTGCGGGCGCCGCATGCGCGCCGACGAAGGCGTGGCCAGCGTCGACGGCAGCCACTTCGACCAAGCGCTGAACGCGCTGATGCTGCTGAGTTACGTGGCGCTGAAGGAAGGCGACGAGGTCGGCGCCCTCACCTTCGGCAACGCGCCCGGCCAGCAGCGGCGCTTCGCACCACGCAAGGGAGGCGCCACACTGAACGCGCTGATGGCGCGACTCTACGACATCGAGCCCAGTGCCACCCACTCCGACTACCTGATGGCTGCGCAAGACCTGCTGCGGGCCCAGCACAAGCGCGCGCTGGTGATCGTGTTGACGAACTTCCGCGACGAAGACGCGGCCGAGCTGACGCCGGCGCTGAAGCTGCTGCGCACGCGCCACCTGGTGCTGGTGGCCAGCCTGCGCGAGCGGGTGCTGCGCGAGCTGAGCACCCAGGCCATCACGCAGGACCGGCATGCCATCGAGGTGGCGGGGGCGCACCTGTTCTCCCAGGCCCGCAGCGACGCGTTCCAGCGCGTAGTGGGGCACGACGCGCTGTCGGTCGACGTGGAGCCGGCGCAGTTGGCGGTGAGCCTGGTGAATAGGTATCACGCGGTAAAGCGGGCCGGGTTGCTGTAGCGGCGGGCGCTGGCTAACATGCTTCGTCGCGCGGCAACAGGGTCGACGCGACGGACATATCAGTCACAAACCCGGAGGAGGCCCCATGTCAGCAGTCAATCCCTACACCCCACCACGCGCGACGGTCGACGACATTCACGAGCGGGTGACCGAGTTCTCGACTCCGAAGGTGTGGTCGATCAGTGGCCGCCTGGGGCGTTTGCGCTACATGGCCTACCTCGTGATCGCCACGCTGATCATGTACGCGGCACTGGCCGTCATCGGCATCGTGGCCGCCGTGGCTCGTTCGGGCGGAGCGATGTTCGCCTTGATGGGGCTGGTCTACATCCCCATCGTCGTGCTGTCGGTCATGCTGATGATTCAGCGGTCGCACGACATGGGCTGGTCGGGCTGGACAGTGCTCCTGGCGATCATCCCGCTGGTCGGGCTCATCTGGATATTCAAGGCAGGAACGCCGGGCGCAAACGCCTATGGCGCTCCGCCTCCGCCGAACACCACCGTCGTCAAAGTTTTTGGCCTGTTCGGTCCCGTCATCGGCATTGCGCTGATCGGCATCCTGGCCGCCATTGCCTTGCCGGCCTACCAGGGCTATGTGATGCGCGCCAAGGCGGCGCAGATGCAACAACAGCAATCGGCGCCGCAGCAGCAACAGCAGTAGTCAGCATCCATGGCCAACCGACTCACGCAGATCGCCACGCGCACCGGCGACGACGGCACCACCGGTCTCGGCGACGGCACACGCGTCGCCAAGGACCATCTGCGTGTGCAGGCCATGGGTGATGTGGACGAGTTGAATTCGCACATCGGGGTGCTGCTCGCCGAGCCGCTGCCCGACGGCGTGCGCGACTTGCTCGTGGTGATCCAGCACGAACTCTTCAACCTCGGCGGCGAGCTCTCGATCCCCGGGTATGAGCTGCTCAAGGGCGACGCAGTACTGCGGCTCGACGAAGCGCTCGCGGAGTACAACGCCACGCTGCCGCGGCTGAAGGAATTCATTCTTCCAGCCGGTACGCGCAGCGCCGCGGTGGCGCATGTGTGCCGCACCGTGGCGCGGCGCGCCGAGCGCGCGGTGGTGGCACTCGCCGCAGTCGAGACCGTGCGCGCCGAGCCACGCCAGTACCTGAACCGACTCAGCGACCTGCTGTTCGTGCTGGCCCGCGTGCTCAACCGCGCCAACCTCGATGGGCTGGGCGGTGACGACGTGTATTGGCGCAGCGAGCGTTTGGCACGCGACGAAGACGAGACGGGCTGACGCCCGCCGTTCAACCGCGCCGCTGCTTGACGGCGCCGTGCAAGACGTCCAGCACCGTCAGCGAATCGTCCCAGCCGATGCAGGCATCGGTGATGCTCTGGCCGTAGGTGAGCTTGGCGGGGTCGTCCTTGCCGGCGCTGAACTTCTGCGCACCGGCCTTCAGGTGGCTCTCGACCATCACGCCGAAGATGCGGCGTGAACCGCCGCCGATCTGCGAGGCCACGTCGCGCGCCACGTCGATCTGGCGTTCGTGCTGCTTGCTGCTGTTGGCATGCGAGCAATCGACCATCAGTGTGGTGGGCAGCTTGGCGGCTTCGAGATCGTTGCAGGCGGATTCCACGTTCGCAGCGTCGTAGTTCGGCGTCTTGCCGCCGCGCAGGATCACGTGGCAGTCCTTGTTGCCCTTGGTCTCGACGATGGCGACCTGGCCGTTCTTGTGCACCGACAAGAAATGGTGCGGCCGCGCTGCCGCCTGGATGGCGTCGGTCGCGATGCGGATATTGCCGTCGGTGCCGTTCTTGAAACCGATGGGCGCCGACAGGCCCGAGGCCAGCTCGCGGTGCACCTGGCTTTCGGTGGTGCGCGCGCCGATGGCACCCCAGCTGATCAGGTCGCCGATGTACTGCGGCGAGATCACGTCGAGGAACTCACTGCCGGCCGGCACGCCGGCACGGTTGATCTCGGTCAGCAACTGGCGCGCGATGCGCAGTCCTTCGTCGATGCGGTAGCTCTCGTCGAGGTAGGGGTCGTTGATCAGGCCCTTCCAGCCGACGGTGGTGCGTGGCTTCTCGAAGTAGACACGCATCACGATCTCGAGCGTGTCGGCGTATTTCTCACGCTGCTCGCGCAGGCGGCGCGCATATTCCACCGCCGCAACGGGGTCGTGGATGGAACACGGGCCGATGATGACCAGCAGCCGGTCGTCCTTGCCCGACATGATGTTCTTGATGCGCTGGCGCGTTTCGGCGATGAGCGTTTCGGCCGCGGTGCCGCGGATCGGGAAGAAGCGCACCAGGTGCTCGGGGGGTGGCAGAGGCATCACGTCCTTGATCCTTTCGTCGTCGGTCTGGCCTGTCTTGTCGACGGGTGCAGGCCAACCCTCGGCGGCGCTGGTGGACTTGGCGTTCATGGCTGATTTCCTCGCGGTGACGTTGGTTGATTTCTTCAGGGGCAAAAAAAAACCGCCGGGGCTTTGCCGGCGGTTTTTTGAGTTCGGTGCGTTCTTCTTTTGACTACGCGCTCGTCTCTCCGCCGGGTGTGGGCGAGAACCAAAAGTAGCCAAAGAAGAAGGCGGCAGAACGCATGGCCGGAAATGTAGCACGGCATTCATGGAGCCACCCAGTCGCTTCACTCCTGCTCCCAAGGAGCGCCAACTCGACGGCCGGGCGAAGCCCGTTCCGTGAGTTGTTGCTTGATAACAGCCGGCGCGTTGCGTGGCTGGTGTTCACGCAGTGCCACCCACGGTGAGTTTGTCGATGCGCAGCGTGGGTTGGCCGACGCCGACGGGCACGCTCTGGCCTTCTTTGCCGCACACGCCCACGCCGGTGTCGAGCTTCATGTCGTTGCCGATCATGCTGACGCGTGTGAGCGCGTCGGGGCCGTTGCCGATGATGGTCGCGCCCTTCACCGGGTATTGGATCTTGCCGTTCTCGACCCAGAAAGCCTCAGAGGCCGAGAACACGAACTTGCCGCTGGTGATGTCGACCTGCCCGCCGCCGAAGTTGGTGGCGTAGAGACCGCGCTTCAGCCCGGCAATGATTTCTTCCTTGGTCTTGTCGCCACCCAGCATGTAGGTGTTGGTCATGCGCGGCATCGGTACCGCGGCATAGCTTTCGCGGCGGCCGTTGCCAGTGGGCGCCACGCCCATCAGGCGGGCGTTCATCGAGTCCTGGATGTAGCCCTTCAGGATGCCGTCTTCGATCAGCACGTTGCGCTGGCTGGCATTGCCTTCGTCGTCGACATTGAGCGAGCCGCGGCGGTCGGGGATGGTGCCGTCGTCGAGCACCGTCACGCCCTTGGCCGCCACGCGCTGGCCGATGCGGCCGCTGAAGGCGCTCGAACCCTTGCGGTTGAAGTCGCCTTCGAGCCCGTGGCCGATGGCTTCGTGCAGCAGCACGCCAGGCCAGCCCGGGCCGAGCACCACACTCATCTCGCCAGCCTTGGCCGGGCGCGATTCGAGGTTGGTGAGCGCGGCCTTCACGGCGTCGTTGACATAACTTTCGATCATCGCGTCGTGGAAATAACCCAGCCCGAAGCGGCCACCGCCGCCGCCGCTGCCCACCTCGCGGCGCACCTCGCCGGCGATGGTCTGCTCGGCGATCACGGTGACCGACAGGCGCACCAGCGGGCGCACGTCGGCCGCCAAGGTGCCGTCGGCACGAGCCACCAGCACCACATCGTATTCAGCGGCCACGCCGGCCATCACCTGCTTGATGCGTGGGTCCTTGGCGCGGGCGAGTTTCTCGACCTTCTCGAGCAGCGCGACCTTCTGCGTGCTGTCGAGCGTGGCGATTGGATCCATCGGCGCGTAGAGCACGCGGCTGCCGGCCACATGGTGCTTGCCGGTGATCTTGACGCTCTTGCTCTGCCCCGCGGCGGCGATGGTGCGCACGGTCTGCGCGGCATCCAGCAGGGCGGCTTCAGAGATGTCGTCGGAGTACGCGAAGGCCGTCTTCTCGCCCGCCACCGCGCGCACACCGACGCCTTGGTCGATGCCGAAGCTGCCTGACTTGACGATGCCTTCTTCGAGACTCCACCCTTCGCTGCGCGTGTACTGGAAGTACAGGTCGGCGTCGTCGATGCGATGCTCGGCGATCGTCGCCAGCGCCCGCGACAGCGTCGCGTCGGTCAGGCCGAAGGGTTCAAGCAACAGCGACCTGGCGACCGCCAGACGCTCGATGGTGGGTTCGCGGGAGATCATGGGTTCATTGTAGGAGTCGCGTCGCCTGCTGCGTAGCCGATGCAGCACAAAGACCCTGCTGGGCCGAGTCACAGATCTTTACCTGAAACCCTGTCTGCCACGGGAGTAGAAGCTTCGTTGAGGTGGTGTGCCGCACACAAGCCATTCACAAACTCAAGCTTCAAGGACACACACCATGTTGAACTTCAAGACCCTGGCCGTCAGCGCCACCCTCGCCATTGCCAGCATCAGCGCCTTTGCCCAGACTGCAGCAGCCCCGGCCACTCCGAAAGTCGACGCACGCGAAGCCAATCAGGAAAAGCGCATCGACCAGGGCGTGGCTTCGGGCCAGCTGAATGCCAAGGAAACACATCGCCTGGACAAGGAGCAAGCCGTGATTGCCAAGGCTGAAACCAAGGCCAAGGCCGACGGCAAGGTCACGAAGCATGAGCGCCGCAAGCTCAACAAGATGCAGAACGCGGCGAGCAAGGACATACACGCTCAGAAGCACGACGCGCAGTGATTAGCCCCCCAGTCGCTGGCGCTCCTGCCCCCAAGGGGCGCCACCCTGCGGCCCGGCAAAGCCGGTTCCGCGGGCGTTGCTGGATGGGCGAGTCGCTTCGCTTTCGCTGGTAGATCAACCGTTGGCTTCGGCTTTCAGTGTCAGCGCCCTCGCATAGAGAGCGTTGCGCGCTGCGCCGGTCAGTTCGGCGGCCAAGGCCACGGCCTGTTTGAGTGGCAACTCGGCCAGCAGCGTGCGCAGCGTGGCGTCGTGACTGGCAACACCATCGTCAGCTGCTGTTGGCTTGAGCGCATGCACCACCAGCACGAACTCGCCGCGTGAGCGGTTTGCATCGGCTGCCAGCCATGCCGGCAACTCGGATGCCGCCATCGTCGACACCGTCTCGAACTGTTTTGTGAGTTCACGGCACAGCGTCACATGGCGGGTCGGGCATGCTTCGGCCAGACCTTGCAGCAACGACTCGATGCGATGCGGGGCTTCGAACAGAACCTGGGTGTCATTGCACGAGGCCAGTGCCTTCAAGGCCTGCGCGCGTTCGGCACCGCGGGTGGGCAGGAAGCCGGTAAACACGAAGCCGGCACCCACGGCATCGCCCGACACGCTCAGCGCTGCGAGCGCACTGCTGGCGCCGGGCAGCGGAATGCAGCGGTAGCCCGCTGCTTGTGCCGCCGCAACGAGTGCAGCGCCGGGGTCGCTGACAGCCGGTGTGCCCGCATCGCTGATGTAGGCCACGCGTTCGCCACGGGCCAGCCGCGCGAGCACGTCGCCTGCAGCCTCACGCTCATTGTGTTCGTGGACGGCGAGCAGGGGTTTGTCCAGGCCCAGATGGCGAAGCAGCGGCGCGCTGTGACGCGTGTCTTCGCAGGCCACCGCATCGACCAGCGACAGCACGTGAATAGCCCGCAGGCTCATGTCGGCGAGGTTGCCGATCGGCGTGGCGACGATGTACAGCGCCCCTGCGGGATACTGCTGCATGCCGGCGGCCGCCTGGGCCGCTTGCAACATCAACGAAGGAGCGGTGGTCACGGCAGTGGGAATGTCCAAACAGACGACAAAAGGAACGGGGGACGACGCAGAAGCGCAGGCCCTGGCACACCTCACGCGCCACGGCCTCAAGCTGGTGCAACGCAATTATCGGGTGGCGGCCGGTCCGCACGCCCGGGGCGGCGAGGTCGACCTGATTGTGCGCGAGCGCGACGGCACCCTGGTTTTCGTCGAGGTGCGCGCACGCAGCGGAGCCAGCCATGGCGGCGCGGCCGGCAGCGTGACACGCAGCAAGCAACGCCGTGTCATTTATGCGGCGCAGCATTACCTGCTGCAGTTCGCCTCGCCGCCGCCCTGCCGCTTCGACGTGGTGGCGATCGAGGCCGACACCTTGCAATGGCTTCGCGGCGCGTTCGAGGCAGAGTGAACGCCTGTGCAGGGGAACCTGGCGTGCAAGGTGCGTGTCATATGATCGATGTCCATGCTCGAACAACGCATCCAACAGCAATTCTTCGACAGCGCCGACCTGAAGTACGCGGCCGCTGAGATTCTGTCGCGCCCGATTGCCGACGCCGTGAGTGCGGTGGTGGGCTGCATCACCGCAGGAGGCAAGGTGCTGGCCTGCGGCAACGGCGGCTCGGCCAGCGATGCACAGCACTTCGCCGCCGAATTCATCGGCCGCTTCGAACGCGAACGGCCCGGGCTGGCAGCGATCGCGCTGACCACCGACACCTCGATCCTCACCGCCATCGGCAACGACTACAGCTTCGCCGAGATCTTCTCGAAGCAGGTGCAGGCGTTGGGGCAGCCGGGCGACGTGTTGATCGCCATCACCACCAGCGGCAATTCGGCCAACGTGCTGGCCGCGGTGGAGGCGGCGCATGCCAAGGAGATGACCGTCATCGCCCTCACCGGCCGCGGCGGCGGCAAGATGAACGAATTGCTGACCGAAACCGACGTGCACATCTGTGTACCCCACGAACGCACGGCTCGCATTCAGGAAGTGCACATCCTCGCGCTGCACTGCCTGTGCGATGCCGTGGATCTGCAATTGCTCGGAGAACAGGAAAACACATGACCCGATTGACTTTTCGCAGTGCGGCCGTGATCGGCACGCTGGTCGCCTCCACGGCCTTGTCTGGTTGCGTGGCCCTGCTGCTGGGCGGTGCCGTGGTCGGTGGCTCGCTTGTCGCCACCGACCGTCGCAGCTCGGGTACGCAGATCGATGACCAGTCCATCGAGCTGAAGTCGGGCACTCGCGTGCGCGAGGTCCTCGGCGACCGCGGCCACGTGAACGTGACCAGCTACAACCGCATGGTGCTGCTCAGCGGTGAGGTGCCGACGGAAGAGAACAAGGCGGCCGTCGAGCAGGCCGTTGCCAAGGTCGACAACGTGCGCTCGGTGTTCAACGAGCTGTCGGTCCAGACGGCCAGTTCGCTGAGCAACCGCTCCAACGACGCGCTGGTCACGAGCAAAGTGAAGGCCACGCTGGTCGACGCCGGCGACATCTCGGCCAACGCGTTCAAGGTGGTGACCGAGCGCGGCAACGTTTACCTCATGGGCCGCGTGACGGAACGCGAGGCCGAGCGCGCCTCCGACCTCACGCGCAGCATCAGCGGTGTACAGAAAGTGGTACGCGTGCTCGAGGTGATCAGCGAGGCCGAGCTGGCCGAGCTGAACCCGCGCGGCGCACCGAAACAGCCCGCTCCCGCGAAGCCCTGACCCTCGAGCTGACGGGCAGCGTCAGACCAGCCGTTTGATCAGGCTCGAAGTGTCCCAGCGCTGCCCGCCCTGGGCCTGAACGTCGGCATAGAACTGATCGACCAACGCCGTCACCGGCAGCCGGGCGCCATTGCGCTTGGCTTCGTCGAGCACCAGGCCCAGGTCCTTGCGCATCCAGTCGACGGCAAAGCCGAAGTCGAACTTGCCCTCGATCATCGTGGGGCCGCGGTTGTCCATCTGCCAGCTCTGGGCCGCGCCCTTGCCGATGACACCGAGCACGGCCTTCATGTCCAGCCCGGCCTTGTCGCCGAAGGCAATGGCCTCGGCCAGGCCCTGCACCAGCCCGGCGATGCAGATCTGATTGACCATCTTCGCGAGCTGACCCGCACCGCTCTCGCCGAGCAAGGTCACGGCCTTCGAAAACGCCATCGCGACCGGCTGAATGACCGCAAAGGCCGTGGCATCGCCGCCGCACATCACGGTCAATGCGCCATTGATGGCGCCGAGGTTGCCGCCTGACACCGGCGCGTCGATGAACTGGAAGCCGCGAGCAAGCGCCGCGGCGTTGAGTTCGCGCGCCGCCGCGGCTGAAGCCGTCGTGTGGTCCACGAAGATCGCGCCGGGCTTCATGCCAGCAAAGGCGCCGCGGTCGCCGATCGTCACGGCGCGCAAGTCGTCATCGTTGCCCACGCAGCAGAAGACGATGTCGGCGCCACTGACAGCGGCTTGCGGCGTCGCATCGCTGGTACCGCCGTACTCGCCGACCCACTCAGCCGCTTTCCTGGCCGTGCGGTTGTAGACCGTGACTTGATGGCCTGCGCGCTGCAGATGGCCGGCCATCGGGTAGCCCATCACGCCCAGGCCGAGAAAGGCCACGCGCTTGGAGGGAACGGAGTCATAGGTCTTGCTGCTCATTGCGAATCCTGGAAGGTAAGTCGGGCGATCGAAAAGGGAACGGCCTCGTCAGAGGCCGTTTCGGGTCCAGCGGAGGCTTCGTTTATACGATGGTCAAGTGCTCCGTGCCGGCCGACAAGTCCGAGCTGCGCGCCCGATTGCTGTTCAGCTTGATCTGCAGCCGCAAGTCATTCACCGAGTCAGCGTTGCGAAGCGCGTCTTCGTAGGTGACCAGCTGGTTCTCGTAGAGATCGAACAGGGCCTGGTCGAAGGTCTGCATGCCCAGCTCGCGCGACTTCTTCATGATCTCCTTGATCTCGGCCACTTCGCCCTTGAAGATCATGTCGGAGATGAGCGGGGTGTTGAGCAGGATCTCGACCGCGGCAATCCGCCCGCGGCCTTCCTGGCGCGGCAGCAGGCGCTGCGACACCAGCGACTTCAGGTTCAGCGACAAGTCCATCAGCAGCTGGGCGCGCCGCTCTTCGGGGAAGAAGTTGATGATCCGGTCGAGCGCCTGGTTGGCGCTGTTGGCGTGCAGCGTGGCCATGCACAAATGGCCGGTTTCAGCGAAGGCCACCGCGTGCTCCATGGTCTCGCGATCGCGGATTTCGCCCATCAGGATCACGTCGGGCGCCTGGCGCAGCGTGTTCTTCAGCGCCTGCCCCCAGCCCTCGGTGTCGAGGCCCACTTCGCGCTGCGTCACGATGCAGTTCTTGTGCGGGTGCACGAATTCGACCGGGTCTTCGATCGTGATGATGTGGCCGAACGAGTTCTCGTTGCGGTAGTCGACCATGGCCGCCAGCGACGTGCTCTTGCCCGAACCGGTGGCGCCGACAAAGATGACCAGACCGCGCTTGGTCATGGTCACGTCCTTCAGCACCTGAGGCAGGTTCAGGCTGTCGATGGTCGGCAGGGTCTGCGGAATGGTCCGCAGCACCAGGCCGACGTGGCCCTGCTGCACGAACGCGTTGACGCGGAAGCGCCCGATGCCCTGCGGCGAGATCGCGAAGTTGCACTCCTTGGTGCGCTCGAACTCGGCCGCCTGCTTGTCGTTCATCACCGAGCGCGTCAGCGCCAGCGTGTGCTGGCTGGTCAGCGGCTGCGGCGACACCTTGGTCACCTTGCCATCGACCTTGATCGCCGGCGGGAAGTCAGCGGTGAGGAACAAGTCAGAACCATTGCGCGACACCATCAGCCGCAGCAGGTCGTTGACGAATTTGGATGCCTGGTCTCTTTCCATGATGCCCTTCTTTCCTAGTTGCTCGACAGCAGGGCACTCAGCCGTGCACTGACCTGCCGCAACCGCAGAGACAGCCGTCGCGACAGCGAGGCCAACAAAGCCAAGCCAAGCCGCGGCTCGAACATGATCATCTCATCCAAACGCTGCGCATCGACCACGGCCAATGTGCATGGCGTGAGTGTGGTGCAAGCGGAAAACCGTGCGCCGGCATCCAGCAAAGACATCTCGCCCAGCATGTCGCCGGCACGCGCTTCGGCCAGACGGGCGCGGCCGCCCCAGGGTTGCACGCGGTCGACGGCGAGCGTGCCTTCGAGCACGATCAGCATGTAGTCGCCTTGTTCGTCCTGCCCGATCACTTCTTGATTCACCGGCACCGTCACGAACTGAAGGTACTGGCTCATGCGCAGAAGTTCGTCGGGGCTGAGTGCGGCCACATAACGGTCGGCGCCCCAGAGCTTGGCGAACAGCGGCTCGGCGAGCTTGCGTTCTAATGGCTGGGCGCCCACTTCCTTGGCGCGTGCCACCCAGGTGGCCAGCACCTGGACCTCGTCGCCACGCTCGGAAAACTGCGTCGAGAAGAAGCCTGAATCGGCCGGGTTGCTGTCGCCCGGGTCGGTGGCCGGCCCGCGCTTGAGTCGGTCGAACAGTTTTTTCAAGGCGCTGGCCCTCGCTCGCGTCGGACGGTGGAGGAACGGGCCGATCAGCCGGGGAAGTTTTCGGGGAACTTGGCCTTGGCGCGAGCCTCGGCGGGTGAAATGATGTTGCGACGCGTCAGGTCCGCCAGGTTCTGATCCAGCGTCTGCATGCCCATGGTGTTGCCGGTCTGGATCGACGAATACATCTGGGCAATCTTGTTCTCGCGGATCAGGTTTCGGATGGCCGCCGTGCCCAGCATGATCTCGTGCGCCGCCACGCGGCCGCTGCCGTCCTTCAGCTTGCACAGCGTCTGCGAGATCACCCCGATCAGCGATTCGGACAGCATCGAACGCACCATCTCTTTTTCGGCCGCCGGGAACACGTCGACCACGCGGTCGATGGTCTTGGCTGCGCTCGAGGTATGCAGCGTGCCAAACACGATGTGGCCGGTTTCAGCCGCGGTGAGCGCCAGGCGGATGGTCTCCAGGTCGCGCATTTCGCCGACCAGAATGCAGTCCGGGTCTTCGCGCAGCGCCGAGCGCAGCGCGTTGGCAAAGCTCAACGTATGCGGGCCGACCTCGCGCTGGTTGATCAGGCACTTCTTCGACTCGTGCACGAACTCGATCGGGTCTTCGACCGTCAGCACGTGGCCGTATTCGTTTTCGTTCAGGTGGTTCACCATCGCAGCCAGCGTAGTCGACTTGCCCGAGCCCGTCGGGCCGGTCACCAGCACCAGACCACGCGGCTTCAGCGCCAGCTCGGCGAACACCTTGGGCGTGTTGAGCTGTTCCAGCGTCAGGATCTTCGACGGAATGGTCCGGAACACGGCGCCAGCGCCGCGGTTCTGGTTGAACGCGTTGACGCGAAAACGCGCCAGGCCCTGGATCTCGAACGAGAAGTCGCACTCCAGCGTTTCCTCGTAGCTCTTGCGCTGCGAGTCGTTCATGATGTCGTAGACCATCTCATGAACCTGCTTGTGTTCGAGCGGGTCGACGTTGATGCGGCGCACGTCGCCGTGCACGCGAATCATCGGCGGCAGGCCGGCTGACAGATGCAAGTCGGACGCCTTGTTCTTGACCGAGAACGCCAGCAGTTGGGTGATGTCCATGTGTCTCTTAAAGGGTTGGGGCCTGCATGCGCCGGTCGTCGAGCGCCACTGAGATAGGCTCGCGGATTATGGCGACGATTGCAGCGAACATACAACAAGTGAGGGAGCGCATCGCTTGCGCCTGTGCGGCCGCGCAACGGCCCGTGCAAAGCGTCACGTTGCTAACCGTAAGCAAAACCTTCAGCGTCGACGCGGTGCGTGAAGCCTTTGCCGCCGGCGAGCGCCGCTTCGGCGAGAACTATGTGCAGGAAGGCGTCGACAAGATTGCGGCGCTGGCCGATCTGCGGGCACAGATCGAATGGCACCTGATCGGCCCCCTGCAGAGCAACAAGACGCGCACCGTAGCCGAGAACTTCGACTGGGTGCACAGCGTGGACCGGCTGAAGATCGCCGAACGGCTCAGCGAACAGCGCCCGCCGCACCTGCCTGCTCTGCAGATCTGCCTGCAGGTCAACATCAGCCACGAAGCGAGCAAGAGCGGCGTGGCACCGGCCGAGGTGCCAGCCCTCGCGCAGGCCGTGGCCACGCTGCCTCGCCTGCAGCTGCGCGGATTGATGGCCATTCCCGAGCCCAGCGCCGGGGCTGCGCCGCACCGTGCGCTGCGCGAGTTGCTGGCGCACTTGCGCAGTTTGGCCCTGCCGGTAGACACCTTGTCAATGGGCATGAGCGCTGACCTGGAGGCCGCTATTTTCGAAGGTTCGACACTGGTGCGGGTGGGCACGGCCATCTTCGGCAGTCGCTAGCCGGCCGAACTATCCGCTAATTCGATGCGCCGTTTCAGCAATTAATCAAGGTCATAACCCGATACCTTAGCGACTTGTCCAGAACAGATCGCTTTCCATGCCCCCTCCCTTCCCCGCCCAAGCCCGCCTGTCTTCACCCTATCGCAGCGAGCCCGAGGTGCTTGCCGGGCTGCTGCCGACCCTCGCGGGCGCCCTCGACTGGCCCCGCGCGACCGCGACCGCCACGCCCTGGGTTCGCGCAGTGCGCGACAAGCCCGCGCCCTTCTGGGCCATGGAATCGCTGCTGCGCGAGTACCCGATCTCCAGCGCCGAGGGCTTGGCGCTGATGCGGCTGGCCGAAGCGCTGCTGCGCGTGCCCGACACCGAGACCGCCGTCGCGCTGACGGCCGACCAGCTCGGCAAGGCCTCGTTCGATGGCCAGTCCGGCGGTCCGCACAAGATGCTGGCCAGCCTGTCGGCCAGTGCGATCACGCTGTCGAAGAAGTTCCTGCCCGACACATCCGGCGAGACCGGGCTCTTCAAGCGCCTGGGCGCGCAGACGGTGGTCGCCGCAACGGTGCGAGCCATCCAGCTGCTGGGGCGGCAGTTCGTGCTGGGCCGCAACATCCAGGAAGCGATGAAAGAGGCCGACGACGCCCGCGCCGCTCAGCCCGCACTGAGCTTCAGCTACGACATGCTGGGCGAAGGCGCTCGCACCGAGGTCGATGCGCAGCGCTATCTCGCGTCGTACCTCAACGCCATCGATGCCATCGCCAGCGGGCGGGTCGCCGCCGACCCGACGCAAGCCGACGGCATCTCGATCAAGCTGAGCGCCCTCTTCTCGCGCTACGAAGACACCCAGCGCGAACGTGTGTTCGCCGAGCTGCTGCCCCGCGTGTGGCAGCTGATCGAGCGCGCGGCGCGCGCCAACATCAACCTGACCATCGACGCCGAAGAGAGCGACCGCCTCGAACTCTCGCTCGACGTGCTGGACGCGCTGGCCGCCCGCATCGCGCAGACGTTTCCGCAATGGCGCGGCTTCGGCCTCGCGGTGCAGGCTTACCAGACGCGCGCGCTGCAAGTGGTCAACGAAGTGGCGCGCATCGCGCGCCAGCACAGCCTGCGCTTCATGGTGCGGCTGGTCAAAGGCGCGTACTGGGACGGCGAGATCAAGCGCGCTCAGGAGATGGGTCTGAGCGGCTACCCGGTGTTCACCCACAAGCACCACACCGACATCTCCTACCTGGCCTGCGCCCGGGCGCTGGTCGCGCACGCGGACGTGATCTACCCGCAGTTCGCCACCCACAACGCCGGCACCATCGCCGCCATCCTGCAGATGGCGCGCCAGGCGGGGGCCGCCTTCGAGATGCAGCGTCTGCACGGCATGGGCGAAGGCGTCTACCGCGAGGTGATGAAGGACGCGAGCGTGCCGGTGCGCGTCTACGCCCCGGTCGGAGAGCACCGCGACCTGCTCGCCTACCTGGTGCGCCGCCTGCTGGAGAACGGCGCCAATTCGTCCTTCGTGCACCAGCTCACCGACGAAGCCGTGGACGTGAACATCCTGCTCGCCTCGCCGTTGACCCCGGCTGAGGCACCGGGGTTGCCGATGCCCAAGGCTTTGTATGGCACCCAACGCGCCAACTCGATGGGTGTCGACCTGGCCAGCCTGGCCGAGCGCGCGCCGCTCGAACTCGCCATCGCCAACCTGACGATCGGCACCGTCCATGAAGCGAGCACCGCGGAAGTCGGCGCCGCGATGACCCGCCTTCAGCAAGGTTTCGCCGCCTGGAACCACACCCCGTTGGCCGAGCGCGGCGCAGCGCTGCGCCGCGCTGCCGACGCGCTCGAATCCCGCCTGCCCGAGTTCTGCGCACTGCTCGTCAAAGAAGCGCACAAGACGCTGGGCGACTGCATCGCCGAGGTGCGCGAGGCGGTAGATTTTTGCCGCTACTACGCCGACCAGGCCGAGCTGCGCCTCGCAGCGCAGACGCTGCCCGGCCCCACCGGCGAGAGCAACGAGCTGCAGCTGCATGGCCGCGGCGTCTTCGTCTGCATCAGCCCGTGGAACTTCCCGCTCGCGATCTTTGCCGGGCAGGTGGCCGCCGCGCTCGTCGCCGGCAACAGCGTCGCGGCCAAGCCGGCCGAGCAGACGCCCGCAGTGGCGCAACGCATGGTCGCGCTGCTGCACGACGCCGGCGTGCCCGCCGACGCGCTCGCCCTGCTGCACGGCCCGGGCGAAACCATCGGCGCTGCGCTGGTGGCCGACGCCCGCACGGCCGGCGTGTGCTTCACCGGCTCGACGGCCGTCGCCAAGATCATCAACCGCACGCTGGCAGCGAAAGACGGTGCCATCGTGCCGCTGATCGCCGAAACCGGCGGCATCAACGCGATGATCGTCGACAGCAGCGCGCTGCCCGAGCAGGTGACCGACGCGGTGGTGCAAAGCGCCTTCCGCTCGGCCGGCCAGCGCTGCTCGGCGCTGCGCTTGCTGTGCGTGCACGAGGGCGTGGCCGACGGCGTGATCGAGATGATCCGCGGCGCGCTCGCCGAGCTGAAGGTCGGCGACCCGGCGATGCTCGCCACCGACGTCGGCCCCGTCATCGACGACGAGGCCTTCGACAGCATCACGCGACACATCGCACGCCTGAGAAGCGAAGCGAAGCTGATCGGCAGTGGCCCCAGTGGCGACGCGGTGCCACGCCTCATCGCGCCAATCGCGTTCGAACTGCCGAGCATTGCCGACGTGAAACAGGAGATCTTCGGCCCGGTACTGCACGTCGTACGCTGGGGCGGTAACGTCGACACGGTGATCGCCCAGATCAACGCGCTGGGCTACGGCCTCACGCTCGGCATCCAGACGCGCATCGACAGCCGCGCCTTGCGGCTGGCGCAGGCCGCGCGCATCGGCAACGTCTACGTCAACCGCAACATGATCGGTGCGGTGGTCGGTGTGCAGCCCTTCGGTGGCGAAGGCCTGAGCGGCACCGGCCCCAAGGCCGGCGGTCCGCACTACCTGTACCGCTTCTGTGCTGAGCAGACGGTGACCATCAACACGGCGGCCGCCGGCGGCAACGCCGCACTACTCGCAGGGCTACCCCACTGACCTTCAAGCGGGATGCTGGTAGCGGTGCTCCTGCGTCAGGCCGCCGTAGCCATAGGCGCTCGCCCGCACGTCGGCCACATGCACGTAGGAGTGTTCGGCCACGCCACCCAGCAGTTCGCCCATCGCCTGGTGCACTGCCGCGAGGTACGCCGCCTTCTCGCGCTTGGTGTTGGTCTCATCGGTGATGCTCACCATCCAGTGGTAGCTGCGCACGGCGCCGCCGGCCAGTGACTTGCCGGCGATGAACCATTGCTGCGGGTCGATGAAGTCGACCACCACCGCAGTCAACGCTGGGTCCTTGCCGAGCAGCTTGGCGGTGAGGTCGACGGCAACGCGGGCCACGCCGCTGGCGAGTTGAGGGTCGGAAGAACCAGAGATCTGAACGTGAAGGTAAGGCATGGTGCGCTCCTTGAAAGTTGAGTGATGGGTGACTTGACAAGCTCAGTCTAGGCACGCAGCATCGATCTGAGAAACGGTTTGATTCTCTGGAATTCATCAAAAACTCAGATGACTGATCTCGACCCCCTCTGGCTGCGCAGCTTCGTGGCCATCGCCCAGGCCGGCTCGGTGACGCGCGCAGCGCAACAGGTGAACCGCACGCAGTCGGCCGTCAGCACGCACCTGCAGCAGCTCGAGTCGTCGGTGGGCGCGAAGCTCGTTCATCGCAGCACGCGTTCGCTCACGCTCACCGCCGAAGGCGAGCGCTTTTTGCCGCATGCCCGCAAGCTGCTCGACTGGCAGGACGAAGCCCGCGCGGTGGTGCAGCCTGCCGAGGAGGCCGAGGTACGGCGTGTGGGCATCAGCGAATACTTTCTGCCCGCCCGCCTGGGCGAGCTGCTGGCCTTGCTGCGTGACACCACACCGAAGGCCCGCTTCGAACTGCTGTGGACCAGCTCGGCCGCGTTGCAGCAGCTCTGGTCGGCCGGCGAGATGGACATGGCCGTACTCACCAGCGCCGCACCACTGCCGCAGGCTCGGCTGCTGCGGCGGGAGCCATTGGCCTGGGTGGCTGGCACCGGCCATGCGTTGCCGGCACGCGGCTCGGCGCCGCTGGTGCTGCTGGGGCCTGACTGCCCGGTGCGCCTGATGGCGCTCGCCGCACTCAGCCGCGCCGGCCTGCCGCACCACATCCAGCTCAGCTGCGCCGGTGCGCACGGCGCGGTGGCCGCCATCCGAGCCGGCTGGGGCGTGGGCTGCCTCAACCAGTCGGCCATCCCGTCCGACCTGAAGCTGCTGTCGCGCAGGGAAGCACACCAATGGCCATCACCTGGTCGCCTGTCGTTCTACTCACTCGCCCGCCCGTCGCTGCAAGCCACCGAGCGCGCACTGCGCCGCTGGGCCGCGCAATGATCCGGCTGAAACCGAAACTTCTACACTGAGCCCATGAACACCATTGCATTCATCGGCGGCGGCAACATGGCCAGCGCCATCATCGGCGGCCTGCTGAAGAGCGGCCGTTCGCCCGGCGACATCCTGGTGCTGGAACCCAATGCCGACCAACGCTCGCGGCTGCAGCGCGAGCTGCAGGTCATCACGCTGGAAGCGCCCGGCTCGGTGCTGCAGCGCGCCGGCATCGTCGTCTGGGCCATCAAACCGCAGAGCTTCAAGGAAGCGGCCGCCGCCAACGTGGCGCACATCGGCCACGCGCTGCAGTTCAGCGTGATGGCCGGCATCCGCAGCGACGACATGGCCAAGGCGCTCGGCACGCAGCGCATCGTGCGCTCGATGCCCAACACACCGGCGCTGATCGGCCAGGGCATTGCCGGGCTGTTCGCGCGCGACGCCGTCACCGCCGACGAGCGCAAGCAGATCGAGCGCCTGCTGGCCCCCACCGGCCGCACGCTGTGGGTGGCGGCCGAAACCGATCTCGATGCCGTCACCGCGCTCTCGGGCTCCGGCCCCGCCTATGTCTTCTACTTCGTTGAAGCCATGATGCAAGCCGCCGAAGAGATGGGCCTGAGCGCCGAGCAAGGCAAGGCGCTGGCGCTGGCCACGTTCTCGGGCTCGGCCGCGCTGGCCCAGGCGTCGAGCGACCCGCCCTCGCTGCTGCGCGAGCGGGTCACCTCCAAGGGCGGCACGACCTACGCGGCCCTCACCTCGATGGAAGCGGGTGGCGTGAAAACCGCCATCGTCCGGGCCGTGAAAGCGGCGCAACGGCGGGCCGCCGAGCTGGGCGACGAGTTCGGCCGATAGAAACCACCTCGCCAAACCACGCTATGCGCGTGGTCATGCAAAGGCGGCATGAAGCGGCTCGCCAATTCACAGCCGGCGCGCCTACAGTCTCCCCCCATGCCGCGCCACGCATCACGAGTGCGCAGTGCGCCCCGGCATGTACCCATCCACGGAGACCTTCATGAGTTACCTGTCCTACATCACCCCCCATCCCGGCAGCCCCTGGCACACCTACCTGTCGCAAGTCGACCGCGTGCTGCCCTACATCGGGCACCTCGCGCACTGGTCTGAAACGCTGAAGCGCCCCAAGCGCGCGCTGATCGTCGACGTGCCGATCGAGATGGACGACGGCACGGTGGCCCACTTCGAGGGCTACCGCGTGCAACACAACCTGTCGCGCGGCCCAGGCAAAGGCGGCGTGCGCTACCACCCCGACGTGACGCTGGAAGAAGTGATGGCGCTGAGCGCCTGGATGACGGTGAAGTGCGCCGCAGTGAACCTGCCCTACGGCGGCGCCAAGGGCGGCATCCGCGTCGACCCGAAGAAGCTGTCGACCAAGGAGCTGGAGCGCATGACGCGCCGCTACACCAGCGAGATCGGCATCATCATCGGCCCGCAGCGCGACATCCCGGCACCCGACGTCAACACCAATGGCCAGATCATGGCCTGGATGATGGACACCTACTCGATGAACACCGGCAGCAACGCCACCGGTGTCGTCACCGGCAAGCCGCTGCACTTGGGCGGCTCGCTCGGGCGTGTGAAGGCGACCGGCCGCGGCGTCTTCGTCACCGGCCGTGAAGCCGCGCGCCGCATCGGCATGAACCTCGACGGCGCCCGCATCGCCGTGCAGGGCATGGGCAACGTGGGCAGCTCGGCGGCTGAGCTGTTCGTCGGCGCCGGCGCCACGCTGGTGGCAGTGCAAGACCACACCGGCACCTTCGTCAACCCCAAGGGTTTCGACATGGCGACCGCGATGGAAGTGCTCAAGCGCGACGGCGGCATCGCCAACTACAAGGACGCCGAGCGCGTCGACAACGAAGAGTTCTGGAACGTCGACTGCGACATCCTGATCCCCGCCGCACTCGAAGGGCAGATCACCGTGCCGCGCGCCAACCGCATCAAGGCCAAGCTGGTGCTCGAAGGCGCCAACGGGCCGACGCTGCCCGAGGCCGACGACGTGCTGAAGGAGCGCGGCGTGCTGGTGGTGCCCGACGTGATCTGCAACGCCGGCGGCGTGACCGTCAGCTACTTCGAGTGGGTGCAAGACTTCTCGAGCTTCTTCTGGAGCGAAGACGAGATCAACGTGCGGCTCGACAAGATCATGGTCGACGCGCTTCGCCACATCTGGGACACGGCCGACAAGCACAAGATCACGCTGCGCACCGCAACTTTTGCTGTGGCCTGCGAACGCATCCTGATCGCTCGCGAGGAGCGCGGGCTGTATCCGTGAATTGAGCCCCCCAGTCGCCGCGCTCCTGCCCCCGAGGGGCGCCGCCTGGCGGACCGGCAAAGCCGGCTCCGCTGGCGTTGCTTGAGGGGGCACTTCGCTTCGCTCGTACGACCCAGACAACCCCTGAACTCCGTTCGGGCTGAGGTATCGAAGCCTGCGCAGTGCTCAGAGGTTCGTCAGCGTGCGATCCGCCAGCACACCCATGAACACCGCAAAACCGAGCCAGTGGTTGAGGCGGAACGCGCGGAAGCAGCCGTCTCGGCTGCGGGTGCGGATCAGCGTCCAGTGCCAACCGGCAATGGCTGCGGCGACGGCGAGGCCCGCGAAGAAGGGCCAGCGCAGGCCTTGCTGTGCACCGAGCACGCCCCAGATCGCGATGAAGAGGCCGTAGCAGGCCATCACGCCGACCACATCGAAGCGGCCCAGCGTGATGGCCGAGGTGCGGATGCCGATCTTCAGGTCGTCGTCGCGGTCGACCATCGCGTACTCGGTGTCGTAGGCGATCACCCAGCACAGGTTGCCCAGCAGCAGCAGCCAGGCCAGCACCGTCACCTCGCCGAGAACGGCAGCGAACGCCATCGGGATGCCGAAGCTGAAGGCCACGCCCAGCACCGCCTGCGGCATCGAGAAGAAGCGCTTGGTGAAGGGATAGAAGATGCTCACCGCGAGCGCAGCGAAGCTCCATGCGATGGTGGCGGCGTTGGTGGTCAGCACGAGCAGGAAGGCGGCCAACGCGAGCCCCGCGCCGAGCAGCAAAGCCTCGCGGGTGCTGACCGCACCACTGGTCACCGGCCGCTGCGCGGTGCGCTTCACGTGCTTGTCGAAATCGCGGTCGGCCACGTCGTTCACCGCACACCCGGCGCTGCGCATCAGAAAGGTACCCAGCGTGAAGACGATCAGCAGGTGCCAGCCCGGGAACCCGCTGGCCGCGATCCACAGCGCCGACAGCGTGGGCCACAGCAGCAGGTAGCTGCCGGCCGGGCGGTCCCAGCGGATCAGGTCGAGGTAGAGCGAAAGGCGCGAAGGCGCGCTGTGAGCGGGAACACCGGGGGTGGTCATGCCCTGAAGTCTAGAGCGCGCTGAACGGCGCCCGGCTCATGGCCTTGTCTTGGGTGCCAGCTTGCGCGACTTGCCCTGCTGCTGGTGCCACGCCTCCAGGAACGCCAGGGTCACGGCGGCCTCGTTGGTTTCAGCCAGGCCGCTGGCGAACAAGACGCCAACGTCGGTGTTGAACTCGCTGGCACCCGCCAGGTCGCTCAGGCTGCGAAACGCGATGTAGGGCACGCCGTTGCTCGCGGCCACGTGCGCGAGGGCGGCGGTTTCCATGTCCACCATCTCGGCCTGCAGGTGCTCGAACAGGTAGGCGCGGTAGTGCGGGTTGGCGAGGAAGGCCGTGCCCGACACACCCCGGCCACCGACGATGAGTTGCGGTTTTTCGCGCACGCACTGCTTGGGGTCGACGTCACCCGACGCGTTTTTCGCGCGCGGACCGCATCGGTCGAGTGGCGGTGCGAGGCCGCGAGCGACCTGCAGCATCGCCGCGTCCACCGGGTAGTCGAACCTGAACTCACCTTGCGGCGCGTTGGCGCTGTTGAGCAGGTTGCTCTCGCGCATGAAGAGGCCGGTCGGCCCGCCAGGCAAGGTGAATGACGGCAGTGTCTTGCCGTCGGCACCGGGGGCGAGCTTCATGCTCAGGCAGCTCAGGTCGCCCGGTGTTCCGCAGGCCATCGGTGGGCTGGCATCGGCGCTCCAGTAGACCTCCATCGGCATGGCCCAGCGATCGGGCACCACCACGTCGCCCACGTGATGCGCGGGGTTGATGCCACCCGCGATGCCGCTCATGACCAAGCGCTCGATGCGGAAGTGATCGATGAGCTGCTGCGTGACCAGCGCCGCATTGATCATGCTGACGCCGCTGAGCACGATCACCACGCGGTTGCCGCGCAAGACACCGGTGGTGAAGCGCTTGCCGTTGACGACCCAGGCGCGCTTGGACGTGGTCTGCGCGAGCAGCAAGTCGGCCTCGGCACCAAAGGCCGACACGATGCCGATGCGCGGCGTGCAGTCACTCAGGCAGCGTCGCGGTTGCGCCGTCGCCGAGGTGGCAAGCGTCAACAGCAAGACAAAAACAGAGAACAAAACTTTCACGCAACACCCCAATCGATCTGTTCCCACAGGGCATGCAACCGCCGTGCCTTGGCGGGGTTGAGCTGGGTGGCCCAGTCGACCCGGCCACGCAGGTGCGCTCGAAAATCGACATGGCCTTCCCGATTCTGCGCATGCGGCCCCTGCCAGCTGCACTGGTGCAAGACCGCCCGCAGGCGGTCGAACTCGGCCCGCTTCATGTTGGCATGCTGGTTGACCACCACGCCGCACACCATTTGCGCGCTGGCCTGCGTGGCCAGCCGGGTCTTGCGGTGATTGACCGTGTAGCCTTCGTCGAGCGCGATCTGCCCGACCCGGGCCGCGATGCGCGAAGACGCTGCAGACAGCGAAGGCGGGCCGGAGATCACCAGGTCGTCGGCGTAGCGCGAGTAGCGGGCACCGAGCGTCCAGGCCAGGCCGTCGAGCCGCAGGTCGAGGCGGAAGGCGCAGAGGTTCGCCAGCATCGGCGAACTGGGCGCACCCTGCGCCAGGTGCGGGTAGCGCAGGCATTTGGCCTGGTGCCAATCGAGCCAACCGTCTTCGCGCATGCGATCGATCACCGGGGCGGGCGTGCTGACTGTGCACAGCGCGGCCAGCTGGCTGGCCACGCCCGGTGGGTAGCCGAGGGTTCGAAACACCGCGGCCACCTGCGCCGCAGTGATGCTGTTGAAGAAGTTCTTCAGGTCGAAATGCAGCACCACCGCCTGCTGCGTGTGCTGCTGCGCGTGGCTCGTCACCGAGCGGCCGGCGACGAAGCCGTGACACGCTTCATGCACCGGCACGGCGTTCAGCAGGCCCTTCAGCACCTGTGTCTGCGCCGCCTTCAGCCGCTGCCGCGGTGCTTCGATTAAACGCCCGCCACCGCTGCGCTTAGGCTGCAGCGAGAACGCGTAGTGCTGCGCATGCAAGGGGGCCAAGCGACGGCGTGCGCTGCAGTAGGTGAACCAGTCGAGCGTGTCGAGCGACAGGCCCAGCCAATCGGCAAGCGCCTGGCTGTGTGGCAAGGCAGGCAGCAGCAACTGGTGCAAACCCAAGGGCGGCTGCGTCATGCGGGAAGGCCGGAGGATCCAGGCCCGGATCTCCGGCGGATCGGCACTCCGAAAGGCATCGGCCCAAACAGTGGCCTGCTCAAGGCGAAGTGCCAGTTCGTCAGCAGTGATGCGTGCCCAGGTGGCCTCCGACACCGGAAACACCTGGCTCAGCAAGCCCGGCAACCATTGCGGTGAGTGGCCCAGCGCATGAGCGGCCCGTGCCTGCAGCGAGTGGGGCTGCTGGCTGCCGGCGAGCAGCGATCGGGCCAGGCCCAGGGCGATGAGATGGCGGTGGCTGGGCTGCATGTGAGGTGCGGCGCACGCGCCAACCTGCCGGTCCCGCGTGAGGTGCGGTGCGCGAAGCGCACACCCCCTCACGCTGCGAATGTCTAACTCAATCAAGCTGCCGTGGGGGTACCCCACAGCCCGAGCCCAGTGTCCGAGAACCCTGATCTCGTCTTCTACTTGGCGTGTGGCCGCGCGCGGATGATAGCCAGAGCGTCTAACGTGCGCCCACGCCGTTGGCCATCAGCGACGCGCACAGCAGCAACGCGACCAGCAAGATCATCTCTGCCGCCAAGCTCTTGGAAATGAGCTTGAACTGCGCATCGGTGACGGTCGGTGCCCGGCCGGCCTGGATGTCGGGCCGCCAACGGATGAAACGGATCGTCGGGTAGATCGACACCAGGCCGATCACGACGAAGAGCGTCAGCTTCAGGTGGAAGAACGGGCTGTGCCCATAAAAGGCGATGCCCTTCTCGAAGTAAAAGGCCCGCGTGAAGCCGGCCACCAACAGCACAACCGCGAAGATGCCGTACCAGCGATCGGCCAGTGCCAGGCGCTTCGCCTCCAGCGCCGTGGGCGTGCGGCTGAAGGTGAACCACTCGTAGAACAGCGTGGCAGCGATGCCGAAAGCCGAGAGAAAGTGCAGATAGGCAATCAGGGACTTGGCAAGCATGGCGGGCTCCGTAAAGAGGCTGGCGACGTGATGGGGTCGACTGTGGTGCCGACCGCCGCGCACTGTGCCACGCTTGCGATGAAATGCCAGTGCCGTGCCGCGAAACGGCGCCCGGGTGGCGCCATCTGCCGTGGCGCCGTCGGGCCCATCAACGATGGCCGCTCAGGGCGCGCTGAAGCGTGTGCTGCCGAAGGCGATGCGCTGGTAGGCGCTGTTGGCGACGCCGACCACGGCGATGTACTGCTTGCCCGACTGGAGGGTCACTCCTGCCGGCACGGCCACGCTGGTGCCGGTGCCCAGCACCGTCTGCCATACGACCGGGTTGCCGGTGCTCTGCGCGATCACCGGGTCGAGGACGTAGACCAGAGCGCTGGCGGCCGACGTGACGCTGCCCCAGCTCACCGTGCGCCCGCTGGTGCTCACGCTGAAGCCGGCGGGCACCTTGGCGTCGATGGCGAACATCTCCCAGGTGCCGTTGGCCGCGATGGTGTACTGGATGCAGGGGCTCAGGTCGCGGAACTGCTTGCCGCCGGCGTTGGTGTAGGTGCCCGCGTAGGACACGGTGCCGGTGTCGTAGGTGCCGGTGTAGGCACCCGACTGCGCGGAGCCGTCGACCGTGCCGGACCACTGGCCCGACAGGCCGCTGCTGGTCTTGGTGCCGCTGACCGTGCCCACGTTGCTGCTCTGGCAGCCGATATACGTGAAGTACATGCTGCCGCTGAACGCGGTGTTGCTGTCGGGCAGGTTCAGCGAGAACGCGCCGGGCACCGGGTCTTCGGGGTTGTTCGTCGGGTCTTCCTGGTAGTAGCCGACGTAGAGGCCGCCGGGAGCCGTTGCCGGTGTCGGAGCAGGGCTGGGCGAGGGGCTGGAATCGCCGCTCCCGCCACAGGCGGCCAAAGCGGCCACGGTGCCAACCAGGCAGATCAAGGTCTTGGTGATGGACATGTTGTGATTCGTATTTTTGAGGCGTTCAGCCTTCGAGTTGCTTCTGGAACACCAGCCCGGCGTGCTCGCGCAGCGCGTGGAACTTGATCTTCGGCCAGTTGGCTTCGATGGCGCGCAGCTCGGGCGCGTATTCCACCAGCACGGTGGGCGCGTCGACCGCGTCATAGGCCACGCGGTGGTCGTTGGCATCGATGAAGCGCTTGAGTTCGCGCGCGCCGCCGTCGGCCTCGTCGCAGGTGACCCAGCGCGCCACCTGGAAGCGGCTGGGCTGGATGCGCGCCTTGACACCGTATTCATGCTCCAGCCGGTGTGCCACCACCTCGAACTGCAGCTGGCCCACGGCGCCGAGCAGCAGCACGGTGCCTGCGACCGGGCGGAACACCTGGATCGCGCCTTCTTCGCCGAGCTGTTGCAGGCCGGCCTTCAGCTGCTTGGTGCGCAGCGGGTCGGCCACTTCGACGCTGCGGAACATTTCCGGTGCGAAGAACGGCAGACCGGTGTAGAGCAGCGATTCGCCTTCGGTCAGCGTGTCACCGAGCTGCAGCACACCGTGGTTGGGGATGCCGATGATGTCGCCGGCAAAAGCCTCGTCGAGCAGCTCGCGCCGCTGCGACAGAAAGCTCACCACGGTGTTGGGCCGCAGCTCCTTGCCCGAGCGGCCCACCTTCAAGCGCATGCCGCGCTCGAAGTGCCCGCTGGCCACGCGCACGAAGGCGATGCGGTCGCGGTGCGCCGGGTCCATGTTGGCCTGGATCTTGAAGACGACGCCGGAGAACTTGGGCTCGTCGGGCTGCACCTCGCGCTGCACCGCCATGCGCGGGCCGGGTGACGGCGCCAGGTCGACCAGCGCGTCCAGCACTTCGCGCACGCCGAAATTGTTGACCGCCGAGCCGAAGAACATCGGCGTCTGGTGGCCGGCGAGAAAGGCCTCCTTGTCGAACTGCGGCGCGGCTTCGCGCACGAGCTCGATCTCGCCGTGCGCCTGTTCGTACTGCATGCCGAAGCGCTCGGCGTAGGCCGGGTTGTTCAACCCCGACAGGATCTCGTCATCATTGTGATTGCGGTCTTCGCCGGGGCTGAACACGCGCATCTGTTCTGCGCGCAAATCCATCACGCCATGGAACTGCTTGCCCATGCCCACCGGCCAGGTGAAGGGCACGACACCCATGCCGAGCTCACGCTCGATCTCGTCCATCAGCGTTAGCGGCTCCTGCACCTCTCGGTCCATCTTGTTGACGAAGGTGAGGATGGGGGTGTTGCGGGCGCGGCAGACCTGCAGCAGGCGGCGCGTCTGCGGCTCCACGCCGTTGGCGGCGTCAATCACCATCAGCGCCGCGTCCACGGCGGTCAGCACGCGGTAGGTGTCTTCCGAGAAGTCCTGGTGGCCGGGGGTGTCGAGCAGGTTGATCACGCAGTCGCGGTATTCCATCTGCATCACGCTCGACGCCACCGAGATGCCACGCTGCTTTTCAATCTCCATCCAGTCCGAAGTGGCATGGCGCGAGGCTTTGCGTGCCTTCACCGAGCCGGCGATCTGGATCGCACCCGAGAAGAGCAGCAGCTTTTCCGTCAACGTGGTCTTGCCGGCGTCGGGGTGGGAAATGATGGCAAAGGTGCGGCGACGCCGGACCTGGGGGGTCAACTCGGTGGACATGGCAGGGGGCAACCGCGGCGCAGGACAACGCGCCAGCTCGTGAAAACCTCGAATTATCGACGGCAAGCCACACAAGCGCACACGCGGATTAGTCGTTTTGCCACTTGTCAGGTACATTCGCCCGCACAGTTACGCAAGACAGTGGTGTTAGTGATCTCGTTCGTGCTGCCCGGTTCCGGAGCGGTGTTCGTTAGAAATCCCTTGATCGTTCTTGAGTGTCGCTGCGTGAGGAGCGTGTGCTCCCCACTATTTTTATCTAGGAAATTTCTCATGACGACGCAAACCGGTACCGTGAAATGGTTCAACGAGAGCAAGGGCTACGGCTTCATTGCTCAAGACGCAGGCGGTGCTGACCTGTTCGCCCACTTCCGCGACATCGCGGGCTCTGGCTTCAAGACCCTGACCGAAAACCAAAAGGTCGAGTTCGAAGTCAAGCAAGGCGAAAAAGGCCTGCAAGCGGCCAACATCCGCCCGGTCTAAAGACTAGGTGGATCGGCGGCGATTCATCGCCGCCCCCTGAAGAACGCGGCCTCGGCCGCGTTTTTTTGTGCCCATTTTTTCGAGAGTCGCTGGCAAACTGGCCGCATGCCGGAGCTGCCAGACATCACCGTCTACGTGGAGCGCCTTGCCGACAAGGTGCAGGGCCAGGTGCTGAAGCACGTGCGCGTGCTCAACCCGTTTCTGCTGCGCACGGCAGTGCCACCACTCACGCAGGCGGAAGGCCAACGCGTGGTCGGTGTCGAACGGCTGGGCAAGCGTGTGGTGCTGGCACTCGAGAGCGGCCTCTTCCTGGTGATCCACCTGATGGTGGCCGGCCGCCTGCGCTGGCTGCTGCCGGGCGGCAAGCCGCCGGGCAAGATTTCGCTGGCAGTGTTCGAGTTCGAGCACGGCAGCATGGTGCTCACCGAGGCCGGCAGCAAACGCAGGGCCTCGTTGCACGTGGTGGCCGACCGCGCGGCACTCGCTTCCATGGACCCGGGCGGCATCGACGTGATGACGTCTGATCTGCCCGCCTTCACCGAGCGGCTGGTGCTCGAGAACCACACCATGAAGAAGGTGCTGACCGATCCGCGGCTGTTCAGCGGCATCGGCAACGCGTATTCGGACGAGATACTGCACCGCGCCCAGTTGTCGCCGGTGGCTTTGTCGAAGTCACTGAAGGCGGAGCAGATCCAGCGCCTGTTCGATGCGACACGCGAAGTGCTGACCGAGTGGACCGACCGCCTGCGCAGCGAAGCGGGTGATTGGCCCGACAAGGTCACGGCCTTTCACCCCCAGATGGCCGTGCATGGGCGCTACGGCCAGCTGTGCCCAGTGTGCAACACGCCGGTGCAGCGCATCGTGCATGCCGACAACGAGACCAACTACTGCGCGCGTTGCCAGACGGGAGGCAAGCTGCTGGCCGATCGGGCCTTGTCGACCCTTTTGCACAAGAGCTGGCCGAAGAACGTCGACGAGCTGCCTTGAGCCCTGCTGTTTGAGTTCTGCTGTTTGGGCCCTACTGCGCGACCGTCACGAACACCGGGTTCGAATAGAACCACAGGCTGCCGTAGTTGCGGTCATTGATGGCATTGACGCGGACCGCATTGTCTGCCCCCGTGGTCTGCTGGTCGGCCAGCGGCTCGCCATTCGCGGTCAGCCCTGCCGTGTCTGGCGCCAGGTTGGTGCCGCGCAGGCGGAAGTACTGGTTCTTCTTCACGTCGACCGGGACACTCACTGAAAAATAACCATCGGCGTCGACCTTCCAGTCGGCCGCGGTGAGGCGGCGCAGCACCTGGGTCGAGGCATTGGTCGCGACGCCATAGGCCGGCGTGTCCGGCAAGGCCTTGCCTGTCACATCGCCGACGATCAAGTCGACGTGGTCGACGACGGGTTTCATGTTGCCGAGCGAGCCGCTGTCGACCGGCTTCTGGTAGTTGTTCAGTGCGGGGCTCTTGAAGCGGATCGTGACGGTGACGCGCTCACCGGTGGGCACCCGGATCTCCTGGCCCATGAAGCCGTTGCCGGATGACCCGCTGACGCGAAAGTCCAGCGCGTTGATCAGGTCGCCGAACACGCCGAACATGCGACCGTCGCGCAGGCTCTTCTTCAGCCCGCCGACGCCGGCCTGGCCCTCGGCCACCCAGACATGGTTCTTCGAGTACTCGCCCGGGTAGTAGCCGCTGCTGTTGCTGGCGGCGTCGATCTCGAAATGCGAGTCGGAATCGGCGATGTTCCAGATGCGCCGGCCTTCGCCCAGCAAGGCGTCCCACATGCCGCCCACCTGGGCCACGATGGCATCGACACCGCCGTAGGTGCGGTTCGGTGCGTTCTCGGCCACGTACGCCGAGGTGTACCCGCCGCGGTTAGGTTCCATCTGGTTGCCGACCATGCCTTCGATCATGAACACGATGTCGGGTGCCAGGTCGTTCATCTGGCGCAGGTCGCTGATCGTGTACTTGCCGGGGTTGCGTGACGGGTGGTTGAGGGTCGTGAAGCTGGACGCAGGGTAGTTGGTCTTCAGCCACGAGATCGCCTGCAGCGCGTCCGCAGCCGTGCTGTTGAAGCGCTGCGGATACTTGGCCTTCCAGGCCGCCACGTCGGCGGGGTCGAACTGAGACTCCGGCACCGTGGTGAACGCGTACTGGAACTCCTTCGCGCCGCTGGTCGACGCTTCCAGCGCCGTGGTTCCTTCGAACAATGCGACGCCCAGATGGTCATGGGTGGGCATGTCCCATTCGAATCCCGAGAAGATCAGCTTGTCGGCATAGGTACCGCCGGCCTGCAGCGCCTTGACGCGCGGAATCTCGTGCGACGCCATGCCGTAGGCAAACGCAACCGGAGTGGGCAGCAGGTTGCCATCGTTGTCGTACTTGGACGAGCGCAGGTGGTTGGTCAGCGCCATCCAGTCCAGCTTGTAGATGGCGAAGGCCTTGTTCAGCACGAAGTCCAGGGTCTGTGTCGTGCGGGAGTCGTCTGACTGCACGGTGTGAACGTGCAGGTCACCCGCCGTCCATTTGCCGGGCGGATCGCCAGCGGCGCTGTTGCCGTCGTCATGGCCGCCACAGGCGTAGATCAGGGAGACGCTTCCCAACAACAGCGACAGAAGCTTGGCTCGGTGAGACACACGCACGATGAAGTTCCTTCGAAAAAGGAGCTGGATCGTAGGGACGCCACATGACGCCGCCGTGAAAGGCGCTGCGGTCCGGTCCGGCTCTGCGCGCTGTCATGCCCGCTCAACATTGCGCAAATACATTGGCCTCCTCCAATTTTCCGATGAGAGCAGTTGATGAAGAACCTTCAATCGATCCACCGCCGCAGCCTGCTCAAGATGAGCCTGGCGTCCGCTTCCACGGTCGCTGCAGGCGGCTTGCTGAGCGCCTGTGGTGGCGGTGACGATGACAACGACGCAGCAGCGTCGACCCAGATCTCCAGCTTTGCGCTGGCGGTCTTGCCCGACACCCAGTTCTATTCGCGCTACGCCACGTCCACCGAAAGCAGCCAGTACGAACGCCACTACGGCAGCGAACCGTATTTCGCGCAAACCAAGTGGGTGGCTGACAACGCACAGAAGCTCAACATCCCCTTCCTCATCCACCTGGGCGACGTGGTGGACCAGGTCGGCAAGCCCGAGCAATGGAAGGTGGCCGACACCGCCATGCAGGTGCTGGAAGTGGCCAAGGTGCCGTACTCGATCCTGGCGGGCAACCACGACGTGGTGAACGACATCGACTACGACGCGAGCCCCACCACCGGCACCGACACCCAACGCGTGCTGGCCAACGAACCCTATCTGCAATGGTTCGGCGCCAAGCGCGCCAAGCGCCAGTCGACCTTCGGCGAGCGCGACAGCACCGGCTTCCACGAGTACCACATCTTCAAGGCGCAAGGGCAGCAGTTCCTGGTGCTGTCGCTGTCATGGCGCATCTCGGACGCCGGCATTGCCTGGGCACGCGGCGTGATCGCGAGCCACCCCACGCTGCCCGTCATCCTGGTCAACCACCAGCTGCTGAACATCGCGCCGGACGCCGTGAGCCCGCTGGAGACCGGCTACGGCAAGATGCTGTGGGAGAAGCTGATCCGCGACAACGACCAGATCTTCATGACGCTCAACGGCCACCATCATGGCGGCGCCCATCTCACCAAGACCAACGACTTCGGCAACGCGGTCGAGGAGATGGTGGTGGACTATCAGATGGCCTACCAGGGCGGCAACGGCCTGATGCGGCTGTACGAGTTCGACCTGACGAACAACCAGATCAAGGTGCTGTCGTTCTCGCCCTGGGTGCCGATGAAGCCGGCGGACACGCTGAATGCCTTCGACCAGGCCGTGCTGACCGAGAGCAACCAAACCTTCAGCATCAGCATGAATTTCGCCAAGCGCTTTGCCCGCTTCAATGCGGCATTCGGCGCCGGCCAGGCCACGGTGGCGTCGTCGCTGGTGGAGCAGGCCAAGGCCCTGGTCTTGAAAGGCTACA
>Ga0307515_10002734_pt1 | contig 37734 bp, 30 predicted proteins | sample 17_EM_MG_FD_194513 | JGI IMG/M metagenome (GOLD analysis project Ga0307515, IMG submission 194513) | Populus trichocarpa ectomycorrhiza microbial communities from riparian zone in the Pacific Northwest, United States - 17_EM | ecosystem: Host-associated > Plants > Roots > Unclassified | place... | reverse complement strand
TCAGAAGCCGAGCTTGCAGACGACGATAATGTTAACAATTACGATGGCATTAACTGGAAACGACTTCCGGATCTTTAAAAACCCCATTATAGCTTAAAGCGGACGCCTAGCTTTATCTATAAATATAGGTACAGGTGCCAAAGTCGTGTAAAGCTGGAGCAAATTATCTTTATCTGCAAGTACTGCCACCAACATAAAATTCTTAACTATGGAGGTCCTGGTCGTTATAATATATTAAATGCTAATACTGCTACTCAAACGCATCTTACTAAAAATACTCCTGGCCATAGATACAATAAAAATGGAGAGATTATATCTAAATCAAAAAAGCGCGGGCACACCGTTCTTAAGCAACTTCAGGCTTCAGGCCAATACGTCTCTCAAGAAGCTGCTAACGCGATTATTAGCGGCTTTAATACATCTATATTTAAGCAATCAGCTATTAATTGGCTTACCGAAAACAACTACCCGCTACGAGAGTTTGAAACCTCATCTTTCCGCCGTATAATACAAATTGCAAATCCTAAGGCTAAGCGCGTACTCTGGCTCAATTATTAAGCGGTAGCAGACTACATACTGGCCGACTATAAAGCGTACCTCCCCTCTATTACCAAGACTCTCGCTGCCTCCAGATCACTCCTACATATATCCTTTAATGGCTGGCAGACCCCCAATAGTAAGCTTACTCTTACTGGCGTATATATACATTACCTTAACGAGGAAGGTCGTATAGTGGACTATATGCTTACTCTACCCACGCAGCTCGGCCAGCACTCAGGAATTAACTACGCGGAAGTTATTAGCAACGTCCTTAATACGTTCAAGATTACAAAGGAGCGGCTTGGCTACTTTATTACTGACAACGCCCACACAAACGATACTTGTTTAGATTATCTAGCAGTTAAATTTAGCTTCAACAAGGCCTATAGGCGTGCCCGCTGCGCTTACTATATCCTAAATCTAGTTGCTTAGCAGCTTATGTTCGGTAAAAATAAAGAAGCTTTTAAAAACAAGGATGCGAATATACCGGAAGAAGAAGAGTTCCTAGAGCAGTGGCGAAAAAAAGGACCGCTCGGAACACTTTATAACCTTATTAATTCAATCAACACGCCTTAGCTTGTGCAGCTATTTAAGCAATATCAAGTTAATAAGAACATGCCTCCGCAGAAAGGCTTCCAAATTAAGTAGCTTATTAAGCCCGTTAAGACCCATTAGAATAGCTACTATGCTACCTTTAAACGAGCTATCGAACTCCAAGCGCCTCTTAATTCGTTTACTTAGTACCAGATAATAAAGTACGAAAAGGAAACAGCCTTACTTAGATCTAAAGGCAAGAAGGTGCCCGAGCCTCGCCGCTATATCGCCGTTGGCGGCTTAAACGCATACGATTGGTTAATCATTAATAAATACATAGAGATCCTTAGCCCTCTTAAAGAAGCCACAAGCTTAGTAGAAGGCAGAGGCAAGGCTAGTAAACACGGCACAATTTGGGAGGTTATTCCTACGTTTAATTGGCTGCTTAAAGTCTTTAAAGAAAAGAAGGATCGCGTTGCTGAAGCTACAACAGAGGACTATCTAAATTAGGAAGCCATAGAGGATTATTTTATGATCAATCTAAACGCGGCCTGGGCAAAGCTGAACGACTACTACCTTAAGCTTAATAATACTCTAGTATATTACGCAGCAGTCCTTCTACATCCTTATTTTAAACGCTTCTGCCAGAACGCGTAGAGGGACAGGCCCGATTGGATTATTAGCGGCGACGCTGCCTTCTAAACTCTTTGGCTTCAGTACAAAGATCGTTTACTACCTTTATTAGCGGAACTAGAGGCACCGCCCCTAAAGCGCGTGCGAGCCTCCGCCGGTCGTGACAGTCATATTAACGCCTACTCTGGTGCCTTAACACTAAGCCAGATGGTCTGCAAGGACGAGTACGCGCGGTGGAAGTTGCTTAATCCTCTACTAAAGGAACACCCGTTGGCCCAGGATCCAATTAAGTACTGGTGGCAGATGCAGATCGAGTTTCCACACCTCGCCCAGTTCGCCTTTAATATACTAACTATACCAGCTATAAGCTCAGATTGTGAGCGAGGATTTAGTGAAGCTGGTGATCTACTAGAGCCTCGTCGATCTAGGCTGCAGCCAATGATGATTGCTGCTCTACAATGCACGCGTTCTTAGAAGAAGATGGGTTATAAGAAGGCCGCTAGAGAAGGTAGTAAGTCTATTAATTTATATAAAGCTAATAGCTAATAAAGGAACAGCTGCTACACCTTCCTCTGCTACCTCCCGATCCTCTACACCACGCCAAGATCGCGATATACGCGCTGCCTTTACCGAGTCTGCCTTATAAACTGCCTCCGAGCCGCGCGAACAAGCCTATACCTTATACTACAATTGATTGGTGGAGGAGCTTGGTGGGCAATATACTGCTACTGGGCGAAGCCATGGCGGATTTTCTATAGAACTTCAAATTCTATTGTCTTGGCAAGCAATTAGCAAGCAAGCAAGCAAGCAGACGTGATTTTGAGGCTAACAAGCAAGCAAGCAAGCAGAGGGCTTCTAAATCGGGCAATCAAGCAAGCAGAGGGGTGTTTTGCTTGCTTGCTTGCTTATCAGCAAGTCTGGTTACGGGTGACAAAGGGGTGGCGAACGATAACTTCGATACGGTGTGCTCATCAATCATGGGCTACTTCTACAAGACGCAACACCGCGACGCATGCGTCTACAAGGCGGGCCAAGATGTATCCTGGTACTTCTCAATTGAAAGGAGTGCAGACACGGGTGATACTCTCACACATGAAGTTTGCAAGAACGGTCTTAAGACGGAGGTGGAGGGGTGTGATCATGGCGGACGGAACAAGGTTGGGAAATGGATCTTCACGTTAGTCTTTGTGCCCATCATCATGCATATCACTGATTTTTTTAGATCGGACCCGGATGAAGGAATGTGCTCGGACACGCAGTACATCAATGATCACCCGCGCACCAAGCGATCCCTGGCGCCTCAACACGCCAGGGACATCCGCCTGAAGGGACGCCAGCCGGAGGAGGGAGATGTCAAGATCGTCTATGACGTTGGCGTCCCAGCTCGAAAGCCTGTGTCGGAGAAGAGAGGCGACGTGACGATCGTCTACGATGTCGATATTCCAAAGGCGAGCCAGTCCATGCCATTCCAAGCATAAACAACGAGAAACCAGACGGGACTCGAGAAGCAGTGGCAGGCAGGATGTGCATTGTTGGGACGAAGCTGCTGGATCCCTTCGTTCCATAGGTTCTAGGGGTCGCATATCCTGGGATTCGCATTGGATCGTCCATTTCGTCCTAGTCTTTTGGATATCGCTCGTTTCGTTTGGGTATTCGCGAATTTTGGTCGCCTCTGATAATTTTGATCTGCTATTTATCCGCGTGCTTAGGGCTTTGTTTTTCAGCTAGCTATCAAGTCGTTCGCTCTTTCCATCTAGAAAATCTAGCATCTGCTCTCATTTCGGTGCATTAGATGTCCGCCGTGAGTTGCCAAGAATATGCGTTACATGTGCCGCCTCCTTAATGCAAGGGGCGGGAGCGGACCCGCAACACGCTCCCCCGTGGAGCCCCATCGAACCATGGAGCTCGGGAGGATCAGTGAGCGGTGCGGGCGCGGCTCAGCGCTGAGCCTACTACGCCACCCTGAGATAGGTGAACAATCAGCGAGCGTCTGGATATGCGGGGTTAACCTTGCAGCCGGGCGTTTCGGTTGGAGAGCAAGGAGAGCGCATCGCAACCATTCTTCCAATTTGGTATTCATAATTGCGCGGAAAAGCTTGGCAGGTCTTTCTTCCCCCTCCCTTGCCTAAATTTGTATGGCCGAACCTTGGGATACCGCTACCATTACTATTTTAAAAAGTTGGTAAAGCTAAATTTTAGTGTAAGGTAGGCCTATACTTACTTTTTCTTAGTATTTAGTGCCGCCTAAGGCCTCTAGCCGTATAACTTAGTGTCAATCGGAAGTCCGTGCGCAGGTCAAGAATGAGAAGTCTGTCTATTGAATGTGGCTCTAGAGTCTCTATAAATACATAAGGGTGACTGAGTCGGTGACCGAGCCAAGGGGTCAGTGACCGAGTCAAGGTGGCAAAATCCGATTCAGGTCGACACTTAGCCTCTACCTAGAGTAAGGGTCTTAACGGGGGCATTAGAAGTAGCTAATAGCTTATCTATAAGGCCATAACGAATAGCTAAGGCAAAGGCTAAGGCTAAGGCTGCTACTAACTCTGCTGCTACTGCCGCTGCCGTAAAGAAGACAATAGTACCGCTAAAGAAGAAGATAATAAAAAACGTACCTGTAAAGCCTTCCGCTATCGCAAGCTAGTAGACGATCTCGTCCTACCGCCTCTAACTATCCCTCTTTATCCATTCTATTACCGCGCGCTCGTCGGCCTTACTAATCCTATAGGAACGCCTAAGCTTACGAAAGGAGGGCGCTATAACACTTTTATGTCTTATAAGATTACCCTCTATAGGGTGGCTATTACCAGCCACCTGATTATTGATGTATATATATACGAGCTTCTTACTCCATCAAATATCAATCATTTAAGCTTCTATTATACCTTTGACTCCCCTTAGTCGTTTATTTTAGCATATAGTATAGATAGTTATCTTATAGACATTAGTCTTCTTAATAATAGATTAAGGGCGCTAGCTAAGGAGTAGTAGGCGGAACACGTTAACCTTCTTAAAGGTAGGAAGAAAGTATTAATTTATACGCTTTCGGCGAGGGAGTAGTTAAGCGGCCATCGCTATTTACTAGAAGTTAGTATATTATTACCTAATTAGGTAAGGATTAAGGCTTTATACTAATTTTTTATCCTTAAAATGGTAAAAAATTAATAGTAGTGGTACCCCAAGGTTCGGCCATACAAATTTAGGTAAGGGAGGGGGAAGAAAGACCTGCCAAGCTTTTCCGCGCAACTATAAATCCACCTGCACATCCTACCAAGCCACCCACCATGCCACCACACAATCGCGTGGCTACATTCGCAATGCTGCATTTGATACGTTTCAGGATTCATGGGCGCGTGTTGGCAGCCTCAGAGGTTTCCAGCTTCTCTAAGCCTTGCAGCGGGCGGTAGGAGTTGCGGCACGGTATCAGGCACGGTAGAATAAACACCAGGGTCATTATGTGTTCCCTCCATTTCAACTCAGGTAGTTTCGCCCAGGCGCTCAGCACCTACTCGATTCTCTATCAGATTCCTGGCGCAATACATCATTTAACCTTTTTCTCGTTCCCTCCCTCTTCATATCTTCTCTTTTTGCAAGACCATTCAGTTGAAGTATCTTCGGGCGGTACATCGCCATGGAGCTTGAAAGCCTTACCTCTAACAATGATATCTCCGAAAGCCAGCTTGACGATGGCCCCACGTTTATCGGGGGAAAGTCACGACACATTTGGGCCTTTTGCGCGGCTACGTCTTTGTTCACGTCGAAGCACATTCTGGTGGATGTCAATCTCCATTACCCAATGCATCTTCTTCTTGCCCAGTTCGCTGCCGCCACATCACTGGCTCTGTATTTTCACCTAACACTCAGGATTCAGACCTTGCGCGTACGATCCAGACAGTTGAGGACTCGGGACTGGGCTTTACTTATTGCTTCGACCTGTCTAACGGCCCTATCAATGCCTTTGACCATTCAAGCAATCCTCCACTTTCAAAACATGTCGACATTAGCAATGCTTCCTGTAAGCAAGCGCTCTTTTCACTATCGATGTTAGCGCTGATCAAGAAAAGTGCATATCCGCTTTCGCTGAACTCGCAACTACCCACGTTCTCAATCCGTCCTCCCGCACTCGAAGCGAGTACATGCGGACAATTCTCCTCGGCAAATTCTGCGGTTGTATTTTATACGGAGAATACCGACTTACTGTGAAAGGACTTATATTCGCCATACCAGCTGCATTGTTCTTCGGTGCCTCTAATTCCCTCAGCCGGAGCTTGGAAGCCTCTTCTGGCACCGGATCCAGTTCAGCCAAAGCCAAAGCGATGTTCTATTGCTCCGGCCTCACTATAACAGCCATCTGGGCTATTTTCGAAGGATCAACGTTAGAAGCACTCCGGGCTTTACGCCCCGAATATACTTTCTTGCTTGCAACCAACGTGTTTTCCACCGCAGTGGCGATAGTACTCGGAAACTCGGTCTTGTTTCCTTTAGATATATCGAGTCAGTCTGTACATCTCTGCTTCCGCAACTATGCTAGGGCGTTGCTGGTTTTGACTGGAGTGATAGGATGTGGGTCGGCAGTCATGCTACGTCGCTCCTATACAACATTCTTGCAGCTCTGCGCCTTCCTGGCGGCAATGCTATGCATACAAGTCGACGCTATACTCGACTTATTCCGCCAATTTGGAAGAGACGCGTATAGACGAAGCCTACTGCTGTCTCCGCTGCCTGACACGGACTCTGAGCTTTGCCCTGATTCCTGTACTTCAGATGTGCCAGCTGGAACCCAGTATTCAGGGTTGCGGGAAGGCCTTAGCCGTGTCATACGCAGTCTGATTGTCTCTGTCCTCACGGTGGCAAGTCTCTGGATAATCTTCGTCCTTCTCAACTTCTCAGAGAGCTTGCATATGCATCGAGGGCCAGTCAACGCAGCTCCAGTTCTCGACCTTACATACTCTCCGTCCATTCCTACGGAAATAGTCATTAGCATGTACAAAGAGCCCATCGACTCCGTCGCTTCCCTAATCTCATCTCTCCGTAACCTTCCAAATCTGTCAAACTCCCGCGTGCACATATACACCAAGGACGAGACGGCCGATACCAACGGCATCCAACACCGAACCGGAGCGAATGACATGACAAAATTGCCCAATATAGGCCGGGAGGGCGAGACATACCTCTACCACATTCTCTCACAGTGGGATTCGCTTGCGAAACACACCCTCTTCATCCAGGGCTCTGTCCACAACTCACACGAGTTCTTCGCCCGGGTGCATGCCTTTTTCGATCCAGACCGCACAGGGATGCTGAGCTTAGGGTTCCCAGGCCACCTGTGTAACTGCGACGACTGCGGCGACGAATGGGGTTGGAAAGACGCCGCTGGACTCGTCCCTCAGCTCTACTCCCGCGTCTATACCACCTCGCCGCCCTGCTCCAAAGCCCTCCTCAGCTACAAGGGCCAGTTTATTGCGTCTGCGAAGCGCATTCGGGGGTTGGATAAGGCGGTATACCGAGAGCTGAGGGAGGCGCTTGTGGACGAGCACAGTTGGGCGCATCAAGAAAAGTATCTCGATGGGCGGGAGGACTCGATGAGTGCGCCTGATCTTGGATACACACTGGAGAGGCTGTGGAATGTTTTGCTTCAGTGCTCGGATCTAGATGTAGCCTGGAAGTGTCCGTCATTGCTGAGCGGGAAGAGGTGGGGAGGAGGTATGGAGGACTGCCAGTGCCTTGATGGATGAAATGGTACTCCAGTCTTAGCTTCACACAGGAAGTAATGGCTGGGATAGAAATGACGTCTACAGGCTGCCAATCATCGTTGGAAAAAATGGAGAGAAATGCAGGAGATCGGGTCGATGTCGAACTTTGGATTTTAGCGTCGTGGAAAGAGCTCATCACTTTCCAGAAGAACGCTATCGGTAAATCCACCATCTGCAGAGGAAAATTCACCTCTCTTGGAAACGGTCTTGAAGTTCATGACTCCCTTCCGCCTTAAACGTGGCGCCTCATAGCCATCACTCACGAGTCAACTATCTCCGACCCGAAGCGGGACCTACAACCTTTTACCATGGCATATGGTGACCCATACATTCACTGGAATCCCCTACATCGCAAACGATCCATGTCGTCGGCATCTTCTCGTTCCAGTGGGCCCACACTGTATACCCGCCTTGGAAGCTATGCCCGGTAAAGCACCAAAAACTTCGATCCTCTCCAGAGAAGTTGCGGATGGCCATTGATTGCGATAGCATTGCCCCGGTCTCGTCTGGGCCCTCCCGGTGGTTGGCCAACGGCGTACAACTTCTCGGCGTCCCACCGCATGAACTGTTTCTAATAGGATGTTGATACCGAGCACAAGCGACCCCCCTCTTCCTGTGCACTCCGTTGTGCCTGCTTCGGAGTCCGAGGCCAACCCAATAATGGAGGTGAAAGCGATGCTGGAATGCACGGCAGTGACTGCATATCACACTTCTGCAAGTTGCTATGAACAGTTTCAGCCAGTTACCAAACAATCCTCCCACACCTTCCGCCCAAGCCGCACAGCGTGATTGGTGGTGCTTCTAGCGGATATCCCTTACTGTCCTTCATGCTGCTGATATTGGGGGCAGCCTTATAATCCGCTCGTCTCCGTGACTCCTGGACACGCTCTTAGATCGAGGCCGTCCCCATACACTCGAATATCCAGGATCCTCCTCTTTCCCTTGCGTCGCCCAATCCGTATGTGCTCTCTCACTCCGCAACACCTAAAGTGAACGGCGACCATGACGCCGGCGAACACGAACTCAGCTCCCATCCCAGTGATGTCAGCCCCCACAGGCCAAACCTCCAACTTCACCGATCCCCCAACTCTCCTCCCCGCCGCCATCACTACATCCGACGATGTATCATGGTGCTACAGGCTTTCTATGGGTTGCGTCAATTGCACATCGATTTTGACATCACCGAATTCTTCCACTGCTTCGACAACATATTGTTGCAGCCGAATGTCTTTGAATCTATGATTTCGTCACTGTCCTTCATAGTCAAATCGAGGCCTAAACTCGAGACATTCAGCATCGGAGGGACGCGCATATGGAGTAACCGCAATAATACAAAGACGCTCGAGAAAAGGCTACAAAAGGCGAAGAAGATCTTTCTTGATGGGATTCGGGCTGGCTGTGGCGAGGGGTGTCCGATTAAGGCCGACATTTATGGGAATTTGGCTTAGAGGAGTTCGTACACGGTTCGTCAACGCCCGTGACATCCTCCTCCTTCACCAAACTTTTACCGACATCAATAAATTCTTCGAGCTTGAGATGTTCAAGATCGTCCCCCTTTCGGCTCGTCTATATATCGTCGACAGATGCTCTTACAACCTTGAGCCCGTGGAGCTGAGCGAGGTCCTCTGCGCCAGGGTTCTAGGCCCACCGATCAAGCGTTTAAGACAATAACGACAATGATAACGACGGTAAAGACGAGGAGGAGGAGGATACTTCAACAGATAGGAAAGACGAGAGGGGCCGGTGAAAGCGAAAGATCTACCTACAAACAAAACAAGTAGCTAGAAGGGTTATAAGTCTACTAAGATTATTCTGTTTAATCGGAAGGAAGAGGAAGGGTCGTGAAGACTAAAATTGATCTGTGGGGTTTGGTTGGTTACACGTCTAGGGCGAGAAGTAATGTAGGTGTGCCAGAGGTGGCGAGCTTGGGGATGACCTGAGAGCACGGGTGTGTGGAAGATTGTCTGTGGATGGGTCTGCGTCAGGGGAGTGCGGTGGAAGGTTTAGAAATGGCGTACACCTACATTGTTGATCTGAAGTCGTACATAACTATTGTTAGATTTTAGATTTTGTATGTTTGATGGAACGGGCTCTTGGTAGGTACCTTCATGAAGATCTGCGATGCTCAGCGCCAGAGTTGGGGGTTGCTCACGTGGCCAATACAGGGGGGGCTGTGGCCATAGGGTAGTTTATATATGAATGTTGATTTCCCCGCATTGTTAAGGCCGAGGACGAGAAGGTCTAAGCAGTAGTTTAGATGGAAAGATTATTAGATTGATACTGCATCTCATAGCTTACCGGCCTGTTTCTGGACTAAACCAAGGTACAGAAGAAGTACAATGACTGCAAAGTATGGATCGGAAGCTACAGTGTAGATCGTCATAATAGAAAGAGGAGGCAATACGAGGTCCGTGTAACAGGGTCCTCTAGGGAGAGATCGCCTACCCCTGGAGACAAGTTAAAATTGCGCAAGAAACGGTGAAGAGAGGACTAGCCTCACGTATTGATTGAAAATCCATCTGAAGCACGAAATTACCATTGTGCATCTGGAGACGCCTTTTCAGGTGTCGATCTGCAAGAAGTAACCACAACAAGAGGCTCCTGAAAACAGAAAAAATTCTCTGAAATGATGCTGACCGATAATTGCGGTGAGAGGAATTTGATCCCAATACCGGTCAAATGTTGGTATTCCTATGAGGCGACAGAAATGCTTCACATATTATGAGGCTAATATCGACACGTGTCTCTTTCTCTGCATAAAGAAAAAAAAACAATATTGCTGCCTGGTGCCGCCAGGGTAGTTACTGGCGTGTAAAAACCACCGAGATGGAGAGAAGGATGAATGCTCAACAGAATCGACCAGACGGAAAGAAAACAATGATCAGCCTCATCACAATGTGGCCCAGCTGAAGTTGCCCTTGTAGAGCTGACCCCCATATTGCGATAGACTTCTTTGGTCCAATAGGAGGAGCCAAAGCCGTGGTGACGTCATCTGGCGGCCTTAGAGCCAAACTAAGAAGAATCGCTTTCGGACGGCGTTATGGATACATGAGCATCGGGCACCGAAGTACCGCAGGTGAAATCGAGACGAAGTCGCAGGGCGACGACAAATGGACGTCGAGGAAATGAGTCAAAAAGCCTAAAATTTCCGGCAAGCCTTTCTGCTCAACAATAACCACTTACTCGCACGGCGTCCCACATAACCGGTCAATCTCCTGCCAGATCATACCCCAAGAATTGCAATTCGATTTGTTGGCATCGCAAGGCTGTGCCTAGTCCTGCCCCTGTCGGGGGCTGAGCGCTAGGTCGAACAACGGGCGCCACGACCACGTGCTCAGAGAGCTTACTTATTAAGCGATGCACCTCGCCCTACCGGGCTTCCACTATACTCGCTTTGCACTAAACATCTTCCCATCTTTTCGACGCAGGGCAAGTCATGCCGATAATGGCTGTGTGACTGGGGCCTCGGCAGTGCATACAATGGTGGTGAAGCGTTGGATAGTGGATGGGCGATTGAGTGGTTCACACCGTTAGTCACGAGCTAGGATAATTCGATTTAAGTGCTGGGAACCAGTGATAATTGATTACTGAAAGAAAAGGCTACACCCGTAGGCTAAGCGCCCAGGCTATTAAAGAGATTGACGGAGCCGGCTCACTCAAACTGCCCATCTCAAGTGAGTTGAGCTGAAATGTCCCGAAACAGCCAGTTCTGCAAAGAGCGAACTTCTTGAATCCACATTCCTAGCCTATTCCCATGACGCTTCCAGTCCGCTAGCAGTGTTCAATTTGCCCATAGTTCATGACGTAAATCCATGCCATGTCGTACTTTCACTCCATCACGAAAAAGTAAAATTCAAAAGTGCTTTTGTGACAAGGGTTTCCACGGTGCCAGGTTCATGCTGGAAAAAAGCCCCAAACCAAAGGAAAAGAAGCTCAAAATATCCAGAAACTCCAGCGCCACATTTGGATGCTAACGCTGCCAAGTAATCACTTCAAATCGTTACTTCTGTTAAGCCAGTCTGATCTACAGTCTGTCATTGAATCGAAGAAAAAATCTGCTGAAACTGCCGAAATATCGCTTGCTGAACGCGTGTACTAAGGTTGAAGTGTTGTGGAGTAGATCTGCTGTCGGGGTCCAGTCCCAGGACTTGGGCCATTTAGTGTTCTGGGCGACAAAGCAGACGAAATTTGGTAAGAGAGTGGAGAAATGCTGAGAAGTGGGAGTGAAACCGGTCACAAGTGCCCGTGTCGGAAGTGCGTAAGCTAAGACGCGACAAGAAGACCGGCTTTATCGCTATAGTCGCGCCGTTTCTCATCTGCGAGATGCCAGGATTTGTTGAATAGTTATAAGTGCCGGGTCTTCGGCCAGCCACTTGCCCTGTTCTGTATCTTGCGATCTCAACGTGTATTCGATGTGCTCGTCAGTGATTCCAGCAAGCTCCTATCATCAAATCCATCAGTGAAGTCCAGGAAAATGGCATTTTTCTGCGAAATGGGAAAGTCTGGTCGGGAAAAATAGACGACTCAAGGTGACATACCATCCTGAGCCTGGTATCAGCTTCTTGCAGTTCGGTAAAGTGGCCTGCATGAGCATTCTGGCCCCTCAATATGGAATTTCGTGAGTTCATCCATCGTAGTGCAGTGTGCGCGCGTAGGTACGCTCTCTGGCACTGGAAGCGGCGAACGCTGGCGTCCAGGATGATGCTGCGAGGTGGCGGACTTGTCAGCCTCATTAATAAATCCAACAAAGGTCCATCAGAGCATCATCGCTGCATAGAATTCGAATAATGCGCCGAATGGATCGTCCCCTAGGGAGAGAATGGAGAAGACATACGATCTCAACTGCGCCTTCCTTTGTTCCGCATTCCCGCCTGGTGACGTGGTCGTCGCGGCGAATGGAGCAGCGAGGACTGCTTGGGCCTCAGCGGCGCACTGTCGCAGCAAAGAATAGCCTTCCAGATAGTACTCCTCGGCGGTGGGTGTGGCCCGTATCTGGGCGATATAGTACTGGAGGTTGCGGAAGTCGGTCATGATCTCCGCGACACGTATAGCGCGAGCATCGTTAACTGGCAAAAGGAAATCTTAGCACAAACTTGGAGAGGAGTAACCACTATCTCCAGAGACACGGAAAGCAATAACAGCAGGGTGGAATGGTGGTGAGTGGAAGCAGGAGTAGTCTTACATCCATCAGCCATTGTGTGATTAGGGTATTACGAAATAAGATTCGACGAAGGAGAGATCGAAAGCAAAGGACGAAGGAAAAGAGTGGCAACTGGGCTTGATTGAGGACAAGCAGGACTGGTGAGGATGTTCGCAACGGTTTATAAAGAAGCTTCCGTTGCATTCATGACGATGCCCCGGTTGGCATAGGCCCCGAATCAGGCTCAATAGTCAGGCTCTTCCCGCCGCCAGTGTTTTGCCGAGTCCCACAATAGGTCATGGTTGAGGTCCAGCTGGGCGTGTGTTTCAGCATCGCAAGGTACAGAAAGGGGGACAACGATAAGGCGTAAGAGTAACATCGCAGAGAGCAATGCAAATACAGTGAAAAGCAAAGCAGCTCTGTGAAGGCTCAATGGAGCTGGAAGTATGCGGGTGAGGGCCATATCACGGGCCCCAATGGTTGCTCAGCTTCGCGAAAGCAAGCCATAGTGCGCCACACTTTCAAAGCCGCCAAGGGCCTTTCCGGAAACGGTAGAGCTCACCGCCAAGAATACCAAAGCAGCCGCAAGGCAAAGCTGAGATTGGCCATCCTCGACAAAATTAGTTTGGGGCTTTCGCGTGCGCCTGCTGAAGGTGAGAAGTCCTTCTTGCGCCCTGTGGACTCAACCTGAGGTTCCTACAACGTCTGCGCAACGCTTCCGGCGACCGGTGCGCGCCACACTACGGCTGTGTCTCCGCCCCATTGGCCCAGTCAGATGCAGCAACTGCCAACGGAGTGATCAGAGTGGAAGAGTGAGCAGCTGGTAAGTAGCAACGGCTGGAATTGTGTTTGACAATAGAGGGGCTAGTAGTACATACAAACCGTGGACGCTGCGGCTGAAAACCTAAACCTACCCGATCGCCCAGACACGATGCGCTTAATGCAGGAGTGCAGAATCTATAGCCCATGTATACCTCTAGAATGGTGAGAGAATGCCCTGCGTGTGAGACTGCTTTTCGCCACCACAGTGGCTCACAATGAGCGGAGCCCCTCCCGCTGCAACATGCGTTCCCAAGCCCATCCTTCTGGCTCAGTCCTTGTCAGCGATAGCTTGCAGACGTTCGTCAATCTCATCCTCCGTAAGAGCCCTGAACTCTGAGTCTGTGCCTTCCTTGCCATCAGTGCGTGGCCCACCAACAATGCCAACTTCCAATTCGCCCTTCTTGAAATCAACACTTAGTACCGTGCTCAAGGTCGTTATGCCAAGCTCAACCACGTCCTGCCAATCACCTTCCGCACAATCCTTGTTCTTCAGCTTCTTCTCCAGGTAGTTAAGAGCCTCCTGTGTCTTTGGCCCAGAAGCGGTTGCCTTGTAGCCTACATAGTAGCCAGCCGGATCGCACTTGTACAGTTGGGGGCCGGCCTCAGAGTCCACCGAGATGAGTGTCGTTGCCACACCAAGTGGCCGCATGTAAGCCTAGGACACCGCTGTCAGAGCCACTGAGGAATCCACAGCTTTCAGCTGCCAGCCTTGCTTACTCTTTGAGTGTAAACTTGACTAATATTGGCTATCCTTTTTGCAAGGACGTCGCAGGGCATCTCGTATCCATATTTGTACCTAAACTCAGCAGCTTCACCTCTTGCTCTATTCACCGACGCTCTGGCATCAGCAATAGACCCCGTCATCACGCAGCCAACCGATGGCGATAGTTTGTAGACGTAGGAGACAGATGAAGGGTCGATGAGTTTATCCTATGGCGATGAACATCGCATAAGCAGCTGAAGGCGACCTGCAGGCGCTGAGGGTGACTAACAGGAACTTTCTTCTGCGATATAACCACGGCACAGTCCTTGCCTCTCACTCCCACTGATGTTATATTCGCCGCCGTAATTGCTTTGAAGGCATACTCTGTGATAAATTTTGCTGTCAGCTACTGTGTCTTGTACAATGGCGGTGTTGTCGCTGGGGAGACTCGCAACGTCGCCGTGATCATAAATAAAGGCCACTCACCGACTTGATATAACCGGCCTTGGTCGGAGAAGATAGTGATATGTCTGTCATAGCCCGCGCTTCCTACAGTGCAGATAGAGCTGTTAGCTAGGGAGCTTCAAACGATAGGAGCTTTCGCGAGGGCTTCCAACGTGCCGGACATGATGGCTATATGGATTCTTGACTAGACGTTTGTTCTCAGCTTTGTCGGCAACTCCAGGAAATTAATCGTAAGCTCGGTATGATCGGGTGTTGATGGCTAGGGTGATTTTATGAACTGAATGAATTTGAAGTTTGTCAACGCGTTTCTTGGAGCCTGACCTGGGAGGCTTGGCAGTTAATGCGAGGATCACCAAACACCCTAAACCTCTCTATCCGGGCTCGGCGATCAGCTCTGCAGCCAGTGAAAACTCGAAATTACCACCGCGGCGAAAACCCTTCTCGGAGGTACCGTTGTCAGCTTGACTGTGATATTCTCGCCTGTCCATTTCCGGATACAAAGATGCCTCTTGGAGCTGTAAATTCGGCGACTGTTCATGTCCCAGCCTGGAAGCGTTTAGGGCTGACCCTGAAGCAATCCGGAAACGCCGTCACGCTTCCCCAGGAACTCCAAAAGGTCGAGGAAAAGAGGGTAAAGGACGATCCCTCCAGGGGTCTAAGCGGTGGTGTATCGACAAATATACCGGAGCTTGTAGCGAGTGTGAAAGGAAATCATTCAGGCCTTGGCAAGAGAAAATTTGAATCTCGTGCAGCCGAGGAAGGCGAAGTAGATGACGCGGAGCACAAGAAGAAAAAGAAGGCCTCGAAAGGCCCAACGTCCAGTTACGATAGCATAGAGGGTCGTCAATTTGCCGTACCAGCAGAAGCAGCAGGTGCTGCAGCTCCATGTGCCACGCCCTCAGCCAGCAACGACTCACCTTGTCCAAAAGGAGATCCGAATTACAGGATAAAGAAGGGCAAATCTAAAGAGAAACCAGGCAACCAATCTTCGTCCGCTAAACACGACGATATCTCCACAACGGCCGAAAAGGTTAACGCTGATGGCCGACCTCAGCTCGCGAAAGACCAAAAAGTCTCTAAACCAGAGCTGACACCAAGTGAAATCAAAGCATCTTATACCAATACGGGTAATGAACAAGATAATTTAGAAAATGATCTACGGTCATCTACGGAGCCTACAGGTCTTCAGCTTGATCTTACCAACGACCATACATCCACCGAAGTTTCAAAGAAAGCAAAGCAGTCAGAGAGACGACTCGGATTAGAACCATCTTCGGTGGAAGCAACCGCTACTCCATCTCTTGTCCGCCGTAAGTCGGTCGCTTTCACGCCAGACACTAAAACTAGTGATGGTAATAGTGCACAAGAGCTGTTTAAGACATGGGTGGCGCAGCAGAAAGGGCCTTCTGCTGAGTTCACCGCCGATAAAGTCGCTCAATTCGTGCCACCACCCAATCTGCATCCAGCGAATGACCTGCCATCACCAGAACCAATTTCGAAGTCTTCCAAGAAAGACCTCAAGAAAGCTAAGAAAGTGAAGAAAGCGAAGAAGGCAGATGAAGCAGAGACAGCAAAGTCCAAATCCGAAGTGAATTCAAAAGCTTCTCAGTCGGATGAAGACGTTGATTCCACTGAGGAACAGGCAAAGCCCTCAAAAGCAGAACTTAAAGCAGCGAAGAAATCACAGAGAGTCACAGAGGCATCTAGCAACGGAAAGAAAGACCCTGTTCCCTATCTACTATATTTGGACCGATACCATAAGTCACGGGAAAGCTGGAAATTCAACAAAGCTACCCAAACCGACGTCCTCAAAAACGCTCTTAACGTTTTCCGCATACCTTCAGAGTACTCCACAGCTCTTAGAGAATATATCACTGGCCTCCAAGGCGCCGCAGCACGAGATCGGCTCAGCGAAGCCGCCAAAACCACCCTAAAAGAGCTCGACGACCCCGAACCTGCGGAAGAGAAAGGTGTAGACAAGGACACGCCCATGGACGGTTCAGCGGATCGTCAGGCTGCTCATGATTCTGCGCTCCGTACTCGTCTCAAGAAAGAGAAGAAGCGCCGTCGAGATGAAGCCGATGAAAAATTACGTGTGCTAAAGCGCAGGCGAGCTGAGGAGATCTTGCAGTCGCTGGCAGCTGGGGCACCAGCGACGCCAAGGGCATCATCTATCATCACGCAGCCATCCAATGGAGTGGCGAAGAATCAGAGAATCGTTTTTCAAGACGAGGAAGCCTCCGCACCTCAACCTTGCGCGCGGAAAAGGAAACGCCGCGTTAATCTCTCGGACGATGAGAGTAGCAGCAGTAGCAGCATTAGCAGCAGCAGTAGCAGTGATGATGAGTCAATCCCTTCTCCAGCTAACTCGGATGATGACTCGGATGCTGACTCGGATGATGACTCCGAGGAAGAGGAACATGATAGCTCTTCGGATTCAGACTCTTCGGCTTCAAGTTCTAGTGACGGTGAGAGCTCATCTAGCTCGGAAGAGGAAAGTGATTCGGAGTCTAGTGACAGCGACTCAAACTAAACCCGGAGTATTGGCTGAGTCAACAGACCTCGAGCCACACCAAAAGATAACCGCACTGAGGGTGATAGAAAGGAAGAGGAAGATGCAACAAGCAATTTCGAGGATGAAGATGACAGGAAAAGTCGTGATAGCAATGAATAGAGCAAGTGGAGAGGTAGTATTTGAGAAAGGAAAATGATTTTGGTCTGTGATGGATGCACAAATTGCAACAAATCAGCTGACTCCATTGGGAGGCGAAAGCATGGATGGAGAGAATTCAGATCAAGGTGTAATGAGCCTGTTTGGGGAGGACTTAAAAATTGCGCACGACGAATAGGTGCTAGGGGAGCTGAGTCCATGGTTGATGACGGGATTTTGGTTTAGAGGATAGGTATAGGTTGGTATCAAAAACTTTGGAGAAATTCTTCAAGGCCTCTACACCACTTCTACTTCATAGCCTTTCCAGAGCCCGCGAAAATCTCATTACGGGTCCGTGGAGCACCCCTATACTTTTTAGACGCGCCGATACACCCGCTGGATAGAAAAAGTTCATGATATTGGTATCCACCGCAACGCCTCACCGCATACAACAGGGTTCATCGAACCACAAAACTCCAATATAGTCAAAATTCCCTCAAACGTGACAACTTCTACTCCTTCCCTTTGTCCTTGTCTTTATCCTTTTCCTTCCCGCTCTTTCCCTCACCTACTTTCGGCGTCTCCTTCTCCTTGTCCCTCTTCTTCTCTCCCCTCTTCTTTCGCCTCACTGGCTGATAAACATCATTAAAATTCATAACCATAGCTAGCCACCTCATATCTACGTCCGGCTGATGATACAAATCGCCTAGTAGCACGTTGACACTCGCCTTAAAATCCGTCTTCAAGTTTTCCAGGCGAATCCGTAGCGCCGGGAGGACATCATCCTCATTACCACCAGCCGGATGCAAGAGGGCAGGGAAGGGAGAGTCAGCATCCGTCGGCCTGGGCCTACGCTTCGCCCCGGGAAGGTTGAGCGTAGAGGTATCAGAGTCTGCAAGGCCGTCTTTATCCTTTTCCGTAACGCCCCATCTCCCTTCCGCTGTCCTGGTCTCAATCCTAGCGCTCATCTCCTGTCGCCTGGTGAACTCTGCAATGGAGAAACTGTATAGCCCATCCACTGCTTCCTTATACCCTAGCATAACCTTCAACAGTTCGTGCAGCTGTCCCGTAAAGTCAACCGAAGAACTACCTAACAGACCCTTCCTCGTGATGCTTGTCAAATATCTTGCATGCGCCTGGATTAAATCATCCAATGTGCTCTCCGGTTTCCGGAGCGCGGCCTGGAGGTCGTTCCAAGAGCTCTCGATGACTTCAAAGAGGATATAGTACTGTAGCTGATTTACGAAATGGATCATTTCAGCAATAGCGCCACGTGCCTTCTTCCAGTCGGAGCCGACTTTGTCGGAGACGGAAGCGAGCACACCGCGAGCGCCTGTCATGCAGCGTCGCCAGGTGGAGCCGAGAGCGAACTCAACGCGCTTGACGCGCCAGAGGAAGTTGAAGACTTTCAGGTACTGTTTCGAGCCGAAAGGAGTGACGATGACGTCGACTGGGGCGTCGATCTTGTATTCCAGGGTGAAGACATCCCAGCCAATCTCGCCGTGACTTAGCTCGAGCATGCGGGAATCGAGACGGCGCAGGACGTCGGGGGAGTCGTACTGGGCATTCGAGTTGCGGACAGCGTGTTCGAGTTGAGCGGTTAGTGTGTGCCGGTATTGCGTATTGGCAGGGCGGTCGAGGTTCGAGGAAAGAGACTCCATAAGAACTGCAATGAAGTCGCCGGCGCCGAGGAGGATGTATTTCTTGAGGGCCTGCAGATGCTCGAAGAGTTTGAATTTGTCCGCCATGAGATTGATCAGGCGGGCCATGGTGGTTTTGTATGCCTCGCCAATTGAATGTTCTAGGTTGGCAGTGTCGCCGTATCGTAGTTCTTTAGAAGCTTCTTTGGAGTAGCTTTCTACCCATGCGGCGTCACCGCAGCCGTAACGGATGAAATTTAGGCTTTTGCCAATTAAAAAAACCTTGTTAGCAAATTCTTTAGTGATTATCGAGGGGATCATGCGGTCGTTAAGCTTATATTTGTCTTCCCAGACGCTGGTGGCGCCGCCTTTACGACCATCACCATTCAAATCATTCACTTCATCTTCACTCTGTTCTGAAACGAAGAATTCGAGAAAAGGATCGGCAAGCTCGCCATCATAAATCCATTGGCGTAACATGTCGTAGAATGGTCGTGTGATATGTGAAAGAAGTCGTTCCGCGAAAGCACCAACGTAAGGATCACCATGCGTAAGTGAGAATGAATGTATTAAAGATATGAGCTCTCCACCCTTTTTGCCTACAGACAATTAATACGGTTTAGATGCTATAGTGATCTTGACTTACCCTTGGATTCCTCCACCATTAAGCTCATTAATCGTAAGCCCATGGTAGCTTCTCTCGTCCAAATAACACATCTTTTGAGAGTCACGCCAGCCTTCCCAATTCCTTGGCGAGGTTGAGAGTCATCCAGCATTGCTAGTGCTCTTTTGATCTGGCCTTCCAGAGTTGCTACAAGGCCAAGGTATGATCTCAATTCCTTACTTAAGGCCGAACGAAAGCTCTGCCCTACTAGACCACCCTCCGAGGAGTCAACAAATTCTGATAGGTTACGATATAAAAGTGACGGCTCGGCCAGACTGTGCAGCAAGCTTATGAGAGGAATAGGTAGGGTCGGAGGAAGTTTGAGAGTCGTGGAGGACGATAATACTAGGTTGGTGGAGGAAAGGCCTTGTAGTGTGAATGGTAAGTCTCGGAGTAGGGCAGGTTCTGAGGGATTCATTGGGAGATTTTTCTGCTCCAGTGGGGATTCTTCTTCGGGTTGCTCTTTAGTTGTCTCCAAAGTTTTCTTCTCCCTCTTTCTCTCCACTTTATCCGTAGTAATTGGGCGTGGAGAAGGTTTGGGTGATCCATCATTTACGGGGAGCTTCCGTAGTCCTGAGTTCGAAAATGCTTCATTGAATGCCGGGCTATCTGTGCGGGTTTCACTTTCTTTCTGTTGCTTCGCCGGCGTTCCGGGTTGCTGCGTCTGAGAGCCTACTCCAGACTGGTGGATCATCACACGACGGTCCGGACGACCGCTCGAACTTGGCGCGCTTTGTTCCCTAGCTGGGTCTGAAAGCTGATAGAGGAAGTAGAGCATAGCCCATTTTTTATTTAAGACTGGTTGCGTCAGGAGTTTCGAATACAGGTTCGCGAACCTAATGGCCTTTTCGGGGACATCATTTTCCCGTATAACTACGCCATTATTAGCGACTGTCCTGCAAATGTCTTAAGCACCAATATGTCCATCGCGTACGTTTCTTCTTTATCAGATCTGAGACGTGGTTAACATCGGAGGCGATAGGAGGTTCGCCAGCACTACACTATAGTTAGCAGGGCTTTTCAGTAGAATTTTCGTGCCTTGCCTGCCTAAAGCATCTATTGCAAAACTGAATGCGTCGTCGAATCGCTCATCGGCCGCTGCTTCGTCTTCGTCGGGGCAGGTCGGTAGAATACGCTCAAGAAGCTGTGATAACGCGTGTTCTACGCGCTCTTCTGTAGATTTCGACATTGGAATATCGAATGATCATAGCTGCTTCGAAAGACAGTGGTTATCGACGCGTGCCCCTCCTGGCGTCGAGTCGTGGTGTTTTGTTGGTGGTCGCGGGAGATGCCGGTTGGTGGGGTTTTCAGCCAGCCGAGATTTTCAACACCATCCCAACATCACGACTTCACTCTAGCTGCAAGCCCGGCAAAATCATGCGTAGCGGTGTTTTTATTATTTACACTTGCTTAGGGTTCATTTGCAAAAGTTTCACCATTATGAAGCCTATGACATCTTGAAGAAATCTACCCTAGAACCTTTCACTTAAATTCTCTTCGTAGCCTTTTGTTTTGCACGTGGTATTAACATTGCCAGGCTTTCAGCGTCTCTTAAGCTTGCTTATGCGACAGTGGACCGCATCTTTTGTTGAGGCTAAAGACTCTTTACTCTCCTCTGTCCAGTCCAGCGCGTGATCCGTAACATCCTCTTCGATCGGCACCAACTACTGCGTAATCCGTTCCTTGCCAATCAAGAAATTTTGAAGCTATCAAATTCCTCATCTGAGGGTTTCATAATATTGAGTCGCATCTACTTCGCGGATTAGAAGGCACACACTTCGGAAGTCTACCATTGGCATTTGAGAAGTCCAGGTAATGCCATAATAAGTATTGGAAGTACTACAGCAAGGCCTTTTGGAAAGTCAAATATCCGCTCAAAAACTCACGGACATTTGGAGTACTCTGGCTTCAAACAACGCTTTTATATGGTCGTCATTACAGTACAAGCGCCATCCACCGAAATCCTAGAGTTCGCTAGACGTTGACTGGACCATTCCCTTTACAACTGCCAGCATCCAAGCCTCACCATAGCTTTCAGTTCCACATTTTCTCCGCATCGGGAAAACCTAGCTAATTACTTCAACTACTTACCTTCCACTATTTATTCTACAAACAAGGATTTCAAATCGATTGATTTCTAAGTATTTTCAATTTCTTTCACATCTACAGTCCCCATTTTATCCACACTACTGCTTCAATATCTACAATTCTACACCCTCATGAATCCAAGCACGTCTAGTCAGGAACTTTCTCCGTCTCCCCCACCCACCATGGCGGATCCGAGCCCCAAAACATCCTCTTCATCAATCGACCCAAACACGTCAAAGTAAGTGAACTCACTTGCCGTCCTCCCTCTAGCCAATTAACCAGCCCCAGCTACGTCTACGTCACACCCTTCACAATCGAATGCGGCCCCGAGCTCAAACCATCCATGGTCCACAAAGAACTACTCTGTACCCACAGTCCCTACATCCGCGATCTCTGTGCTACAGCTCAGTCGTACAAAGAGATGATATTCTCCCTCGACTATCTACGCCGCGAACTCGCAACATCCGTCCAGGGCGGCAACAGTGCCTCCTCCAACGCCGAAGTAAGCCGCACCCCCTCCCCTATCCACAGCATTCTAACCCGCTCCACACTCGCAGCGCATCAAGCTCCTCCTAAAATGCCACACGCACTTCCCGTTCCCCTCCGCGCGCGACTCCCTTCGCAGCACCATCAAGAACCAAACCCACGCCCAAATCATCAACGCCAAAAACCTGCTCCCGGACACCAAACCCACGCTCCCCCCCTCCGACTCCCTACACGAGCGCCTGACCTCCCTCCGGCCGTCCAGCGTGAGGAAAATCGCCGAAGCAACCCTCGAAAAGCTGAAAAAGATCCAAACGACCGAAACCGCCACCGCAAGCCACGACGCCCACAAAGCCGCCGCCCAGGACAAGCTGCTGCTGCCCAACATCAGCCCACTGGCGGTACAGCTGCTGATCCACTGGCTCTACACCACCGAGCTCGCCGACGCCGCGCCCGTCCTGCCGCTGTGCGAGCTGCTCGACCTCGCAGCCCGCTTCCGCATCGCGCGGCTCGTGCAGCTCGTCACGGGCCGGCTGGTCGCGGCGATCGTGGCGCAGACCCAGATGCCGTCTGGCGGGCTCGGCGGTGCGCTTGCTGCTCTCCCCGCTGCGTTGCCTGCTGCTGAGCACCCGCTGCAGGACGCGTCGAGCGTCGACCCCAGCTCCAGCGCCGAGTCGAGACCCGACGCGCCCGACCCACCTTTCCTGGCCCTCCTGCGCTACACGCACGCGCATGCGGCGGCGCCGCGTCCGCTGCGGAAGTTGGTGGTCGAGACGTTGGCGTGGGCGGCGGGGCCCGAGGATGTGGGTGCTGCGGCGCAGTGGTTGGATCACGATATGGCGGTGCGGTTGGCGATGGCGCTGGCCGGGCGGTTGAAGGATGCGAGGGAGGGGCGGGTGGAGAGTGGGCTGGTGGAGAGGTTGGGTGGGGAGGGGTTTGGGGCGGAGAAGCGGGAGGAGAAATTTGAGGAGAAGTTTGAGGGGGATGAGGATAGTGTGGTGGAGTAGGGAGTAGGATTGGGGTTGATAGGTGGGTGGGTGGTTTGGTTTGGTTTAGTCCGGTTTTATCTCGGGGTGGTGGGGAGAGTGGTGGGAATGCTATAGCGTCAGCAGGGACTGTTATAGCACGGCATATATGCTCGACTTGAGCAGGTTTCTGGCTGACATGGAATCTAATGGGATAGTTTTAGAGCCTGGAATCATCCTACACTGGTGGGTAGCCGGTACGTTGAGCATGCCATCCGTGGTGGTAACAAGGGATCACAGCTCCAAAAGTCAGTCGTTTATCTCATAGTATCCGGAAAGCTGAAGCAGATATTCTCATCTAACTACACTAGCAAGAGAAACCCAACCCTCGAGCATACTAGCTACACTGACGTCTTGAGAACTCGGCAGCGGGAGCCTAGCTCATCTGGAACTCTAAAACACCATTACCAGTTCCATAGTAACAGTCCGGTACAATAATGACGACACAAAGCCCTCAAATGCAGCTCCAGCAAACTTCAGAATAACCAATCCCCAGCGCCACCTCAACACAAAACTCCATCCCATCACAAATCACCGAAGCCTTGCACCATTACAAACATTCTTAACACGATTCACAGCAACACGTCACTCTACACGCAAGACAATCCGTAATGGGGAAAAGCCAGAAAAGCAGAAAATACCGTAGAAACTGTAGCATATACCTAAAAGTGAAAAAGACAATGGATATCCGCGCTCCACTCGCCGATACCACTAGAGTCTCAGAAACAGAAAAAAAGAGGCGCACAGCACCACACAGAATTCCTCCGAAGCCACATCAAGCCCGCACGGCAGAGCCTACAAAAAAGAGGAAGAAAGACACGCTCACGCCCACGCTCCCGCTCCACCAATGCACTCCCTCCCATCCCATCCGCAGAGCCAGCTCCGGATACCATCAGTCAACCATCAGAGGCAAACCCACCATCAGAAGCAAACCCACCAGCACCAGCACCCAGCAGCCCCCGCTACGGCGCCGCCTCATCCTCGCCAGCCGGGAACCGCGTCCGCTCCCATGCCCTAACATCGCCGCGCTTTATCTTCCCAGCACTATTCCGCGGAATCGCGTCCACGAACACGATCTCAGCGGGGATCTTATACCGCGCAAGCAGCTCACCCACAAACCCCCTAACCCGGCGCGGCGTCAACCCACAACCCGCCCGCGCAACCACATACGCGCGCGCGGCCTCCACCGCCTCCACTGCCTCCGTCGCCTCCACGCCCGCCACCGTGTCGTCCGTGCCCGTCGAGACCGGCGACGTGCCCGCCTCGGAGAGCGCCATCCCCGCCTTCGCGAGCTGCTGCTGCAGGGCATCCGTACCCGCCGTGCTGGCGTGCGCCGACGAGGCAGCGGCGACGCGGGTGGTAGCAGTGAGAACGGAGATGACGGCAGCGTCGAGGATGTCCGGGTGCTGGCGCAGCGCCAGCTCGACTTCAGCGGGGCTGACCTGCCAGGCGCGGACCTTGATGAGGTCCTTGATGCGGTCGACAACGACGACCTTGCCGGCGTCATCCACGCGCCCGATGTCGCCGGTCTTGAAGCCGCCGCTAGCGGCGTCGAAGGTGGCGGCGGTTGCGGCAGGGTTGTCGAGGTAGCCGAGCATCGGGAAGGGCGCGTGAACGATTAGCTCGCCGAGCCGGCCGGGTTCGTCGGGGGTAGGCGAGTCGGAGTCGATGGCGGCGGTTGAGATCGAGAAGCCTGGGAGCGGGCGGCCGGCGCTGTCGTCGAGGAGCTTCTCGGGCCAGATGCCTGCGGTGACCCAGCCGACTTCTGTGAGGCCCCAGACCATGTTGATTTGGGCGTCCGGGCTTAGCTTCTCGTATAGCGGCAGTCTGCTCTTGAGCGAGGCTGCTGCGCCGCCGACCCAGATCTGCTTTAGGCTCTGCATGTTTTCCGTGGTGCAGAGTGGGGAGCGTGGCAGGCTCATGAGGACGGCGGGTGGCATGTATGTCTCTGTGACCTGGAAGCGCGCAATGCAGGAGATGAAGTTGGTTTCGTTGAAACGGCGCATGACGTAGATTGGGTAGTTGCTCCGGATGCTCGAGGGCACAATGGGGGTCGAGAAACCGTGAAAAGGAGGCCCATGCGTGAGACGGCGGACAGAGTAGGGAAGTGCGCTTGTTTTTTCGCAATGGACAGCTGCTTGTGCAATCAGGTAGGAGTGGCTTATCATTGCGGCTTTGGGAAGGCCAGATGTACCACTGGTGGTGAAGTATGCCGCGATGGTTGTAGTCGGGTCGCAGACCTGTTCGAATTCGCTTTCACCCTGTGAGAGGAGGACCCTCCATGATCTCAGGTCTGGGTAAGGGTTCGTTTCGTGCTCGTCGAAGACCAAGACTGCAGACCGAGGAAGGCCGTAGGCTTCCGCAGCAGCCAGTGCAGTGTTGAGCATTGATGGCTCGACTATCAACAACTTTGGTTTCGTCGTCTGCATATGGTGAGTGACCTCGTAGGCTGTGTAGGACGGGTTGACACCAGTGAAACGGGCGCCAGCACCAATGATGCCGAGTATCAAGACATTGTAGAAAATCTACCATTGATAAGGGGTTAGTCTGATGAAGTTTGTGGAGTGAAGAGAGAATAGGGAGCGAAGTCACACATCATTGAAACTGTCCAAACAAACACAATCCCCTAACTGTATCCCAAGAGCTTTGAGCCCGCTGATGAGTTGTCTCACATGTGTTCGGGCTTGGTTGTAGGATAGCCATCGAGATTGGTGAGATGAATCGATCAATAACTGCTTGGAAATTAGCAGACTGTTTTAGACAACGCAGGCTGAGGGCTTCGCAAAGAACTGGGTGATTGAAGACTTACAGGCTTGTCGAGATCCCCGGCAAGACTCGAGAAAGTCCATGAGACTATGTCCGTACTCCGGGCAACCTCAAGATCCGAAGAGCCCTCCATGGGATTTCTTATATGCATCATCATGTTAGTGTCCAGTTGTGTTTCCTGGCAATTGGTGTTCATACCCGGAAGGTAAGGCGTGGTTTTTGTATCTTACAGACTCAGGCTGCGACAGTGAAGAGGAGTCGGCAATATCACGTAGATGCATATGCGATGCAGTTTTGGGATGTTGAATACGAGTGACTTTATAGATGGAGAGGGTCAAAGGTGGTGTTAGTTCACAATGCTAGGGTTAAAGGCGAAGGGCAATCGCCAGGTAGAGCATGAGAAAGCGGCGGTATGAAGGTCTGGCGGGTGGCATTGTGCACTTTTCCAACAGAACATGATAACGGCCACGTGGTAGAGATATATCGACACCCCAACCACATTAGAATGGTCGACCTTGCCGGGTGGATCCATGGTATCATATCATTTCTACCCCTCCACATTATTGTGTCAGCCCTTCCGTTTTTTTACGGCACAAACCGATCTTGGACTACCATGTCTTGTCAAAGACTAAAATTCATGACTACTTTAAGAATGTCTAGTTCCATCAGCAGCACTGCCCTACCGGCGAATGCTTGAATAACGAGACGCGAGGACAGTATTGTCAGGAAACATCAAAACTGTGTTGACGGCCATTAGCAATCAATGATTGCTCAATTGAATACAGCCATACATTATCCTTGTACTATTCAATAAATGTTTGTTTTACCTGACCTCTTATTTGGGGGGTAAGAGCAGGTTTTTAGCCCTGAATTCGGCTTGCTCACCGGCCATGACGTTATATGAGAAATGTGAACAAATAAACCGACCATTTCGCAGCATGAGGGGCTCCATCAGGAATACCCGGTCCGGATCTTCAAAGATGTCTGGTGTAATCAATGGAATTACCGTGTCTAGACGACGGCTACTGAAGACCCTTGATTGTTCCGTCTTGTGGCTACATATCTGAGCGTTCAGTTTTGAAGCTGGGTAAAGTTGTGGCGCATTAGACGAGTATGTATTTGTGGTGGTTGCTCTTTACTGTCTTCTTAGTAGCCTATCTTCAGGGAAATCTCACATTGCAGGCTCCCCTCAGAGTATCTTTTGGAGATAGCGGCAGGCAGGCAATTTCAATACAGAGAGAGACATATCTAATCCGTGTAAGCCATTCTCATGAGCGGAGAGTTTTAGATAGGGGTAAATACAAAATTCACCCTCAGAGTTTCGTTTATTTCGACATCCACCTACTATAAACTAAATCCACCTCCTGCCAATTGGGGTTCTTTAGTTACCCCACTAAATTTCGGTTTAAAAAAAAGGGGGGGATATAGCGTGCTAAGTTTTAGAACTACCTAATTTGACAATTAGTTTAATATACGGTAGTCCAAAGCTTTTACACCTTCCCGATTAGGAAGTTGGATACTGAAATCGTTAATCGTCGAAATCATGCGCAAAGCTTCAAACAAGGGGGCATATATATATATTTGCTTGTTAGGTCAATAAGCTAGCTATTTAGAGGGTGTTGACCTCTGCGCGGGCGCAGCTGTTGGCTCTGCGGGGGCTCAAGGGCGTCCTCAACTGGTTAAGTAGAGTCCTCTATATGCTTAACTGGCTAACGTCTTCCTACGGTTTTTAAAGTATTTTATACAGGGCTTTAGTATTATAGAGGCTCTACTAAACTTAATATACTATTAATTGTCCCCCTACCCAAATTTACTGCCTTATTAGAGGGAGGTGTAAAGGCCTTTTTTACCTACTTCCTTTTTAGCTAATTAATTGTATTCTACTTAATATCTATCTTATAGTATTGGATTTCCTCTTTTTACTACTACTAATATATCAGCTCTAATAAGCTGACTTTAAACTCTACTTTCTTTAAATTTTTACTTTTTATATCTAGTTAGTTCTACTATATAGGAGATAGAGGAGGATTAATAGGTAGTAGATGTAGCTAAGAGTTAAGTAAAAGCTTTTATATTTTATATCCATGTATATCTATATATAAATAGATAACTTTCTTTAGTATTTATTACTTAAACTTATAGGTAACTATACGTTTTTTACTAAGATTGAAGGTAATATTAATATAGCAATTAATATCAGGTGACGAAGTCACCTCGCCTATATATATTGTTCCGCACGGCCATGCCTAGCATCTTGCCAGTCACTCGCTTACCTTTTGGGGTTTGTGCTGTGGCTAGGTAGTACGGAGCCTATTACCTTACAGTTAAAAATAAAAGGATTTATAATAGGATTTTAACTTTAATTAGCGGCTTTTATAAATAGATACTAGAGGACATATCGTTTAATAGAGGTAACATTTTAAATCTACTAAAGAGCAGCTTTTATAGCCTTTACAGTTAAGATTTAAGAAAGGCAAGCTTTTATCTACTATTTTACACTATAACTAAAAAGCTTTAGTAGCGTTAAGGTTGGTGTAATAAGAGTAAGAAGACTATAGAAAGTATTCTACTGCGGGTGGTAAGCCTAAACTTCCTAACCGGGAAGGTGCAAAAGCTTGGGCAGCGACTACACCCTCTTGTCAACTGCGGTAGCGCAGCTACGTCTGCACGGCCTTACTTTCCCTTAAACAGCAAAAATACCAAAACTTCCCCTACAAAAAGGCCGTGCAGACGTGGCTACGCTAACCACCGGAGTTGACAGGAGGGTGTACTGTAGCTTAATGTCAATCTAGCTTAGTATAACGCTAACCTACGTACTAAGTCTAGAAATTCCCTAAAACCTAGCGCGCTGTACCCCCCCTTTTTAACCGAGATTTAGTGGGATAACTAAAGATCCCCAATTGGCAGGAGGTGGATTTAGTTTATAGGAACGTGTTTCACTTATCCGGACACCTTACTATTACCAAGACGTATCTTCGTACGATTAATCCACCACAACGCCATAATTCAATTAAAATCTATCTAGCTATTTCCTTAACCCTAGAACGTCGACAAATTATATAGCCTTGTATATAACAATTACTACATGTTGGGATCTCCGGATGATTGGGGTGTCTGGATGAGTGGTGAAACACGTTAGGTAGGGGTCAGAACTTTGGGGGTGGATTTTGTATTTACCCCTTTTAGATACCTTCAACCACATTCATACGTATAACAGAAGTAGCTCAATATTGGCAGGTAAGATTGGCATCATAGAGTCCCAAAAGAAGATTTACTGGTGTGGGTTATTGAGGATGAGTAGCTTTAAGGATTGGAGATGTAGTTGCTTTGGGTGGACCGTGCGGCAAGTGTCAAAGCTTCTGACACAACCTATTAGCTGCTTCAATCAACATCAACTCATCGTCTTTTCATCTAGAAATCCGTTCTAGCTTGACAACTTTTTGAGAACATTCTCCGTTTAATGATTCAAGACATCTCATGAAATGATGGCTGACTTAAAGATAAGATTGCCTCTACTTACTCATTCTTGGGCACCGTCTAGCCCTCAAACCCTTGCATTCATTCAGTAAAATCCGTGAAGGCTGACGTATTCTTCGCCCGATTGAAGATATTTACAGAGGCTATAGAAAGTTCCAATGGGAAAGCTCAATTTCCGACTGGCTTATTCGGGAAGAGCAGGAGGAAGGTAATGTTTAGAATTTCTCAACTTCATGGCTATCATCGGAGGGCGCCCCGCATTACGAGTGATATAGTTGTTGAATTATCCGAGAAGAGATCTCTTTACGTATACTCCGGGGCCGCTGCTTGAGTGAAAGCACTAAAATGTGTTGTGTTGCCAGCGAAAGTTCATTTATTCACTTATCTAGGTCGACAGTGAATTGCTATGATTGATTGGGGGGATAGTGTCGGCAACTGCGATGCCTGTGCCGCCTTTTGGCAACTTCCATGTGCGGAAGGGCCTCACTTATCCGCAAGCAGCTACGATAGCGCCTTCTCTCAACATTCAACCTAAAATCTCTCGCCTCCCGTATCCTCGTGTTTGCTACTTCAGATTCCACTCCTCCAAGCTGTTAATAGCGTTCGCCATCCTTCACCATCTTCGTGTCAACTTCATTTCACTCCACTCCCTAGGGCTCTACTATTTTGCTGCTTCCTTCATCCCTATGCCAGAACCGAAGAACGGACGCAACAGCGTCTTGGAAAACGGACCTCCTGAAAATTGGAGGAGCCTCGAGACAGCCAACGAATTTTCTAGAAATGAATCGCCTCTTCGGTCCAAACGCTCTCTCTCACCTCCGGTCGAACTGAAGCTCGATATTTCTGACAAAGATACTCTACCGAAAGATGAGGCAGTCTCTCCATCTACCGCATCATACTTTACCAAGCTCGACCCGGAAAGGGGGTTGCAAGTTCAGTCCGCTGATCAGATGCCGCCGCTTCCTGCGAAACGCCAAAGCAAATTTGTTCGGGGAATTCGCCATACCTATCTCACAGTCTATCGTCGGCTTTTCTCCATCGTCTTCCTCCTAAACCTCATTGCTCTCATTATAGTCCTGGTAAAGGTGGGTCTTCACAAACTCCCAGCTACAGATATGGCGACTGCATCATCCGCAAACTTTCTCGTTGCCATCCTAATCCGACAAGACTATATTGCCAATCTGCTTTACCAAACTGCGTGGTTGGTCCCAAGGAACGCACCCCTGCGACTCAGACGGCTCGTGGCAAAGGTCTACGAGCATGGCGGCGTACATAGTGGAGCTGCTATTTCGGGCACAATGTGGTTCATCCTCACTACAGTTACCATCACAGATGACTTTGCCCGGAGGGAAATCCGCTCAGCGGCTCTCCTAACAATCACCTACCTCATTCAAGTGCAGCTGATCCTCATAGTCGTTTTCGCTTACCCTACTCTACGCAGCAAGAAGCACAATACTTTTGAGCTGATGCACCGTTTCGGTGGTTGGCTTACAGTGGAGCTTTTCTGGGTTGAGCTTATCTTTCTATGCCGCGCAATCGGTGGTGATACTGGTGCTACAACAGGATCAATCATTTTCAAGCAACCTACGTTCTGGTTCCTCATTATCATAACCTTCCATATCATCCTCCCATGGCTTCGGTTGCGCCAATGGGAGTTTGTTCCCGAAGTTCTCTCCGACCACGCTCTCCGTCTGCACTTCTCGCACCGCGTCCCTCAATTCAGCGGCCTAGCCATTTCAGAATCTCCCCTTCTTGAATGGCACCAATTTGCTACCTTTCCTGCTCCGCAGGGCCGGATAGGTGGTTCAATGATCATCTCTGCTGCAGGCGACTGGACGAACCGCACCGTTCGGAATCCCAAGCAGAAGTACTGGGTGAAGGGCCTCCCAAAATTCGGCGTCTTGAGCATGGCATGCATATTCCAGCGTGTCGTGGTCGTCACCACGGGCTCTGGCATCGGGCCCACTATGTCCTTCCTCATAGACCGGCCCACAGACCAAGCCTGTCATCTCATCTGGAGCACTACAACACCAGTGAAGACGTTTGGCCAAACACTGAATAACTGGGTCCTCGAGGTCAACCCAAACGCCGTCATCATAAACACTCGCGAGACAGGCCGTCCTGACCTTGTGCGTATGACATACGAGCTGTACAGGGAGTGCAACGCCGAAGCAGTGTTCGTAATTAGCAACCCGAAGCTCACACGCAAGCTAGTGTACGGGATGGAATCTCGCGGCATCCCAGCTTATGGACCGATTTGGGACTCATGATTATATACTGGGGGTTGTAGGTCAGCTGGGGGAATTCGGATGGCTGCTGGGTTTGCACGCCGGAGTTCCTTGTAGGAAAAAGTGATATCGTGTGAGAGTTCGGGAAGACTCGACTGCTGGCTTCACACGTACACGAACTTTTTTTTGGCTGGGTTTCTTTCCCGAGACTGGATCTCCACATCTTGCTACACTAGATTCCATCCGACACAGCCCGGGAGGATGTTTGTGAGCTGGATGATTTTGGCTTCTCCAAATTGTGCATATTACTTCTTATGATTGTATGCATTTTATTTCCTTTCCTTAAATCGGCTCCAATGCTTGGAGTCGGGCCTTTTGATTCGAGCAGTTGGTGTGGGGCTTCAGGTCTGAGTGATTTGTGTTCTGTGGAGAAGCGGAGAGCTCTCCTGGATTTAACGCTCTTGCTCAGCCGCGTCACAGCATAGATAGCTTTGACATATTTACTTCAACTCTAAGAATACGAATGTTTTGATATCAACCCCTCACTTTTCTTTGATACTTCATAAAGCCATCCCTTTGGCCTCTCGGAATTAGATGACGGCCGGCTCAATGTCAATGGCATGACTGATTATTTTGTTTACGACAGAGCCTAAATATCAGTATTGATGTTGATTCCCGTCACAACAAAAACGGACCACAAGACTAATAATCGAGTGATATGGAATGGAGTTAGCTTCCCCCCCCTAATCCTACCAACCTCATAGACGCCTGAAATATGATACACTTTTTCCATAACCACCGGCGCCAGCTCAAAACCCAGGCAATCGGTTATGTGAAGAGATGTACTAAGACACGCTCTCCAGAGCCGCGAATCGAAATGCGTCGAGCACGCAAAACCGGGAAACCAAGACGCCGCGCTAATTGCAACAAAGCATTGCAACAAAGCCCCGTCCACCCAGAAGGGAGATGCGTGTGTATTTGTACAGCAGGCCCACCATACCAACCTCTGTAACCCCCCAAAACCGTCCTAGCCCATCCTTTCCCGCCCTCTTATCATTCGTCATTCATCATAATGCTCATCAACCTCCTCCATCCACCTCGCCCCCTCCTCCCCCTCCTTCCGCGCCCCAATCCGCTTGAAACTCGCTCCATGCACCATCTCGCGATCGCGCCGCATGCCCTCTAGCACGGCCACTAGGCCGCCCTCGCGCAGGCGCTCCAGCACGACCTTCATGCCCTCCTTCGCATTCGGCTGGCTGCGCCGCGCGCGCTTCAGCCCGATCAGCTCGATCGACCGCTGCAGGCTGGCCGTGCTCCAGCTCTTGAAGAAGCCGACTTTCGGCGCCTCCTCGTCCACGGCGGCCGCGAGCTTGGTAGCGTCGTCGTCCGCGGCACTGCTCCCGACCCGCCGCCGCTTCCAGCGCCCTTGCCCGAGGCGCGAGTGCAGCGTCACGCTGCTCGTGACGTCTGTCTTCTCCAGCTCCGGGGCGGTCTGCAGGCCCGATTTCGCGACAGCGGAGGAATCGGGAGTAGGGAAGGGGTTTGTGACCGCGATCGGCGGGACCGCGGCGGGCCGCCGGAAGACCTGCCGCTCGACGACGCTCAGCACGCCCGTCCACTCCAGGTTCCGGCTCTCGGTGTCCATCCAGCCCTCGCGCACGTCGACGACGCTGCGCTCCAGGATGTACGACTGCGAGTCGCCGTCCTTGCTCGCGCCGAGCAGGGAGCGCGGGAGCAGCTTCAGCACGGCGGAGGGTAGCTTCGATCGCTTCAGGTGCAGCCGCACGGTCGTGAGCTGCTGGGTTTCCGGGTTGAAGGACCGCTCGATGACGTCGGTTGAGAGCACGTGCGTGCTGTAGGGGTTCGGGTAGCGCAGGAAGTAGGCAAGGGTGACGGCGGGGAAGGCGTAGTCATAGGTGTAGGTTGAGGAGTAGAATTTCACCATTTTGAGAGTAGGGATTTGGGGGTGGGCATGCTGGTGCGGGCAAGGGTAGTCCTGTTTAGGTCTCGTGCTCGCAGAGATTGCGGGATTGGAGTTGGGGGAATCGACGATGGGATTTTTGGATGGGAGATTGAGAATATGGTATGGATTTAGATGTAGTTGGTGGTGTTGGTTCAAGGTAGGTGGAGATGGGGTGATGATGGTGGTGGTGAGAAGTCGATCAGTTCATGCCCCCGTGAGCTTCGGAGCCACGGAGCCACGGAGCTCTTGGTGCCCAGTGGCTCATCGGCGCGGGGAAGATGTGCCAAGACACAGCCCACAACACCAAACGCCGATGATTCAGAGCGACACAAGACTGGGCAGCGAGAGAACTGCAATTGGCACTTTTCTGCCCACCTTGGAGTTTTGAGTGTTTCTAGAGAGCGTTACTGGGCGTAGGAAACTTCAAGGTAAATTTTATTGAGCTTTGTATTGCTCGGATTACTTTTTGACTCAGGCGGCGGAATTTCCTGCCCTCAAAAAATTGACATTTTCTCTTGTTCTTATATTATCTAGGCTCATAACCTCTTATTTAGGCGATTCGCCCTCTCTCTTTCCATCCCATACCAACCATGGCCGAGAAACCCTCCGCAGACCTTGGCGAGCCGCCCTTCGTCGCCGCCTGTCCCTGACCGAAACAGCCACCACGCATGTCACTAAACAGCAAATAGACCCGTAGTCTGTGAAAGCGGCGACAGATGAGCAGGGGAATGCGCTGGCGTTCGACTATGAAGCAATATCCCAGTACGTTTTCTTCTCTCCAGTCCCTCGTAACCTCCGACTACCCTTCATTGTCGCGTCTCATGCCTCAATCATACACTCTAACCATATTAACATAAATCTAATGCTCCATATCTAGGAAATGGAACACTGAACTTATTGACAAGGGCCTGCTCGAGTGCTTCGAGCACGTAACAGGCCACCGCCTGCACCGCTGGCTACGGCGCGGTCTCTTCTTCTCCCACCGCGTCTTCAACCTCATTCTAGACTATTACGAGCAGGGGAAGGACTTTTTCTTATATACGGGCCGTGGGCCAAGTGCTCTCGATACCTTTTGTATGTTGCTGTTTTGCTGCTTGAATGTAAGAGCGGGGCTGACTGCTATAGGAATTCACGTAGGTGTAATGCTCTTGGTGGGGATTTTGGAACTGCCCATTTAAGGGGATAGTGCTGACGAGTGTGGTGCGGGATAGGAAGTGGTTACAGGATGTGTTTGATGTGCCGTTGGTCGTTATGCTGACGGATGATGAGAAGGTACTGTCATCTCTTTGGTTATGAGAGGTGTTGAACGGACGATCAGGAATGAGAACTCTGTTTATTAAAGAAAGCTCTAGAAGCTCTCTTATATACATCAGGTAGGTCTTGACAACTGAGTCAAATAGGTAATAGAAAATAGGTAATAAGACATTCGATAAGACATTTAGTCATAAGTTAAGAGACAACTAAGACATTGTATGTAAAGACGATCTAGGTCGTCAGACAGTAGTACGATGGTGGTAAGGGAGTTCGATTCAGGTCGACAAGAGGCAACCGCCTGACTCCCAAGAGTTGTGATTGTATTGACCTTTTGACAGGCTTTGTTCAGAGATAACCTCACTTTCGAAGAGGTGATGGAGTATTCACGGGAGAATGCAAAGGATATCATTGGGATGGGGTTTGATGTTAGAAAGACGTTTATTTACAGGTAAGTTTCTTAGCTGGACAATAACCCATATTCTCTCTCATAACCATTCATAGTGATCTCAAATTCGTAGGAAATGGAGGTGGTCACTTTTTCTTAATCGTCTGGGAGGTCAGTTCCAGATATATTCCGTCACGCTTTTATCATAGCAGGTCCGATTAATACTTACTCCACCTAGTTCTCCAAAATCGTAAACTTCAATCAAGTCCGTGGCGCCTTCGGCTTCGACAACTCCACCAACACCGGCCGCATCTTCTTCCCCAACCTACAATGCGTTGCCGCCTTCGCGGCTTCCTTCCGCTCTCGGACTTCCGGTCCGCTAAAACTGCCGCCATCCCCTGCCCGATACCATGCGCCATCGACCAGGGCCCGCACTTCCGCCCCGCGACAACTCGCTACGCATGCGCTTCCCGTCTCCCAAGCCCGCGCTCATCCACTCGAAGTTCCTGGCTGCCCTTCAGGGCGCTGGCGGCAAGATGAGCGCGAGTAACCCTAACTCTACAATTTCATGTCGGATACGGATAAGCGTGTTCGGGACAAGATCAACAAGCACGCTTTCTCGGGCGGGCAGGAAACGCTGGAGTTGCACCGCGAGCTGGGCGGGAATCCGGATGTCGATGTGGCGTATCAATATCTTGCGTATTCCGAGTAAGAAGGGCGAGATGTTGACGGGCGAGATGAAGAAAGAGTGTATTACGCTGATGCAGGGATAGTATGAAGATTCCCCACTCCTCTCCTTCCCCGGCAAGGGAATCGACAGACAATATACTGACCCGTGTGCAGCGTTAAGTCTTTCCAAGAAGCCCGAGCGAAGGTCACGGACGAGGTAACTATTTCTTCCCTTCCCTCCCCTCCCTCTCATCTCCACCATTCTCTGCGCCCTCTTACTGAGCGGTAACTAACGCCTTCTCGCCACAGATCATGCAAGCTTTCATGCGTCCTCGCAAGCTCGAATGGGCCGGAAACCCCAACCCCATTAAACGCCCGCCCTCGGAATCGAAACCCGAAGCTGCTGCTGATGGTGCGGGAGCAGAAGGGTAGAAGAGGTAGGGTAAGCGGGCCGCTAAGCGGGCGGCGAAGGCCGGGAAGGCGGGGAAGAGCGAGGAGATACCTGCGGCGGCCCAGTGACTAGCTGGGCCGGTCCTGGGGTTGGGTTTGCTTTTGTACGGGTTGGAGTTGGGGTTAAGGTTAAGGCGGGTCAGTAGGATGGGAGAGGTGGATAGACAACGTAGTTGCTTCTATAGAAAAAGGCCGGTTTTGCTTTGGAATGCATAAGTTTGCAGTGTAGGATTTCCATGCGTGAGGCTCGTGGGAGGGTTGGCGTTAGGGTGTAGCTGGGAGAGGGCGACAGTTTTGCTACAGGTAGCTTCAGCGATAGTGCAGAAGGCGCTAACTGGTGAATGCGTTCTCAGCAGCATTTGCTACTTTCTGAATGTATACTTTTGTATGGGCATCAAGCTTCTTGTTGCGCAATGTTCATCTCAATACTTTTACGCAAAGAAGCCAAACTTTCGGAGGTTTTTGGAGTTTCAAGGTCATGGACTGGTGGAAATACATCATCGTTTTTACCATCGACAGTCAAAGGGCTACAATACTTTTTCATCTGCGGCTTCTGCATCTCTTTAAGCACCCTGTTTGGATCGAACGGGCGTAGTCCTGTCTTTGACTATCCCGAGATAATATTTCGAGAATCCATTGCTTTGCGTCGTGCGCGGTCATAGAGAAGAGCAATATGTCGCGTTCCGATTATATTAGACCCTCCTCGGTACAACCGTTCAATCTCCTCACGATATGCAATCTTCAGTGGGCCAAATATGGTGACGTCGCAAGGTTGGAGCTTGGCGACGCGTGCGACGGAAGGCGACAAAGGATGATGTTAGGGTATGTTCGGTTACAAATCGGCTCCATCTCATAACTGTTCAATCCGTGCGTCTTTTAGTGTCGCCCGTTCTGTAATTAGTGGCGGCTACCACCGTAGCTCGTTTGATCTGAATAAAGGCGATTGTTCGGTGGCTCCAGATAAGGCTCCAGATTTGACTTCGCACAATGCGTAATTGACGTCGGTGAGCGATTCGAGTGAGCCCCTCTCTGCCACCAGGTCTCTATCGCGACTCCCTACTTTGGTGTAGTAATAGGGCCTCCTCCTCGGCCAACGCCCTCTGCGATCGACGCTTTCTACACCTTTGCCCACCTTCCGTAGGAGCCGTAGTAGAGTTACAGTGACGCCCGCGACGCCCGTGACGCCCCAAAAACAAGCTTATTATAATTACGAAGGTAAACATGCGGAACGTTGATCCCCCAACGTAAATTTTGACCCGAGTTTATAAGTAATAAGCCAATCAATTTTAGAGCTTTATTATATAGACTTTAATTAATATATATAGAGATAAGGTTTTCCAGGGGGAGACCCCCTGGGACCCCCCTATATAGAGCTTTTGCTTAATTTAGAAGTAGTAGTAAGATT
>Ga0307515_10002733_pt1 | contig 37739 bp, 25 predicted proteins | sample 17_EM_MG_FD_194513 | JGI IMG/M metagenome (GOLD analysis project Ga0307515, IMG submission 194513) | Populus trichocarpa ectomycorrhiza microbial communities from riparian zone in the Pacific Northwest, United States - 17_EM | ecosystem: Host-associated > Plants > Roots > Unclassified | place... | reverse complement strand
GAACGCGGCGGCCGATGTACCGGCCCGTCTGGAGGCCCTGGGCACGGCCGCCGGCCTCGATCGGGCCGCGCTGCACAGCCAGTTGGCGGCAGCTCTGTCGGTGGTCCTGCATCTCGTACGGGACCGTGCCGGGCGGCGACGGATCGCCGAGGTGCATGTCCTGGAGCGGGATCCGTCGGGGTTGGTGTGGACGGTGCCGGCGTTGCGATGGGGCGCGGAGGCGTTCGCGTACGAGCGGGGGTGGGAGCGGTTGCGGGAGTTGATTCGGGGTGGGGGTGACGGGGGTTAGGCGGAGTGGGCGACGGACTTCGGTGTGCGGGACGGGACGTAGTGACAGCGAGCGGGAGCGGTGAGGGACGTGGGGATGGGTGAGGTGTCGGTCGGGGTGGTCGCGGTGTGTGTCGCGGGCCTGGTCTGGTTGATGGGCGGGCGGCAATCCGGGGCGCGGCGGGCTCAGTTGCTGTTCGCGGGGGGTGGGGTGGTGGGCGCCGGGCCGCCCTCGTGGGAGCGGGCTGTGGACGAACTGCGGCGGATCCGGGGCCGGTTGCGCGCCGAGTGGTGGTCCCTGGGTGCCGGGCTGGTACTGGCCGTGCTGGGCGCCTCGGTCATTCCGGTCGTCGCGGGGGCGGTCGGGGTGCCGTTGCTCCGGCGGGTGCGGCTGGCCGGGGAGGCGCGGCGGGCGGGGGAGTTGCGGGGCGACGCGGTGATCGCGCTGTGCTCGACGCTCGCCGGGGAGGTACGGGCTGGGCGGCAGCCGGGGGAGGCGTTGTTGCGGGCGGCGCTCGACTCCGGCGGGCTCGGTGAGGCGCAGGCCGGGGTGTTGGCGGCGGCGCGGTTCGGCGGGGATGTGCCGGGTGCGCTCACCTCGGCGGCACGGCAACCGGGCGCGGACGGCCTGGTGGGGCTCGCCGCGTGCTGGCGGGTCGCCGTGGATCAGGGCGCCGGGCTCGCGGCCGGACTCGACCGGCTCGAAGCGGCGTTGCGTGCCGACCGGGACCAACGGGCCGACCTTCGCGCTCAGTTGGCGGGGGCGTGGGCCACTGCGGTGATGCTCGCCGGGTTGCCGGTGCTCGGGTTGTTGCTGGGTGCGGCGATGGGTGCGGATCCGTTGCGGGTGCTGTTGCACAGCGGGGCGGGGGTGGGGTGCCTGGTGGTCGGGGGGTTGCTGGAGGGCGTGGGGTTGTGGTGGGCGTTGCGGATCGTGCGGGGGGTGGAGACGGCGTGAGCGGGGGTGGAGGCGGCGCGGGAGTGGTGGTTGCCGGGTTGGGGGTGGGTGGTTTGGGTTGTGTGCGGGGTGCGGGTGGGTGGGGGCTGGTCGCGCAGTTCCCCGCGCCCCTGAGGGGGTTGAGATGGGGCGGGGTGAAGGGGTGCGGGTGGGTGAGGTTGGGCGCGGCCTCGCGGTGGAGCCGCATATCGACACAGCCCGCGCCCCTAAGGGCATCAGCGTTCGCGGGGTACGGGGATCGCTTGGTCGTCGCGGGGCTTGAGGGGATTCGGCGCTCGGTGAGAGCCCGGAGTGGTGTGGGCGTGGAACTGGAAGCGGAAGTCGGTCGGAGTCGGAGAGAGGAGGCGGCGTGAGTGTGGAAGTTGTCCACAGGCTGGGGGTGGTCTTGGGGGCGGTGCTGGTCGTGGGGTGGGTGGTGCGGTGGCTGGACGGGGTGCGATGTGAGCGGAGGGCACGGCGGCGGCTGGCCGGGCTGCTGCTTCGGGAGGCTCGGAAGGGTGGGGAAGTGCCGTTTGCCGTACGGCGGTTGGAGGCTCGGGGCGTTGCGCGGCGGTGGTTGCCCGCGGTGGGCGTGGTGGGTGCCGGGTGGGTGTTGGTCGGCGGGGTCGTCGGGATGGTGGTGGGCGCGGTTGTCGCCGTCGGGCTGTGGCAGTGGCGGCGCCGGCAGGTGGCCGACGACACCGCCGCCGCGCGCGATGCCGCGATCGCCGCGCGCCAACTCCCGCTCGCTGCCGATCTGCTGGCCGCCTGTATCGCCGCCGGGGCCTCGCCGGTGATCGCCTCCCAGGCCGTTGGAGAGGCACTTGCGGGGCCCGTGGGGGAACGGCTGGCGCGTGCGGCGGCGGAGGTGCGGCTCGGGGGTGAACCGGCTGACGCCTGGCGGAGGTTGGAGGCGCTTCCGGGCGCCGGCCCGCTGGCTCGGCTGCTCGAACGGGCCGATGAGTCGGGGCTCCCCGCCGCCGGACCGGTCGCACGGCTCGCGGCGGAGGCCCGCGCCGACTGGACCCGTACCGCGACGGCACGGGCTCGGCGGGCGGCCGTTCTGATCACCGCACCGGTGGGGCTGTGCTTCCTGCCCGCGTTCATCGCGATCGGCGTGCTGCCCGTGGTGATCGGGCTCGCGGGCGGGGCGGTGGGACGGGGTGGTGGCTGACGGGAGGAGCGAGGGCGAGTGGTGACGGACGTATGACGAAGAACGGCTCATCGGGCAAGTGAACCGACAGGAACCTCACGGGGGTTGAGATGAACAAGGCAGTGCAGGCAATGCAGGCAGTAGCGGTTCGGGCCGTGCGAGCGGTGCGGGTACGGGTGCGGTTGGGTGCCTCGGCGCGCGGGGATGCCGGGATGGCCACCGCCGAGTACGCGATGGGGCTGGTCGCGGCGGTGGCGTTCGCGGTCGTGCTCTACAAGGTGGTGACCAGCGGGGCGGTCAGCGCGGAGTTGCAGAGCATCGTGAAGCGGGCCCTCGATGCGAAGGTGTGAACGCCGGGGCGGGGACGGCGGGTTCGTGACGGCGGAGGCGGCTGTGGTGCTGCCCGTGCTGGTGATGTTCGCGATGGCGCTGGTGTGGGGGCTGCTCGTGGTGGCCGCGCAGATCCAGTGCGTGGACGCGGCCCGCTCGGGCGCCCGCGCCGCGGCCCGGCAGGACCCGGCCGGCGCGGTCGTCCGGGTGACCCGGGACACGGCACCGCGTGGCGCGAAGGTCACCGTTGCCCGGGAGGGCGACCAGGTCCATGTGGTCGTGGTCGCGAAACCACCGGTGCTGAGCGGGCTCCCCTTCGAAGTACGGGAGGAGGCCGTGGCGTTGGCGGAGGAGACGGTCGGCGAGGGGAGGGCGGGGCCGTGAGGTGTCGTGTCCGGGCCGCCGTGAGGTGCCGTATCGCGGCTCTGGGGCACGTGATTCCGGCTCTGGGGCGGCATATGAGATCTCGTCACTCGGACGGTGACTCCGACCGTGGGTCCGCGACCGTTTGGAGTCTCGTTGCGATGGCCGTGCTGTGTGTCGTGTTCGGGGTCGTGCTGGCCCTGGGGCAGGCCGTCGTGGCCCGGCACCGGGCGGCCGGCGGTGCGGATCTCGCGGCGCTCGCGGCGGCCGACCACTGGGTGGAGGGCGGTACCGGGGCCTGCGCCCGGGCGGAGCGGGTGGCGCGGGCGCAGGGGACGCGGCTTGTGCGGTGCGCGATCACGGGTGAGACGTCGGACGTGACGGCGGCTGCGGGCGGGGGACCGTTCGCGGCGGAGGTCAGGGCACGGGCGGGACCTGCGGGGCCGGTACCGCCACCGCCCCCGGCAGCACCGGCGTCTGCGCCTCCACCGATCCCTGCTCCTGCGCCTCCACCGGTCCCCGCCCCACCGGTGCGCTGAGCCGGCTGCCGCCGCCCGTTAAACCTCGCCCACCTTCTCCACCGGCGCCTCTCGCACATCCTCCGGTGCCTCCCGCAAAAGCTCCGTGAGCAATCGCACCGCCCCCCGCTTGTGCAACGGCTCGTTGCCGTTGCCGCACTTGGGGGACTGGATGCAGGACGGGCAGCCGGCGTCGCACTCGCAGGAGGCGATGGCCTGGAGGGTGGCGGTGAGCCAGGAGCGGGCGGTGTGGAAGGCGCGCTCCGCGAAGCCCGCGCCGCCCGGGTGGCCGTCGTAGACGAAGACCGTGGGGAGCAGGGTGTCCGGGTGGAGCGGGATCGAGACTCCGCCGATGTCCCAGCGGTCGCAGGTGGCGAAGAGGGGGAGCATGCCGATCGAGGCGTGTTCGGCGGCGTGGAGGGCGCCGCCGAGGATCTCGGGGTTGATGCGGGCGGCGTCCAGTTGGTCCTCCGTGACCGTCCACCAGACGGCGCGGGTGCGGAGGGTGCGAGGGGGGAGGTCGAGTTTTGACTCGCCCAGGACTTCGCCGGTGATGACACGTCTGCGGAGGAAGGAGACGACCTGGTTGGTGACTTCTACGGAGCCGTAGCACAACCGGCCCTGGCCCCACGGGAGTTCGATGTCCGTCTCCAGGACGGAGATCGCCGTGGTGTCGCGGGCGACCGTCGAGTAGGGCGGGCTGGCCTCCTCGACGAGGGCTACCGAGTCCTCCAGGTCCAGGGTGCGCACCAGGTACGTGCGGCCCTGGTGGAGGTGGACCGCGCCCTCGTGGACGGTCGCGTGGGAGGCGGCCTCGTCGACCGTGCCCAGGAGGCGGCCCGTGCCGTTCTCGACGATCTGGACCGGCTTGCCGCCTCCGCCGCGGATGTCGGTGAGGTCGGCGGCCCGTTCGCGGCGGGTCCAGTGCCAGGCCTTCGCGCGGCGGCGGAGCAGTTTCGCGGACTCCAGCTGTGGGAGCAGGTCCGCCGTCGCCGGGCCGAAGAGGTCCAAGTCCTCTTCGGTGAGCGGGAGTTCGGCTGCCGCCGCGCACAGGTGGGGGGCCAGGACGTACGGGTTGTCCGGGTCCAGGACCGTGGACTCCACCGGCTGGTCGAACAGGGCCTCCGGGTGGTGGACGAGGTACGTGTCCAGGGGGTCGTCGCGGGCCACCAGGATGGCCAGCGCTCCCTGGCCGGTCCGTCCGGCGCGGCCCGCCTGTTGCCACAGGGAGGCGCGGGTGCCCGGGTAGCCGGCGATCAGTACGGCGTCCAGGCCCGAGACGTCGATGCCGAGTTCGAGGGCGGTCGTGGCGGCCAGGCCGAGCAACTCGCCGGAGTGGAGGGCGCGTTCGAGGGCGCGGCGTTCCTCGGGGAGGTAGCCGCCGCGGTAGGCGGCGACCCGGCGGGCCAGCGAGCGGTCGACCTCGGCGAGGCGTTCCTGGGCGATCAGCGCGATCAGCTCGGCGCCGCGTCGGGACCGTACGAAGGCCACCGAGCGGACGCCCTGGACGGCGAGGTCGGTGAGGAGGTCTGCCGTCTCGGCGGTGGCCGTACGGCGGACGGGTGCGCCCTTCTCGCCGTGGAGTTCGGTGAGCGGGGGCTCCCAGAGGGCGAACACCAGTTCACCGCGAGGTGATGCGTCGTCGGCGACCTCGACCACCGGGAGGCCGGTGAGGCGGCGGGCGGCGACCGAGGGCTCGGCGGCGGTGGCGGAGGCGAGGAGGAAGACGGGGGAGGAGCCGTAGCGGGCGCAGAGGCGGCGCAGGCGGCGGAGCACCTGGGCGACGTGGGAGCCGAAGACGCCCCGGTAGGTGTGGCACTCGTCGATGACGACGTACTTCAGGGACTTCAGGAAGGAGGACCAGCGCGGGTGCGAGGGCAATATGCCGCGGTGGAGCATGTCGGGGTTGGTCAGGACGTAGTTGGCGTACTGGCGTACCCATTCGCGCTCTTCGAACGGAGTGTCGCCGTCGTACACGGCCGGGCGAACGGCATTGCCGAGCGGTTGTGAAAGTTCCTTCACGGAGCGGAGTTGGTCCGCTGCCAGGGCTTTTGTGGGCGCCAGGTAGAGCGCGGTGGTGCCGCGGCCGTTCGGCGCCTCGGAGCCGTCGAGGAGCGCGGAGAGGACCGGTACCAGATAAGCCAGCGACTTGCCCGAGGCGGTGCCTGTGGCAACGATCACTGACTCGCCGTCGAGGGCGTGCTCGGCGGCCTGTGCCTGGTGGGCCCAGGGGTGTTCGATACCGGCTTCCTGGACGGTGGCGATCACCTCGGAGCGAATCCGGTCAGGCCAGACGGCATGGCGGCCCGCACGTGGGGGCAAGTGCTCCGTATGAGTGATGCGCGAAGCCCGGCTCGGTCCGGACGCGAGCCGGTCCAGAACCGTGCCCGGCGAGAGCCCGGACACCGGGTTCGCCGAGGGTCGATCGGATCGCTGATTCTTGGCCATCGGCACCGAGTGTGTCACTGGCGTGACGGACAATGGAGCCAAGGCGTCGTGCACGCCCTGCGGTAAGTGATTGAATGCCATCGCGGCTGGCGAACCGTCCTGGGGGCTCTGCCGAGGTGTCCCATGGGATGACCGCTCGATAGCAAGGTGCTGGAGGATCCGTGGACCTGTCCCTGTCGACCCGTACCGTCGGCGATCGTACGGTCGTCGAGGTCGGTGGAGAAATCGACGTATATACCGCGCCCAAGTTGCGCGAACAGCTGGTCGAGCTGGTGAACGACGGGAGTTTCCACCTCGTCGTGGACATGGAGGGAGTCGACTTCCTCGACTCCACCGGGCTCGGTGTGCTGGTCGGCGGCCTGAAGCGGGTGCGTGCCCACGAGGGCTCGCTGCGCCTGGTCTGCAACCAGGAGCGCATTCTGAAGATCTTCCGTATCACCGGCCTCACCAAGGTGTTCCCGATTCACACCTCGGTCGAGGAAGCGGTGGCGGCCACCGACTGACCGACCTTTCCGGGAGCGGCGTGTGACCGCTCCCCGATCGGCCGTATAGACGACCGGTGGACCGGGCTTTCGGCGGCCCGGCCCTCCGACAGCACGCCCGTAGTCCCGAGGGGGATGCATGGCCACCGTTGAACTCCGCTTCAGCGCGCTGCCCGAGCACGTCAGGACCGCCCGACTGGTGGCGGCAGCGGTGGCGCGCAGGGCCGGAGTGGACGAGGCCGTACTCGACGAGGTCAGACTCGCCGTAGGTGAGGCCTGTACCCGTGCCGTCGGGCTGCACCAGAGCAGCGGGATCACCGCCCCGGTGAAGGTGCTGCTGATCGAGGAGGAGAAGCAGTTCTCCATCGAGGTCGGCGACGAGGCACCGCGCTCGGCTCCCGGCGACAAGGCGCCCGGGTCCCTGGGCGACGATCCGGACACGGAGACCGAGGAGGACGAGATGGGCCTCGCTGTCATCAGCGGGCTCGTCGACGACGTCGAGGTCACCGCGGGGGAGCGCGGCGGATCGATCCGTATGACCTGGCCGACCACCCCGCCGGCCGCGATGCTTTCCTGAGAAATCGCCGCACACCACAGCCGAAGGGCCCTGCTGAGCAGGGCCCTTCGGCATTTCCGGGAGCGTGCGCCGCGGGTGTTTCCCTGGTACGGCAGAATTCGTGAATCAATTCACGATCAATGCGGATCGACGTCCCGATCAAGCCCCGATCATTGCTCAGATCGCCGCCCCGATAATTTGATCAAGCACCAATGCTTTTAAGGCATTACTATGCGAAGGCCAATTCCGTTTGCCGCGCACTGTTTTGATCAGGTTCCGGTACCTACAATCCGTCCACATCTTGAGCTCAGCACAGGCGTCAAGGAGGACGAATGGCGGGGCTTTCTACCCCTCAGCAGTTTGACCACCCCACAACCCTCGCAGCCGCAGTTCTGACCGACGACAACCGCATCCTCGTGATGGTGATCGGCCTCGTGGCGCTGGCAGCGCTCGCGGTCGCGGTCATCCTGGTCCGCGAGGTACTCGCGGCCGACGAGGGCACCGACAGCATGAAGAAGATCGCGACGGCGATCCAGGAAGGCGCGAACGCCTATCTGGGGCGGCAGTTGCGCACGGTCGGCGTATTCGCCGTGATCGTTTTCTTCCTGCTTCTGCTGCTGCCCGCGGACGACTGGAATCAGCGCGCCGGACGATCGATCTTCTTCCTGATCGGCGCGGTGTTCTCGGCGACCACCGGCTATATCGGCATGTGGCTCGCCGTACGCAGTAATGTCCGTGTCGCCGCGGCGGCCCGGGAAGCGACCCCGGCGGAGGGTGAGCCCGAAAAGGATCTCACCGCCGTCTCGCACAAAGCCATGAAGATCGCTTTCCGCACGGGCGGCGTCGTCGGCATGTTCACGGTGGGGCTCGGTCTGCTGGGCGCCTCGTGCGTGGTGCTGGTGTACGCGGCCGACGCGCCCAAGGTGCTGGAGGGATTCGGCCTCGGTGCCGCCCTCATCGCCATGTTCATGCGTGTCGGCGGCGGCATCTTCACCAAGGCCGCCGACGTCGGCGCCGACCTGGTCGGCAAGGTCGAGAAGGGCATCCCGGAGGACGACCCGCGCAACGCCGCGACCATCGCCGACAACGTGGGCGACAACGTCGGCGACTGCGCGGGCATGGCGGCCGACCTCTTCGAGTCGTACGCCGTGACGCTGGTCGCCGCGCTGATCCTCGGCAAGGCGGCCTTCGGCGACTCCGGGCTCGCCTTCCCGCTGCTCGTGCCGGCGATCGGTGTGATCACCGCCATGATCGGCATCTTCGCGGTGGCGCCACGCCGTACCGACCGCAGCGGCATGTCCGCGATCAACCGGGGGTTCTTCATCTCCGCGGCGATCTCGCTCGTGCTGGTGGCGGTCGCGGTCTTCGTCTATCTGCCGTCGTCCTACGGCGCCCTCGACGGCGTCACCGACGCGGCGATCAAGGGCAAGGACGGCGATCCGCGGATCCTCGCGCTCGTCGCCGTGGCCATCGGTATCGTGCTCGCCGCGCTGATCCAGCAGCTGACCGGCTACTTCACGGAGACCAACCGGCGTCCCGTGATGGACATCGGCAAGACCTCGCTCACCGGCCCGGCCACCGTCATCCTCGCCGGGATCTCGCTGGGCCTCGAATCGGCCGTGTACACCGCCCTGTTGATCGGTCTCGCCGTCTACGGGGCGTTCCTGCTCGGCGGCGCCTCGATCATGCTGGCGCTGTTCGCGGTGGCGCTGGCCGGTACCGGTCTGCTCACCACGGTCGGTGTGATCGTCGCCATGGACACCTTCGGGCCGGTCTCCGACAACGCCCAGGGCATCGCCGAGATGTCCGGCGACGTCGAGGGCGCGGGCGCGCAGGTGCTCACCAACCTGGACGCGGTGGGCAACACCACCAAGGCCATCACGAAGGGCATCGCCATCGCCACCGCCGTCCTGGCGGCGTCGGCGCTCTTCGGGTCGTACCGGGACGCGATCCTGACCGCCGCCAACGACGTCGGCGAGAAGGTCTCGGGACCCGGCGCGCCACTCAACCTGATGATGGACATCTCCCAGCCCAACAACCTGGTCGGGCTCATCGTCGGCGCCGCGGTCGTCTTCCTCTTCTCGGGGCTGGCGATCAACGCGGTCTCGCGGTCGGCGGGGGCCGTGGTCTACGAGGTGCGGCGGCAGTTCCGCGAGCACCCCGGGATCATGGACTACACCGAGACACCGGAGTACGGCCGCGTCGTCGACATCTGCACCAAGGACGCGCTGCGTGAGCTGGCCACGCCGGGTCTGCTCGCGGTGCTCACGCCGATCGCGGTCGGGTTCACGCTCGGCGTCGGCGCGCTGGGCTCGTTCCTGGCGGGCGCCATCGGCACCGGCACACTGATGGCGGTCTTCCTCGCGAACTCGGGCGGCGCCTGGGACAACGCGAAGAAACTCGTCGAGGACGGCAACCACGGCGGCAAGGGCAGCGAGGCCCACGCCGCCACGGTGATCGGCGACACGGTCGGCGACCCGTTCAAGGACACCGCGGGCCCGGCCATCAACCCGCTGCTGAAGGTGATGAATCTCGTCGCGCTGCTCATCGCGCCCGCGGTCATCAAGTTCAGCTACGGCGACGACAAGAACACCGGGGTGCGGATCGCGATCGCGGTCCTCGCGTTCCTCGTGATCGCCGTCTCGGTGTACATCTCCAAGCGGCGCGGGATCGCCGTGGGGGACGACGGTGACGACGCCGACCGGACGGCCAAGTCGGCGGATCCGGCGGTCGTTTCGTAGGCGGTTCTACGGAGTCCTGCTCAACGGGCGGGCGGGTGGCGCGAGTTGTGGGCGCCGCCCGCCCGTTCTGCGTGTGTTCAGGCCCTCGTCGTGAGCCTTCTCTCGCTTGGTGCAAATGGCTTCAAAAGGTCTCCTATCCGACCTTAGGCCCGGGGGTGTGGCCTGTCCGCCGTGTATGTTCCGGGGCCGAGAGCGATGGAAGGGACCAAACCGGTGAACAAGAAGCTCGCGGTCGCACTGTCCGGCGGTGCGGTACTGGTACTGGCGCTGTCGGGATGCGGTGGGAGCGGCGACGACAGCGACGCCAAGCTGGACGCCTGGGCCAAGCAGGTCTGCGTCGCGGTGCAGCCGCAGGCGAAGAAGATCCAGGCCGCCAACACGGCGATCCAGAAGGAGACCTCGGACAACAGCACCCCGGAAGAGGTCCAGAAGACCGACTCGCAGGCCTTCCAGGACATGTCCGACGCCTACAAGGCGATCGGGGCCGCCGTGAACACCGCCGGGGCGCCGGACGTCGACAAGGGCGCGAAGAAGCAGCAGGACGCTGTCAACGAGCTCAACGGCATCTCCACGTCGTACGCCACCCTGAAGAAGCAGGTGGACGCGCTCGACACCAAGGACCAGGCGAAGTTCGCAGACGGCCTCAAGGGCATCGCGACCTCGCTGGACAAGCTCAGCACGAGCGGGAACGACGCCCTGAAGACCCTCGAAGAGGGCGATGTCGGCAAGGCGATGACCAAGCAGGAGGCCTGCAAGACGGCGACTCCGGCGGCTTCGGCGTCGGCGGCCTGACCCGCGGGCGGTTGTTCTCCCGGCGGTGATGGGGTCCCTGTAGGCAGCGATCTTTCAGTTGCTGAAAGATGCCCCGGTACGCGTGCGTGCCGGGGCCTTTGCCTGTGCGGGCGTGTTGTCGGTGGGAGCGGCCACAATGGAGGGGTGAGTAACTCCAGCCTGCCCACCCTGCCCGCATCCGACCGCCCGGAGGTCGCCGCCCGGCTCCGGGACGCCCTGCTCGGCGCCGCCTTCACCGCCGACGGACTGCTCGAACTGCTCGGCGCCCCCGCGTACGCGGCGCTGGCCCGCAGCGAGACCGTGCCGGCCCTCCGGGCGACCAGAGGCGACACCCCGCTGGAGACGCTGGTCCGGCTGTTCCTGCTCCAGCAGCCCGTGCCGCACGCACGCGTGGAGGACGTGCTGCCCGTCGCCGAGTGCGTCGAGGGCGGCTGGCTGGTGTCCGTGGGCGCCGACGAGGTCGCCGCGACCGTGGACGTACGGCCGTACGGCGGGCCCGACGGCGAGGACTGGTTCATCGTGTCCGACCTGGGGTGCGCGGTCGGCGGGGCGGGCGGGATCGGCAGCCGGGAGGAAGGCGTCGTCCTCGGGGTGGGCGGCGCGTCCACCACGCTCGCGGGCATCACCGTACGGACACCGGTCTCCGCCGCGCTCGACCTCGGCACCGGGTCCGGGATCCAGGCGCTGCACGCGGCCCGGCACGCCACGCGCGTGACGGCCACCGACGTCAACCCGCGCGCCCTGCACATCACCGCGCTCACCCTCGCGCTGTCCGGAGCGCCGGCCGCGGACCTCCGCGAGGGCTCGCTCTTCGAGCCGGTCCGGGACGACGAGACGTACGAACTCATCGTGTCCAACCCGCCGTTCGTGATCTCGCCGGGCGCCCGGCTGACCTACCGCGACGGCGGGATGGGCGGGGACGATCTGTGCCGGTCGCTCGTTCAGGAGGCGGGGGAGCGGCTGCGGGAAGGCGGATTCGCGCAGTTCCTCGCCAACTGGCAGCACGTGGAGGGGGAGGACTGGCAGGACAGGCTCAGGTCGTGGGTCCCGCGCGGATGCGACGCCTGGATCGTGCAGCGCGAGGTCCAGGACGTCACGCAGTACGCCGAGTTGTGGCTCAGGGACGCGGGCGACCACCAGGGCGACACGGCCGCGTACGAGGCGCTCTACGACGCGTGGCTCGACGAGTTCGAGGCGCGCAAGGTCAGGGCGGTGGGCTTCGGCTGGATCACCCTGCGCAGGACGGACTCCGACGCCCCCTCGATCACCGTCGAGGAGTGGCCGCACCCGGTCGAGCAGCCGCTCGGCGACACCGTGCGCGTGCACTTCGACCGCGTCGACTATCTGCGCGCCCATGACGACGCGGCCCTGCTCGCCGCCCACTTCAGGCTGGCCGACGAGGTCATCCAGGAACAGGTCGGCCTGCCCGGCGCCGAGGACCCCGAACACGTCGTGCTCCGCCAGCACCGCGGTATGCGCCGCGCGACCAAGGTCGACACGGTCGGCGCGGGCTTCGCGGGCGTGTGCGACGGCACGTTGAGCGCGGGGCGCATCCTGGACGCCATCGCCCAACTTGTGGGCGAGGACCCGGTTCTGCTCCGCGACCGGACGCCGGCGCAGATCCGGCTGCTGGTGGAGCAGGGATTTCTGAAGCCGGTGGGGTGAGTAGAGCAGGGGTTCCTGGAGTCGATGGGTGAGTGGAACAGGGGTTCCTGGAGTCGGTGGGGGACTGCTGTCCGGCGGTTGATTGGCGAGGGGCGGTTGGGGGCGGCTGACCGTTTCCCGGGGCGGGAGAGGGCCCGTCGCTCTCGGCGGACTGGCCGCTCCCGTACGGGAGTTGGTCCCGGTCGGGTTCACGCTCGCGGTCGGCGCCCGCTTCTGGCGACCGGCTACTCGCGGTGGCTGAAGGCGGCTGACGGCGACTCAGCCGCCGGTCTCTCGCGCCGTCGGCCGGTTCCTACGGCCGGCCCGTCCCCCGCGCCGCAGACCGCCAGCCAGCCAGCCGTATCCGCCGACCGCCCTGCCGCGTACGGCGTCCCAGCCCCTCCCCGCCCTTGTGTTACGCCTGAGACCCGCCCGCAGCACTGAGCCGCATGTGTCCGCATCCGACAAGATTGTTCTGATCGGTGCCGGAAAACCCCTCTTGTCAGTGGCGGGTGCGAGGCTAGTTTCGGAGACAGGTTCCACGCGTCCTCGGGGGAGGCGCGCCGTCTCGGGGGAGGCGTGATGGCCGGGGATACGCCGGATCAGGGCGAGGGCAGGGTCGTCAACGGGCGCTACCGGCTGCTGCGCATGCTCGGCGCGGGCGGTATGGGGCGCGTATGGCTCGCGTACGACGAGGAGTTGGCCTGCGAGGTCGCCGTCAAGGAGATCTCGCTGCCCGACGTCCCGACGGAGGTGGGCGAGCCCGCACAGCGCATCGCACGGGCCCGTAGCGAGGCACGGCACGCGGCCCGGCTGCGCGGCCATCCGCATGTGGCGACCGTGCACGACGTGGTGATCCACGAGGGGCTGCCCTGGATCGTCATGGAGTACGTCCCGGACGGCGTCGACCTCCAGGCGGTGCTGCGGCGTTCGGGCCCGCTGCCGCCCGCCCGGGTGGCCCGCATCGGGCTCGCCGTCCTCGACGCGCTCACCGCCGGGCACCGCATCGGCATCCTGCACCGGGATGTGAAACCGGCCAACATCCTTCTGGCACCGAACGCTTCGGGCGATCCGTACGCGCGCGTGCTGCTCACCGACTACGGCATCGCCCTCCAGCCCGAGTCGCGCGAACCCCGCCTCACCGCCACCGCCGGAATCCTCGGCACACCCGGCTACCTCGCCCCGGAGCGCGCCCGCGGCGAGCCGCCCACCCCGGCCGCCGACCTGTTCTCCCTCGGCGCCACGCTGTACGCCGCCGTCGAGGGCCGCGGCCCCTTCGACCGCCACGGCGACTTCGCGACGTTCACGGCTCTGCTGGGCGAGGAACCGACACCGGCCGTCCGCGCGGGCGAACTGGCGCCGGTCCTCCAGGGGTTGCTGGTCAAGGACCCGGTGCTGAGGTCGGCACCGGAGACTGCGGCGCGTGGGCTGGAGCGGGTGGGGCGCGCGGTGGGGGCGGCACCGGGGAGTCTGTCGGAGCCGGGCGGGTTCGGCCGGGGAGCGGACGGGGACGGGTTCCGCCGGGACCTGGACGGGGACGGGCTTGGCCGGGGGCCGGACGGCTTCGGCCGGGTGCCGAGCGGGTTCGGCCCGCCGCCGGACGGCTTCGGATCGGCACCGGCACCGGGTGGCGGGCCTACGGCTGATCGGACGCCGGACCCTGCCGCCGACGGCGCACCCGGCCATGCCGCGCGCGGACCTCGGGGCCAACTCCCGGGCGGGCCGCCCGGATACGCCATGGGCGGCCCCTATGTAGGCGGCCCGTACGCCCCGCAAACCCCAGGAGGGCCCGGGGCCACCTACCAGAGCCCGGCGCCGTTCGGTGACCCGCCCGCGGTCGCCCTCGGGGGCTCCACGCCGGCAGGACGGCCCACTCCGGGAGCCCCGCTGACTCCGGAGACCCCGCACACTCCCGGCGCCCCACAGATTCCTGGCGCCCCGCCGACCCCCAACACACCGAACACCCCGGCAGGCGCCGCGTCGCCGTACGGCCCGCAGGAGCAGGCCGGTTCGGGCGCGAGTGGGGGCGGGGGTGGGTCGTACGGTCAATGGAATCCGTACGCGAACAGCCCCACGATGCCTTACCAGGGCGGCTATCAGGGTGCTCGGCCGGAGTTCTACCAGGGCAGCGCGCCCACGCCGCCGTACGCCGGTGGTCAGGGGCCGATGTATCCCGGCGGCCAGGGGCCTGTCGGTGGCGGATCGCCCGGCGGGCGTCGGCGTCGGATGCCGGTCGGGGCGGTCCTCGCCCTTGTCGTGGCCGTCGCGATGGTCGTCGTGGGTGGGGTGTGGGCCGTGACCTCGCTGAGCGGCGGCAAGGACACGGCGGCGACGAAGGAGGCGTCCCCGTCCGCGTCGGTGTCGGCGGCCGGATCCGCGTATCCGTACGGCGAGGACGTCGGGCTCAAGAAGGCGCTGCAGACCGGGGATTGTGTGCACGCGGTGTGGACCGGGACGGCGTTCGCCTCGCGGCCGAACCTGGGGGTCGTGAGCTGTGCGCACGATGTTCCGGACGGGCAGGTGATGGCGGTCGACACGGCGAGCGACTTCGCCGACGCGCGTGACCACGGGGCGGAGCGGTGCGCGGGGAAGGTGAGGGAGGCGGCCGGATCCCTGGCCGATGCGGGTGTCTACGCGCTCACGCCGACGGAGGCGGGCTTCGGGGCGGCCGGGCGCGGTACGGCGTGCCTCGTCCTCGGTCGGCATGTGCCGATCGGCGGCGAGATAGGGCGCTTCCGTAGCACCGGGTCGAAGGTGTGGACCACCGAGATGAGCCTCGGTGACTGCTGGTCGTACGTCGACCACAAGACCTACTTCACCGCGACCCTGACCGACTGTGCCGATCAGCACACCGACCAGGTGATCGGTTTCGTGACGGCCCCGAGCACGATGACGTTCCAGGAGGCGCTGCAGCAGGGGAACAAGCTGTGCGGCAACAAGTTCGAGTCGACTTGGGCGCCCGGATCCTACCGTTCCGTCTTCGGGTATCTGTCCGACGAGAGCAACTGGAAGGCCGGATTCAACTCTGTCGTGTGCACCGTGGGGCAGGCCGACCGCTCCCGGACGACCGGGGCGATATCGTCCTCCGGCACGACCGCCTGAGGGCTGTCCGCCGCGAATTCACCGGGAGTTGGCCTGCCCGTCGCCCACGGGTGCCAGCCTCCCGGACCGGGGTACCGGGTCGGGAGGGGACACGCATGGAGAGTGGGCCGGCGATCTTCGCGGGGTCGGTGTTCGCCCTGTTCGGAGGCGCGCTGCTGCTGTGGACCGCGGTCAGGGTCCGGCACCGCGAACCCGTCGCCCAAGGTGTGAACCCGGTCGCATCGGCGACCCTCGCGAGCCTCGCCGCGATCGCCGCCCTGCTCCTCGGAACCTGGTGCTTCCTGCACGTCTGAGCGCCGCGCCGGAGCTGCGGCGCGGGCAAGTAAGAGATCACCGTCCGGATGGCTCCGAAAAGGCCGGTGGGGACTCCGGGCGGCAGGAATGGCGGTAGTCGGGTTACCGTTCGAGTGGCCGTTGCGGGCTTTTCCCGTTTGACACGGGGGCGGGATGTACCGTCACACTCCGCAGCGTCACCATGACCCGACCCCGGGACTCAGCAACCCCGGGGGAGGCCCCAGCGTCGACCGGAGAGAAGAGCGAAGTTGTCCCCGACCAGCGAGACCGCACACGGCGGCCGCCGACTCGTCATCGTCGAGTCCCCTGCCAAGGCGAAGACGATCAAGGGCTACCTCGGCCCCGGATATGTCGTCGAGGCGAGCGTCGGGCACATCCGCGACCTTCCCAACGGCGCCGCGGAGGTGCCCGAGAAGTACACCGGCGAGGTCCGTCGCCTCGGTGTGGATGTCGACCACGACTTCGCGCCGATCTATGTGGTCAACGCCGATAAGCGGGCCCAGGTCAAGAAGCTCAAGGACCTGCTCAAGGACTCCGACGAACTCTTCCTCGCCACCGATGAGGACCGCGAGGGCGAGGCCATCGCGTGGCACCTCCTCGAGGTCCTGAAGCCCAAGGTCCCGGTCAAGCGCATGGTGTTCCACGAGATCACCAAGGACGCGATCCGCGCCGCCGTCGCCAACCCGCGCGACCTCAACCAGCCCCTGGTCGACGCCCAGGAGACCCGCCGTATCCTCGACCGCCTCTACGGCTACGAGGTCTCGCCGGTCCTGTGGAAGAAGGTCATGCCGCGCCTGTCGGCCGGCCGTGTCCAGTCCGTCGCCACCCGGCTCGTCGTCGAGCGGGAGCGCGAGCGCATCGCGTTCCGTTCCGCCGAGTACTGGGACCTGACCGGCACCTTCGGCACCGGCCGGGCGGGCGACGCGAGCGACCCGTCGACCCTTGTCGCACGCCTCCAGGCCGTCGACGGCAAGCGCGTCGCCCAGGGTCGCGATTTCGACTCCCTGGGCCAGATCAAGGGCGCGAACACCCTCCACCTCGACGAGGCCAACGCCCGCGCGCTGGCCGCCGCCCTGGAGGACACGCGGTTCGCCGTCCGGTCCGTCGAGTCGAAGCCGTATCGACGTTCGCCGTACGCCCCGTTCCGTACGACGACGCTCCAGCAGGAGGCCAGCCGCAAGCTCGGCTTCGGCGCCAAGGCCACCATGCAGGTCGCGCAGAAGCTGTACGAGAACGGCTACATCACCTACATGCGTACGGACTCCACGACCCTGAGCGAGACGGCGATCACCGCCGCCCGCGCCCAGGTGACGCAGCTGTACGGCGCCGACTACCTGCCGGCCCAGCCGCGCGTGTACGCCGGCAAGGTCAAGAACGCCCAGGAGGCGCACGAGGCGATCCGCCCGTCGGGTGATCGTTTCCGCACGCCCGCCGAAACCGGCCTGACCGGCGACCAGTTCAGGCTCTACGAGCTCATCTGGAAGCGGACCGTCGCCTCCCAGATGAAGGACGCGGTCGGCAACTCCGTCACCGTGAAGATCGCGGGCACCTCGTCCGACGGCCGGGACGTCGAGTTCAGCGCCTCCGGCAAGACGATCACCTTCCACGGCTTTTTGAAGGCCTACGTAGAGGGCGCCGACGACCCGAACGCCGAGCTGGACGACCGCGAGCGCCGGCTGCCGCAGGTCGCCGAGGGCGACGCGCTCAGCGCCGAGGAGATCACGATCGACGGGCACGCCACCAAGCCCCCGGCCCGCTACACCGAGGCCAGCCTCGTCAAGGAGCTCGAAGAGCGCGAGATCGGCCGCCCGTCGACGTACGCGTCGATCATCGGCACGATCCTCGACCGCGGCTACGTCTTCAAGAAGGGCACGGCCCTGGTGCCGTCCTTCTTGTCCTTCGCCGTGGTCAACCTCCTGGAGAAGCACTTCGGGCGGCTCGTCGACTACAGCTTCACCGCCAAGATGGAGGACGACCTCGACCGCATCGCCAGCGGCGAGGCACAGGCCGTGCCGTGGCTGCGGCGCTTCTACTTCGGCGAGGGCGAGGCGACGGGCGCGGCCGAGGCCGGCAACGGCGACGGCGATCACCTGGGCGGCCTCAAGGAACTCGTCACCGACCTGGGCGCGATCGACGCCCGCGAGGTGTCGTCCTTCCCGGTCGGCAACGACATCATGCTGCGCGTCGGCCGCTACGGCCCCTACGTGGAGCGCGGCGAGAAGGACTCCGAGAACCACCAGCGCGCCGATGTGCAGGAGGACCTGGCCCCCGACGAGCTGACGGTCGAGCTCGCGGAGGAGCTGCTCGCCAAGCCGAGCGGTGACTTCGAGCTCGGTGCCGACCCGGAGTCGGGCAACCAGATCATCGCCAGGGACGGCCGCTACGGCCCGTACGTCACCGAGGTGCTCCCCGAGGGCACCCCGAAGACCGGCAAGAACGCCGTCAAGCCGCGTACGGCCTCGCTGTTCAAGTCGATGACCCTCGACACGGTGACGCTCGCCGACGCCCTCAAGCTGATGTCGCTGCCGCGCGTCGTCGGCAAGGACGCCGAGGGCGTGGAGATCACCGCGCAGAACGGGCGCTACGGGCCGTACCTGAAGAAGGGCACGGACTCCCGTTCGCTGACGGCCGAGGACCAGCTCTTCACGATCACCCTCGAAGAGGCGCTGGAGATCTACTCCCAGCCCAAGCAGCGCGGCCGGGCCGCGGCCAAGCCGCCGCTGAAGGAACTGGGCACCGACCCGGTCAGCGAGAAGCCCGTCGTCGTCAAGGACGGCCGCTTCGGGCCGTACGTCACCGACGGCGAGACCAACGCGACCCTGCGCTCCGACGACAGCGTCGAGGAGATCACCCCGGAGCGCGGCTACGAGCTGCTCGCCGAGAAGCGGGCCAAGTCGCCCGCCAAGAAGACGGCGAAGAAGGCCCCGGCGAAGAAGACGGCGGCCAAGAAGGCGCCCGCCAAGAAGACGACGACGGCGAAGAAGACCGTCGCTAAGAAGACGACGACGGCCGCCAAGAAGACGACCACCGCCGCCAAGACCGCGACGGCCAAGAAGACGGCCACCTCCAAGGTGACGTCCGAGGACTGACCCGCGCACCGGTCGTCGGCTTCGGTTTCGCGTCCTCCACATCGGTCACTTCGGCTTCGCGAAACGAACGCCCCGGCATCACTTTGGTGTCGGGGCGTGTGCAGGTCCGGGCGGGCGCGGCTTGTTGTCGGTGGCTGCCGATAGGCTGAAAGCATGACGCCAGCCGAGCAGCCAACGGCCCACCAGCCGGCCCCCGACGACGCCCTTGTCGCGGACTCCCGCGAGCGTGCCGTCCGCGCCCTGCTGCGCCAACCGCAGCTCAAGCGGCTGTGGAGCGCACAGCTCGTGACGGGTGTCGGTGACACCCTCGCCCTGCTGGTCCTGGTCGTGCTCGCCTTCCAGGCGGCGATCTTCCAGGGCTCGTTCGGCGGTGGTTATCGGGGCGTTGCGTTCGCGGTGGCGACCGTCTTCGGGGCGCGCATCCTGGCGACGCTGCTCTTCGGGGCGGTGCTGCTCGGCCCGCTCACTTCGCTCACCTCCCAGGACGGGCCGCTCGACCGGCGCTGGACCATGGTCGGCGCGGACGGTCTGCGGGCCGCGCTGCTGATCGTCGCCCCGCTGTGGATCGACTGGACTCCGGACAACGCACTGGCCGTGCTCCTGGTGACCGCCTTCGTGACCGGAGTCGCCGAGCGCTTCTGGACGGTGTGCCGCGAGAGCGCCGGGCCCGCCCTGCTGCCGGCCCCGCCGCTGGAGGGCGCCACGGTCCGGCCGCTGCCCGATCACATGGACGCGCTGCGCCGGCTCTCGCTGCGCACGAGCTTCGTGGCGATCCCCCTCGCCGCCGCGACTCTCGTCGCGGCGGCCCTGCTCAACAACCTGCTGGGCACGGGCGTCGCCTGGTTCGACCAGCACCAGGCCGCGCTCGGTTCGTACGTCGCTGCCGGACTGTTCGCCGCGTCGCTCTCGGTGCTGACCGCCCTGGAACTGCCCGGAATCCGCACCCCGCGCGCGCGGTCGCCGCTCGAAGGGCTGCGCCGCCCCAGGACCGGTACCGGCGTCGACAAGGGCCGTACGGGGGCGATCGCGCTGCTCGTGGTCGCCTGCGCGGCCGTCGCCGCGGCGATCTCCGCCGCCGTCGCCGTATCCGTTCTCCAGGCCAAGGATCTGCACGGCGGCCCGGTGACCTTCGGGCTGCTGGTCCTCGGGCTGACCGGCGGGGTCGTGGTCGGCATCCGTACGGCGCCCGCCCTGCTGCCCACGCTGTCACGGCGCCGCCTGCTGACCCTCGCCATCGCCTTCACCGGCATCGCGCTGCTCGCCGCGGGCCTGGTCCCGGACGTCACCACCGTGCTGCTGATCGTCGCGCTGGCCGGTATCGGCGCGGGCGTGGCCGCCAACACCGGGCACACCCTGCTCGACCAGGAGGCCGAGGACTACCGGCGGCCCCGCACGACCGAGCACCTGCACGCGGTCGTCCGGGTCGCGGTGGCGCTCGGTGCGCTGATCGCCCCCCTGGTGGCGGCGCTGATCGGCCCGCACCGCCTGGAGAACGGCAAGTTCGTGTTCGCGCATGGCGGTGCCGCGTTCACGCTGATGCTGGTCGGTGCCCTGCTGCTGCCGGTCGCCGCGCTGGTGCTGGCCAAGGTCGACGACCGCGCGGGAGTGCCGCTGCGGCACGATCTGCGGGACGCGCTGCTCGGTGGCGACGACCCGGACACGGTGCCCGCGAGCACCGGCTTCTTCATCGCCCTGGAGGGCGGCGACGGCGCCGGGAAGTCCACCCAGGCCGAGGCCCTCGCCGAGTGGATAAGGGGCAAGGGACACGAGGTCGTGCTCACCCGCGAGCCCGGCGCGACACCGGTCGGCAAGCGGCTGCGGTCGATCCTCCTCGACGTGTCGTCGGCGGGACTGTCCCACCGCGCGGAGGCGCTGTTGTACGCCGCCGACCGCGCGGAGCACGTCGACACCGTCGTACGGCCCGCCCTGGAGCGCGGCGCGGTCGTCGTCTCCGACCGCTACATCGACTCGTCCGTCGCCTACCAGGGCGCGGGCCGTGACCTGTCCCCGACGGAGATCGCCCGCATCAACCGCTGGGCGACCGACGGACTGGTCCCGCACATGACCGTTCTGCTGGACGTGGACCCGGAGACCGCCCGCGAGCGGTTCACCGAGGCGCCGGACCGACTGGAGTCGGAGCCCGCCGAGTTCCACGCGCGCGTACGGTCCGGTTTCCTGACCCTGGCCGCCGCCGACCCGAGCCGCTACCTGGTGGTGGACGCGGGCCAGGAGCCGGAGGCCGTCACCACGGTGATCCGGCACCGACTCGACACTGTCCTGCCGCTCTCCGAGGCCGAGATCAAGGCCCAGGAGGAAGCGCGCAAGGCCGCCGAGGAGGAGGCCCGTCGCAAGGCGGAGGAAGAGGCCGCCCGCAAGGCCGAGGAGGAGCGCCTGGAGCGTGAGCGCCAGGAGCAGCTCGCCCAGCTGCGCGCCGAGGAGGAGGAGCGCAAGCGGCGCGAGCTGGAGGAGGCCCAGCGCCGCGAGGCCGAACGCCAGGCGGAGGAGGCCCGGCAGCGCGCCGAGGACGCACGCAGGCGTGCCGAGGAGGAGAAGGCTCGCCTCCTCGCCGAGGAAGAGGCCCGCGCCGCCGAGGAGGCCCGCCGCAGGGCCGAGGCCGACCGGCTCCGCAAGCAGGCCGAGGACGAAGCCCGGCTGCGCGCCGAGGCGGAGGCACGGCGGCTGGAGAAGCAGCGCAAGGCCGAGGCGGCCCTGCTCGCGGCCGAGGAGGCCCGCCGGTTGGCGGCGGAGGCGGCGGCCGCGGCGGAGCTGGCGGCTCGCCAGCCGACGGCTCCGGTGATCCCGGCCGCCCCGGAGGGCAGGCCCGAGGCGTCGACCGTGCCTACGCCGGTGGTCAAGCCGGCGGGTGCGGGTACTGGCACGGGCGCGCGTGGGCGGTCGGCGGAGGATACGGCTGTGCTGCGGCCGGTGAGCTCCGGCTCCGGCTCCGGTTCCGGTTCCGGGGACGAGACGGCTGTGTTGCGGTCGGTGTCCGGGGATTCCGGGGCACCCGATTCCGAAGTGCGCGACTCCGGCGTACGTGACTCCGAGACGACGGCCGAGTTGCCGCAACCGCCCGCTCCTGCGGGGGCCGCGGACGAGACGGCCGTACTGCCCCCGGTGTCGGCTGCCGAAGAGACGGCCGTGCTGCCGCCCGTACGGTCCGATGCTGCCGACGAGACTGCTGTGTTGCCGCCGGTCGGTGCCGCGGATGAGACGGCGGTGCTGCCGCCGGTGCGTGGGCAGGGTCCTTCGGACCGGGTGCCCGCGGGATTCTTCCGGGACGAGCGTCCGGCCGGCCGGACCGAAGGCGGCGAGGACCGCACACGCGAGCTGCCCCAGGTCGACGAGCAGGGTGCACCCCGGCGCCGGCCGCGCCCCGACTGGGCCGAGGAGACTCCCCTGGACGACCTGCCCTCGCTGGCCGACGAACTGCTCGGTCCGCGCGAGGACGGCGACTTCGACCGGGACGACGACGGCACCGGGCGGGGTCGTGGGCGGGGACGCGGTCGGGGGCGCAGGGGCTGACGGCGGCGGGGGTGCTGACCCGCGTTCCGCACCCCCGGACCCATGCTCCGCCCCCCCGGACCAGCGCTCCGCACCCCCGGACCCGCGTTCCGCACCCCTGATCCAGTGCACTGAAGCCGCTCCCGGCCCCCGTTGTCAGTGGTGGCCCGCACAATGGATCGCGTAACTCGAAATGTGACGAAAGGGCCGGTGACCCATGACCGTGTGGGATGACCTGGTGGGCCAGGAGAAGGTGAGCGAGCAGCTCGATGCCGCTGCTCGGGACGCCGATGCCTTCGTCACCGCGGCGACCACCGGTACGGCCCCGCCGGAGGCATCGAAGATGACGCACGCCTGGCTGTTCACGGGACCGCCCGGCGCGGGACGCAATCAGGCGGCGCGGGCCTTCGCCGCCGCACTTCAGTGCGTGAGCCCCGACCGCGCGCTCGGCGGCACCCCCGGCTGCGGCTTCTGCGACGGCTGTCATACGGCGCTGATCGGCACCCACGCCGACGTCACCACGGTCGCCGCGGTGGGTACGCAGATCCTCGCCGACGACATGCGGGACACGGTCCGCAAGTCGTTCACGTCACCGGCGACCGGCCGCTGGCAGATCATCCTCGTCGAGGACGCCGAGCGGCTGAACGAGAAGTCGGCCAACGCCGTCCTCAAGGCCGTGGAGGAACCCGCTCCCCGCACGGTCTGGCTCCTCTGCGCCCCCTCGATCGAAGACGTCCTGCCCACGATCCGCTCCCGCTGCCGGCACCTGAACCTGAGCACGCCCTCGGTCGAGGCCATCGCCGACCTGCTCGTACGGCGGGAGGGCGTCGAGCCGGCCGTGGCGGCGGCCGCCGCGCGCGCCACGCAGGGCCATGTCGACCGGGCCCGTCGGCTGGCCACGGACCCGGCGGCGCGCGAGCGCCGGGCGACCGTACTGAAGCTGCCGTTGCGTGTCGAGGACGTCGGCGGTTGCCTCAAGGCGGCCCAGGAGTTGGTGGACGCCGCTTCCGAGGACGCGAAGCAGTTGGCCGAGGAGATGGACGACAAGGAGACCGAGGAGATGAGGGCCGCGATGGGCGGCGGCCAGGGCAGCCGGATGCCGCGGGGCACGGCCGGAGTGATGAAGGACCTGGAGGACAAGCAGAAGCGCCGGAGAACGCGTACGCAGCGCGACAGCCTCGACCTCGCGCTGACCGACCTCACCGCGTTCTACCGGGACGTCCTCGCCCTCCAGTTCGGTTCCCGGGTGGCGATCGCCAACGCGGACGCCGAGGACGCGCTGGAGCGGCTCGCGCGCGCCGGTTCCCCGGAGTCCACGCTGCGCCGTATCGAGGCGATCGGCGCGTGCAGAGTGGCGCTCGACCGGAATGTGGCGCCGTTGCTCGCGGTGGAGGCGATGACGTTGGCGCTCAGAGCGGGGTGAACCGGCTGCGCGGGCCGAGTAGGGGCTGATCTTTCGGGCGTGGGATTGACGGCGTAACTCGTCCGGGGTGGATCGCGCACGCAAGGCATTCAAGTGATCGCTCAGCGTTACGCTCGTTCGATGCAGATCAGGCGTCCCCATCGCCGGCCCAGCCGGAGCAGCCAGCCGAGTCAGCCCAGCGAGGCCGAGATCAGTCGAGGTCGCCGGAGCCGAGGCGGTCGTCGGACCGGCGGCACGCTGCTCGCCGTAGCCGCGCTGCTCGTGTCCGCGTGTTCCTCGGGGAGTTCGACGACGGCGACGAGTCCGGCCGCCGACGTGGCGCTGGCCCCGCTGCCGCAGTCGACGCCGTCCACCCTGACGTCGTACTACGGGCAGAAGCTCGGTTGGCACACCTGCGGTGTCCCCGGATTCGAGTGCGCCACGATGAAGGCGCCGCTGGACTACGCCAAGCCCGCCGCGGGGGACATCCGGCTCGCGGTCGCCCGCAAGAAGGCCACCGGCAAGGGCAAGCCGCTCGGTTCGCTGATGGTGAACCCGGGCGGGCCGGGCGGTTCGGCGGTCGGCTATCTCCAGCAGTACGCCGGGATCGGCTACCCGGCGGAGGTCCGCGCCCGCTACGACATGGTCGCGATGGACCCCCGCGGCGTCGCCCGCAGCGAGCCCGTCGAGTGCCTCGGCGGGCGGGCCATGGACACGTTCACGCAGACCGACACGACCCCCGACGACCAGCGCGAGACCACTCAACTCGTGGGCGAGTACAAGAAGTTCGCGGAGGGCTGCGGTGCGCACTCGCCCGATGTCCTGCGCCATGTCTCGACCATCGAGGCGGCGCGGGACATGGACATGCTGCGGGCGGTGCTGGGGGACAAGAAGCTGACGTACGTCGGGGCGTCGTACGGGACGTTCCTCGGGGCGACGTACGCGGGACTGTTCCCGGACCGGGTCGGCCGTGTCGTCCTGGACGGCGCGATGGACCCGTCGCTGCCCGCGCGCCGGATGAACCTCGACCAGACGGCGGGCTTCGAGACGGCGTTCCAGTCCTTCGCGAAGGACTGCGTGCGGCAGACCGACTGCCCGCTCGGCGGCAAGGGCACGAGGCCCGCGAAGGTCGGGACGAACCTGAAGGCATTCTTCCGCAAGCTCGACGCGCACCCGATCCCCACCGGCGACGCGGACGGCCGCAAGCTCGGCGAGGCGCTCGCCACCACCGGCGTGATCGCGGCGATGTACGACGAGGCGGCCTGGCCGCAGTTGCGCGAGGCGCTCACGTCGGCGATGAAGGAGAAGGACGGCGCGGGCCTGCTCGTCCTCTCCGACAGCTACTACGAGCGTGACGCCGACCGCCGGTACTCGAACCTGATGTTCGCCAACGCCGCCGTGAACTGCCTTGATCTGCCGGCCGCGTTCTCGACCCCCGACCAGGTCGAGAAAGCCCTCCCCGCCTTCGAGAAGGCGTCCCCGGTCTTCGGCGAGGGCCTCGCCTGGGCCTCCCTGAACTGCGCGTACTGGCCGGTCAAGGCGACGGGCGAACCCCACCGCATCGAGGCGAAGGGCGCCGCCCCGATCGTGGTCGTCGGCACGACCCGCGACCCGGCGACCCCGTACCGCTGGGCCCAGTCCCTGGCCCACCAGCTCTCCTCGGCCCGTCTGCTGACGTATGTGGGGGACGGCCACACTGCGTACGGGCGAGGTAGTGCGTGCATCGACTCCGCGATCGACCGGTATCTGCTCCGGGGGACGGCGCCGGGGGAGGGGAAGCGCTGCTCGTAGCCTCGGCGCGGCTGTGTTCGGGGGTGCCTCCGGGGGGTGTACGGAGCACCCCCGGAAACTGTGTAGACTTTCCGACGTTGCTGATCGCACCATGGTGTGGACAGCGCGCCGCCTTAGCTCAGATGGCCAGAGCAACGCACTCGTAATGCGTAGGTCTCGGGTTCGAATCCCGAAGGCGGCTCTGCCGAAGCCTCAGGACTCACTCGCCGTGACCTGGGGCTTTTGCTTTTCCGTGTGACCTTGACCTTGCGATTCGCGCTCAACGGACATGCGTGGTCTAGGCGCCGTAATGCGTAGGTTCGGGATGACGTGGTGGCCATTTGGTGGCCAAGCGTGCAGCCGCCGTACAAACGGGCTCCTGCTCGGCCGCGCAACTGGGGGCACGCAGGGGAACGGCTGTTGTGTCGACCCGACAATCGCGCCTTCCAACTGCCCCTTGCCGACACTGGCGCGATGTCCGAGATCCTGCTGGATGCTCAGTGGGCGGTTCGTGAGTCCATGAGTGGTTCTGGTGTCGCCTGATGGTGTGGGCGAAGCCGAACTCGGTGCGGCACAGGCGGGCGGCGACTGGCGTGCGCGGCTCGCGGCCGTGCTCCGCGTCTGTGCAGCCGAGCGAGCCGGCTCGCGTTGGCGCTCCGTGGAGCTCCGGCGGCACCGAAGGTGCCGTGAACCGCGTCAAAAATTCAAGGGGCGGCTCTACGGACGCGCCGAACTCGAACTCCTCCGTAGGATGATCCCGCGCTCGTAACCCTCCGCGACCGCTCCCCAAGATCTGTGCCAGAGCCCAGAGCCCAGAGCCCAGAGCCCAGAGCCCAGAGCCCAGAGCCCAGAGCCCAGAGCCCGCGGACAAAGGCACCTTATCGACGCGGTCGACCGAACGTCAGTCGTCGGCCGGGGGCCTTGCCTCCGGCAGGGGCAGCTCCCTCCCCGACAGTCTCACCGGCGGGGCCCGCATGCGTGTTCATCGGCTCGATCCGGCGTAGCACTCCCAGCAGCGGACCGGTCATGACCGTGGTCAGCACCGCCATCACGACAAGCACCGAGTAGAACTGTGAGTCGATGAGCCCCAGTTGGAGTCCTACGGTGAGGATCACCACCTCAGTCAGACCCCGGGTGTTCATCAACACGGCGATCGGCAGCGCATCGCTGCGCGGCATGCCCGACAGCCAGGCGCCCAGATAGGCTCCGAGCATCTTCGTCGCGACCGCCACGAACAGCATCACCAGCAGGCTACCGATGTGCGAGGCGCGAAACGCGGCGAGATCGACCCGTGTACCAGCCACGACGAAGTAGATCGGCAGCAGGATCTGCATAGCCGACTTCTCCAATCCGTCCATGACCGCGACGCGCAGCCTGTTCTCGTCGCTCTCCCTGGGCGTGATCGCACCGAAGATGAACGCGCCGAAGATGAAGTGGATGCCCAGCCACTCCGCGGCCGCGCATGTGCCCATCAGACCAGTGACCAACACGAGCATGGTGCCTGCCGAGTCCTTCACACCGTCCTTGCGACCGCGCAGCAGCCTGGCCACCAGCGGGCGCACAACCAGGACGACGGCGGCCAGATATACGGGCACGAGAGTCATGCGCCACGACTGAGCCGAACTGTAGAACGCGGCGACCACGGCGAGGCAGGCCCACGCGATCAGGTCGTTCATGGCTGCCGCCCCCATCGCGATGCGGCCGATGTACGAACGGTTCAACCCCTGATCGGCGAGGATACGCGCCAGCACGGGAAACGCGGTCACGGACATAGCCACCCCGATGAACAGGACGAAGCCCGTACCGCCCGACGGACCGTGCTCCTGGGCATAGAGCATCGCCGCCAGGCAGCCGCCGACCAAGGGCAGCAGTACCGAGCCGACGGCGACGCCGAGCGCCCGCCGGCCGTTGCTTCGCAGAAAGGTACGGTCCATCTCGTAGCCGATGACGAACATGAACAGGGCAAGGCCGACATTGGCCAACGCCCCGAGAAGGGGCCGCACTTCGTCGTACGGGATGGTCTCCCGCCAGGGTCCCCACGAATCAGACAGCAGCGTGGAGCCCAACGCGATACCCGCGACGATCTCGCCGACGACAGCCGGCTGGCCCAGTCTGCGTGCCCCGACCGCGCAGAACCGGGCCATTCCGATGACCACGGCGAGGGAGAGGAAGAACACCGCGGTCTGATCGTTCATCGCTGTGCGCCTGCGCCCCTGCCGGCCGGTCCTCTCATCGCGGCCCGTCCGATGAGATCCCGCATCACCTCACTGGGCCCGGCGGCAATCGTGGCCGCTCGGGCGTCGCGGTATGCCCGGGCCGCGTCGGACTGCTCAAGGTAGCCGTGCGCCCCTTGCAGTTGCAGACTGGTGTCGGCCAGCCGGCACGCCAGCTCGGTGGTGTAGAGCTTGGCCATCGAGCACTCCTCGGTGGGCAGCTCTCCCTGGTCGTAGAGCCAGGCGGTGTGGTGAACAAGCTGCCGGGCAGCCGCCAGCTCGGTGACGAGATCCGCGACGCGGTGCACGGGCGCCTGCTTCTCCGCGAGAACACTGCCCGCAACTCGACGTCCCCGGAGGAAACCGCGCAGGTCGTCGAGACTCTGCTCGATGCCACCCAGTGCCAGCGTGGCCGCCACCAACCGCTCCAGCTGCAGTCCTCGCACGAGGTAGTAGAAGCCGCTGTTGAGCCGTCCGATCAGACGGTCCGCCGGAACACGCACGTCGTCGTAGACGACGGTGGCCGTCCCGGCCGAACGCCAGCCGAGTGTCCGCACGGGCGCACGGCTGATACCGGGAAGGTCGGAGTCGACCACCAGCAGAGACAGCCCCGTCATACCCGACTTGTCGGAGTCGGCGGACGCGCCGGTGCGGACGGCGACGACGGCGAAGTCCGCCACCATGCCGTTGCTGACCATCGTCTTGGTGCCGTTGACCACATAGTGATCGCCGTCCGGAGTTGCCGTGGTGGTCAGCCCCGCGAGATCGGACCCGGCTGCCGGCTCGGTGATCGCCAGGGCCGCCACGGAGTCGCCCCGCACCGCCGGCTCCAGATACGTGCGGCGCAGCTCACGACTGCCGACCCAGGCGAGGTAGTGGGTGGCCATGTACGCATGGACGGAGACGGCGGCCCGCAGACCTCCGAATCCCGTGCGTCCGAGCTCCTCCAGGAAGACGACCGAAGTGAACATGTCCCGGCCGCCGCCCACGCTGCTCGCGTGGAGCAGCCCGAGGTAGCCCTGCTCCCCGAACAGCTTCCACAGCTCACGGGGGAGTCCGTCCTCCTGCTCCCAGCGCGCGGCGTCGGGCAGCACCTCGGCGGCCAGGAAAGTACGGACCTTGGCCCGGAACACCTCGTGATCCGCGGTGAAATAGGGGGATCTCACGATCCGCTCCTCCTCCGTTGTGTCAGCAAAGCGAGAGTTCACGGTTCAGCAAGCGGAAGAACTCCGAGGCACGGTCCTGGAGGTAGAAATGACCGCCGGGCACGCCGTGGCTCCTGATCCCCTGGGGTGCCAGCGTCCGCCAGGCCGCCACGGCCTCTGGCGGTGCCACCTCGTCATCCGTCCCCCAGAAGGTTGTGACGGGCACGGGAACAGGCGGCGGTGTCCGGTGCCACCAGGTCTCGGCAAGCTGGATGTCCGCACGGAGCATGGGTTCGAGTACGGCCATGAGGTGCGGATTGGCCAGTACCTCCCGGGGCGTTCCGGCCAGCCGGCCGAGTTCGCCTCTGAACTGCTCGTCCGGCAGGTCATGGATCGCGGGGAGGGCACGCTGTACACCGGGTGCCCTGCAGCCGGAGAGGATGACGTGTTCGGGCCGACGACTCTTGCCGCGTACCACCGTCTCGTACGTCAGCATGGCGCCCATGCTGTGGCCGAAGAGCACGTACGGAGACCGTACCTGCTCGTCCAATGCGTCGCCGAAGGCCTCGGCCAGTGCCCGCCAGTCACGGAACGGGGGTTCACGCAGCCGGCTCTCCCGACCGGGCAGCCGTACCCCGACGAATTCGACGTCCGCGGGAAGCCGGTCACTCCACGTACCGAACGCCGCGGCCCCTGCTCCGGCGTACGGCACACAGACCAGCCGGAGCCTGGCCGTCGGCCGTGTGGCAGGACGGTGGAACCACCGCCCTGACTCTTTGCTCCGCGTACTCGTCGCGATGCTCATATTGGCTCTCCGGGCAAGGTTTTCTCTGGCACTTTCGGCGATTCGGCCCGCACTGTGGGCCGCTGCGGCGTGGTGTCCAGGACACGGCGACCGCCGCGTGTGACCAGGGCGGTGAGCAGACCGGCGAGCAGACCCCAAAAGGCGGAGCCGATTCCCAGCAGTGTCATGCCGGAGGCGGTGGCCAGGAACGTGACCACCGCGGACTCCCGCCACTTCTCGTCCGAGAGCGCCGAAGAGAGGGAGCCCGCGATGGTCCCGAGCAGACCCAGTCCGGCGATCCCCAGCACGAGGGCGGCGGGCAGCGCCGTGAGCAGGGAGCCCACCGCACCGCCGAAGATGCCGACGCAGAGGTAGAACACGCCGGCCCAGACGGCCGCCAGATAGCGTCTGTCCCGGTCCTCGTGGGCCTCTCGGCCGGTACAGATGGCGGCGGTGATGGCGGCGAGGTTGAGCCCGAAGCAGCCGAACGGAGCCAGCAGCAGATTCACTCCGCCGGTCCAGCCGATCAGTGGTGAGATGGGGACGCCGTATCCCTCGTTGCGCAGTACTGCTACCCCTGGCAGGTTCTGCGAGGCCATGGTCACGATGAAGAGCGGCAGCCCCACACTGACGATCACCTGCCAGGAGAATTCGGGAGCCGTGAAGATCGGTGCGGCAACGGCGAGTTCCACCTTGCCCAGTTGCAGCGAGCCTTCCGTGGCGGCGGCCGTGGCGCCCACGGCCAGAGCTGCGAGGACGGCGTACCGGGGTAGCCAGCGTCGGCACAGCAGGTACGTCGCGAACATGGGAAACACCACGGCGAAGCCGCCGTGCATGGTGCTGAACAGCTGGGTGCCGAACTGAACGAGCACCCCGGCGAGGAGTCCCGCGGTCAGGGGCACCGGGATCCGGTCCATGATCCGCTCGAACCGGCCTGTCACTCCGCTGAGTGTGATGAAGGCCGCCGAGACCACGAAGGCACCGACAGCCTGCGCCATGGTCACTCCCTTGAGGCCACTGGCCATCAGGGCGGCACCGGGTGTGGACCATGCCGTGACCACGGGGGTGCGGTAGCGAAGGGACAGCCCGATGCAGGTGACTCCCATGCCGATGCCCAGGACCAGCATCCATGAGGCGAGTTCATCGGATGTGGCGCCCGCGGCCTTGGCCGCTGTGAAGACGATCGCCGCTGAGCTGGTGATGCCTATCAGCACCGCGATCAGACCGGCGACTACCGCCGAGGCCGGCGCCGCCCGCTGCAGCTGCCAGGCAAGGGACTGCTTCAGCTGACTGCCCTCCCCGGAAGCGGGTCGGTCTCCATCGCGGCTGCCAGAGCCCCGAACGTGCTGTCGGTGAAGATCAGGTCCGGGGCCAGCGCTCCTTCACCGAGTTCCGCCTCGATCTCGGCCAGTAGCCGCACAGCGGTGAGGGAGTCCCCGCCCAGATCGAAGAAGTCGGCGTCTGGTTGCACTGCCTCCGCGCCGAACAGACCCGCCCATATCCGGGCGAGTATGGCGGTACGCGATCCATCGGCGAGGTCCGGCACCGCTCCCGGTGCGGCAGGCTGTCCGTCCACCACGGCGAGATCCGCGACCACGGCGAACCGATCCGGCGGCACCGCCGAGGGCAGGCTCCGGGCGATGAGTTCGCGCAGCTCCTGTTCGAGCTCGCGCTGCGTCGGGCCGCCGTCGAACGGGGACGCCGATGCTGCCTCCAGCGCCCTCCCGGCCGCTGCCTCGGGCCGTCGCGCGTACACGTTGTGACAAGGCGTCAGGAGCAGTCGCGGATCCTGTTCGTGCGCGACCTCGAACCCCCGGGAGCGGAGCTCCTTGAGGACGGTATCCAGCCGACCGTCGGTGTCGTGGACCTCCATGACGATCTGCTCGATCCGGGGCCACAGTGCCTCCCCGACCCCTTCGAGGACCTCGGCCTCCGCCTTCTCCACATCGATCTTCAGCAGATCGATGTGCCCAAGCCCGAGTTCGTCCGCCAGACACGCGAGCGTGGTGACCCGCACGCGCCTGTGCTCGGCGCGCATCCGGTCCGCGACGAGCCGGTCCAGCTGCGCTCCCTTCTCGGCGTTCTGCCCAGTGAGCAGGTAGCCCTTCAGCACGGCGAGATCCTCGGAGGCGTCGGCGAACCGGCCCGACATCACGCTGTTGTTGGGATAGAAGGTGAACTCGGTCTCGCCTTCGGCACGGCCCAGCGCACCGCACAGCAAGGTGGCGTCCACCCCATGGAGTTCGGCGTTCAGCGCGACCGCCTCTGCCAGTTCCGCGACCGGCTCCACGGCGATGACCCGGGCACCGGGACTGTGCAGCGCGGCGCACAGCGTGAACATGCCTATGTTCGCTCCGACGTCCACCACCACCGCGCCGGGCGGCAAAGTGATGCCGTGTCTGAAATAGGCGTTCTCGGCGAAGATCTCCCGGTGGAGGAAGTCCGTCTCGCTGCGATTGAATCCAGCGACGCGCACCCCACTCGCCGGCTCGTGCCAGCTGAGGTCACCGAGTCGCCCGGCTGCTTCGAGGGCGGCGGACCGGTGAAGCATCGGCGCCGCACCCGGGTCGGGCACGATCCGGGCAGAGAGCCTCCGCCCGTCCGTACTCTCGATGACGGCCGCATCGGCCACGGCGGGGTGCGTCCGCAGCACCTCGGCCAGTGCTCGTTCCCGAGAGCTGTCGGTGAAGTCGTTCATGTGCCCTTCCGGTCCTCGGTGGTCACGTCACGCAGGAACTCGCGGGCCAGGTCGACCAGTTCACTCCCTGCGTCGAAGGCCGTGAGGTGATCGCCTTCCGGCATGCTGCGCAGTTCTGCCCGCGGCAGGTGCGCCGCGATGAACTCGGAGCCCGCGGGGTGCGCCGTGGTGTCCTTCGCGCTGGTGACCACAAGGGTCGGCTGCCCGGCCGTGAGCAGCGGTCGACAGTCGGTGGACATGATCGCCCCGTTCAGCAGGCCGTAGCGGTACAGCAGTTCGGACGTCGCGTACGGATGGATCAGGTAATGGGCGATGTCCTGGCGCAGCGCCTCCAGCGTTGCGGGGCGGCTCATCAGCCGGTGCATCCCGGCGGCCTGCTGCCGACCGCGCGCGACCATGGCCAGCAGCGACTCGACGTCCCGCTGGTGCGCCGTCTTGGGTGCCTCGTCCCCGAGTTCGTAGTCCCCGTGCCAGAGACTCATGGAGGTGATGCGGTCCGAGCGGGCAGTCGCCGCCAGGGCGATCGCCGCACCTCCGCACAGCCCCATGGCGTGTGCCCGGGGAATGCCGAAGCCGTCGAGCACCGCGAGCAGGTCGTCGCCCTGGACGTCCAGGCTGTGGCCCACCAGCTCGCTGAGCCCGGATCCGTCGTCCCCCGCGAACAGCCCGCGGCTCTCCCAGGTCACGACGCGGTATGAGGAGGACAGCGCCGCCAACCAGTTCGACGCCAGCCCGACCGGCATACCGCAGGCGCTGACGACCGCGACCGCCGGGGCGTCCTCGGGCCCGGCCGCCCAGCAGCGCAACGGGCTGCCGTCGTAGGCGGGCACGACGATGGGCCGGCCGGGGAAGGCCGTCAGGACCTGGCGCGCCACATCTTCGAGCTGATCCTCGTCCGCAGCGCTGTCGGGCGGACGCAACGCCAAGCGTCGGCTGACGGCAAGTTCCGCGGCCGATAGCGGTCCGGGCTCCGGAACCATCTCGACCTCCGGGAGCCCGAGGGCACCGGTGAGCCGGTCGAGGAGGGCCTGAGCGGACGACGTTCCGTCTCCGGGGAACGGTTCGACAGGGGCGACTCTCACCCGCTCCGGCATGACCCGGGTGAGGGATGCCGTGTCGAGAAGGGCCTGCGCCAGCGCACTCAGCGACCCGGTGTCCGGCACGGCACCTACCGCGGTACTCGTCGGCATCAAGCCCCGGCCCTGGACGCGGGCCGGAAGGGCTGGTCTTGGGTCGTGCATTCGGCGAGCCGGTTGTGGCCGTACTCGTCAGCACCGCTGACCAGCACCGCTCCGTAGCGTTCGAGGCTGACCCGACCGCCGTACTCCTCGATGTCCGTGGTGCCGGGGTAGATCTCCACAGAGGTGGGCACGTAACGGGACGCGAAGCCCATGCGCATGTCCTTGGTCCTGCCTTCGTGCGGATGCGAGGCGTGCATCAGCGTGGACCAGAACACGATGAACTGCCCCGCCCTCATCTCCATGGACACGGCTTTCGACTCGTCGGGCTTCCAATCCGGGTCGATCTGCAGTTCGCGGTAGTCGTAGCCGAAGAATCCCCGTCGTACGCCGTCCTTCTCGACGGAGGTGTTGTCACTCGGGTCGTAGTGCATCCGTTTGGTCTCGTCGTAGAACATGGTGCGGTGCGTGCCGGGAATGAACTGCAGACAGCCCATGTCGACGGAGGCCTCGGTGAACGCGCACCACACGGTGATGGTGCCGCCGAAGTCCGAGCCGCCGGGCCACTGGATCTGCGGGGTACCCGAGGCGTTGGCGAAGGTGTCCGCCTGGTGCCAGTCGGTGCCCTCGTCGCCCGCGTACTTCGGGAAGAACTCGGTGCGCCAGCACAGCGCGTCCGGGCCGAGGATGCTGGAGACCCGGTGGACGATCTCCGGTCGGGTGATGTGCTCCGCCAGGAAACCGTGATCGAGGTGGCGGTCGTAGTTGGATATGTTCGTCGCGCCGGACACCGCCGCCTCGTCCTGGTAGACGGCGGCACTGCGGTCCAGTAATTCCAGGCGGGTGCGTCCCCACGTCTTCTTGATCTCGTCGGGTTCGTACAGCGTGAAGGGGCCGGCGTAGCCGTTGCGGTGAAAGGCCGCCAGTTCCTCGTCGCTGAGGGAGAAGTTGGAGTGCTGTGCGGTGGTCACGTGTCTCTCCGAGGTGGATGCACGGCCGATTCGGCCGGATGTGTTCAGACGGTGGGTGTCGACGTTGACAGGGCGCTGTCGACGTGGCGGGCAAGCGACCCTACTGTTGCGCCATCGATCAGTACGGTGATCTCGAGTTCGGTGCGGAAGGCCTCGTTGACCTGGCCGAACATGCGCAGCAACGACAGCGATGTGCCGCCGAGATCGAAGAAGTCTGTGTCGCTGCCTACCGCGGGAACGTCCAGGACGGACTGCCAGATCCCGGCGATGCGCCGCTCCGTACCGGTTAGTTCCGGGCCGTCGACGGCAACGACGTGGACAGGCGTGGTCGCGGCCACCGGGGCCGGCAGCCTCTCCTTGTCCACCTTGCCGTTGAGGGTCAGCGGCAGTTGCGGCAGAACCATGTACGCGGACGGACGCATGTGGGACGGCAGGGTGGCGGCAGCCGCCGCACCCAGTTCGGGAGCGAGTGTTTCCGCCTGCGCCCCGGATCCGACGTAGGCCACGACGCGCACGTCTCCCCCGCCGTAGTCGTGGGGGAGTACGACGGCCGTCGACACGTCCGCGTGACGGACGAGAACCGCCTCGATCTCGCCGGGCTCCACTCGGTAACCCCGGATCTTCATCTGGTCGTCCGTGCGGCCGACATAGCCATATCCGCCCTGGGACAGCGCGACAACTCGGTCCCCGGTGCGGTAGCAGCGACGCACTGTGCCGTCGGAAGCGATGTGGTCGACGAAGCGCTCTTTGTTGAGGTCCGGTCGTCCGAGATAGCCACGCGCGAGGCCGGCCCCTTCGAGGTACAGCTCGCCGGGGACGCCCTCCGCCATGGGCTGCGTGTCGTCGCCGAGCACGTGGAAGATCAGGTCGGGCAGCGGATCACCAATGGGGCTCACCCCGTGCGTGTCCAAGTCGCTTGCGGTGAGCGGCCGGTAGGAGGCGTGGACGGTGGCCTCCGTGATGCCGTACATGTTGACCAGGCGGGGGTGTGCGTCGCCGTGGCGTTCGATCCAATCGCGCAGCGCCGTCGGCTCGAGACGCTCACCGCCGAACACGACGATCCTCAGGCTGGACAGGCACTCGGCGGACCGTGCGTCGGCCGCCGCAAGCCGGCCGAAGGCGGACGGCGTCTGGTTGAGGACAGTCACCCGCTCGCTGCGCAGGAGTTCATGCAATGCCTCGGGTGAGCGCGCGGTCTCCAGCGGAACGACTACGAGCCGCCCGCCGAACAGCAGAGCACCCCAGATCTCCCAGACGGAGAAGTCGAAGGCCGCCGAGTGGAACAGCGTCCAGACGTCGTGCTCGTCGAAGCTGAACTGCTCCCGGGTGACGTCAAAGAGGCGGACAACATTGCGGTGCTCCACTTGCACGCCTTTGGGGACGCCCGTGGAACCGGAGGTGTAGATGACGTACGCCAGACTGTCAGCGGTCGTCGTGCCCTCCACCGAGGGCTTTGTCCCGTCCGCGGATTCCGCTGCCGGATGGTCCAGCAGCACAACGTCGGTCCCTTGGCCTGAGACCGCCTCAGCAAGCTCCGACGTCGACACGATCACGGAGGCCCCGCTGTCCTTGACCGTCCAGGCAATCCGCTCCTGCGGATAGCTGGGGTCGACGGGGACATAGGCGGCACCCGCCTTCAGGATTCCCAGCACGCCGATCAGCAGCCGGGCACTGCGCGGGGCCAGCAGGGCCACCAGAGTTCCGGGTCCCGCGCCCGCGGCCCGCAGTCTGCCGGCGAGCAGATCGGATCGCCGGTTCAGTTCGTGATAGGTGAGTTCGTCGTCGTCTGCCGTCACCGCCACCCTGTTCGAGAACCGTGCGGCCGCACTTTTGAACAACGCGACAAGCGTGCGCTCCCCTAACTCCATGTATCTTCCATCCATCCTGGTCGATTCGGCAGCACTCAGCACGTGGAACGGCGCACGAGCGGTCACGTTCCAATGATCGATAGCTTTTCCCAATGGATGCACCAGGCCATCAGGGACGACTCACGCATCCCAAAACATGAGACCCGGCGGGAATTCATCCTCTCGTGATACTCGCATCACAGGCAACCCCCCAATCCCGCAATGCATGATGCACGTCAAGTTACAGCAAGGCGCCGCGATGTCAGGAAGGTTGGGCTGACCAGGGAATACGAGGGCGCTGCCCGCCGGACCGCACGATCCGAGACGCCGGACAATCATTTCGAGCCATGATCGATTTGCTTTCCTCATATCACCGCGTCCGGAATATTGGATTCCTCGTCACGGCCGCCACCGACTCCGGGTGGTCGGGTCACTGCAACGAAATCACAGGAATCTCATATTCCGTCGCGGCGGGCGACGGCGACTCTGCGGCAACCGCGCCGGGCATCCGCCTGACATTTCCCTTCATCCTGACAGAAAATTAGGCCAAACAGGCCTTCCGTGTGGCGGGCAGAATGAGCGTGAAGTCAATTCGCCTCTGTCGGCCGTGCGGGGAACTTCACCATCCCGGCTCCCCTTGCGGATCACGCCGAAGACGTTGCGGACGAAGTGGAACCGGCAGCGCTGGTAGAACGCGCCGATCATGACCTTGCGGATCGCCTTGACCAGGCCGCTTTGGTGGTAGGAGATCACCAGGCGCAGTCCGGGCAGGCCGTGTTCACGCAGGGAGCGCAGGAAGTGGCTTCAGAAGGCCTCGGTCTCGCTGTCGCCGACCATCACGCCCAGGACTTCACGGCCGCCGTCTTCTGCGGCGATGGCGATGGCGACGGTCTGGGAGGCGATCTGAAGGTTGACCGCGGGCCTTGATGTAGGTGGCGTCGAGGTAGCTGCAGGGAAAGCGGGTGTGGTCCGGGGGACGGTTACGGAAGACCTCCGCGTTGAGGTCGGCACAGATGCGGGAAATCTCGCTCCTGGAGATCCCGGTGTCCGACCCGGGGGGCCTTGACCAGGTCGTCGACCGAGCAGGTGGACACCCCCAGCGCGTACGCCTCCATGATGACCGAGCGAGGTGGCTTCGGCCTCGAGCAGTTCCGGCAGCAGCCGCTCGGCCGCACTCCGCACGAGTTCGAGTCCGTCGGACGTACGCAGTGAGCAGAGCATCCTGACAGTGCCTTCTGCAGCGGCATCGTCTGGCAACTCCCGCGGCTGGAACTGGGGTTGGGGTTCGGACAGATCTACCGGCGACGACGGGACCGGTGGCAACGAGCCGGAGTCTTCGATCAGTTGCACCGGGTACTGCCCGCGGACCTGAATGCGGCCGGCCGCTCGACTGGTCCCGGGCGTGTGCGGATGGGTCTCACGTCCGCGCGAAAAAAAGAGGGCGCCGACACCGGGCCGTCGCCGGTCGACCGGCGGAAGTCGGGCAGCAAGCACCACCTGATGGTGAGTCA